>OCVV011057437.1_pt1 | contig 12125 bp, 15 predicted proteins | sample 1539721 | NCBI WGS metagenome assembly OCVV01 (sample SAMN02144230, study PRJEB22623) | gut metagenome | biome: sheep rumen | host: Ovis aries | place: New Zealand | reverse complement strand
GCCAAAAAAAAATGGCGCCTCAACTAGGACTTGAACCTAGGACCCCTTGATTAACAGTCAAGTGCTCTAACCAACTGAGCTATTGAGGCATATAACTGGTGGGCCTGGATGGACTTGAACCAACGACCTCTGACTTATCAGATCAGCGCTCTAACCACCTGAGCTACAAGCCCATTTTCGCTTGATACTTGATTATTTTACTATAATTTTTTCAATATATCAAGCATTTTTATAATATTTTTTCAAAAAATGGTGTCCAGCTAGGGATTCGAACCCTAGACCCACTGATTAAGAGTCAGTTGCTCTACCAACTGAGCTAGCCAGACAAACAAATCAAGCAATACTTATTGTATATTAAAATATTACCTGATGTCAACCTTTTTTATTTAATTGACGTTATTTCTATTTGATATACTCCATTTGGACTATCTACATCTACTATATCTCCTACTTTATGATTTAATAAAGCTTTAGCAATAGGACTCTCGTTAGATATTTTATAAGCAAATGGATCTGCCTCTTGACTACCTACTATTTGATATTCTTCAACGTCATCCGAATCATCCATGTATTTAATAGATACAGTATTACCAACATTAACAATTCCCTTATCTTGTTTTAAACTATCAATTATTTCAACATTTTCTAAGATTTTTTCAAGTTGTTTAATTCTTCCTTCAAGTTCAGCTTGTTCATTTCTTGCAGCATCGTAATCTGCATTTTCAGATAAATCTCCTAAACTTCTAGCGTCTTTAATCGCTTTTATATTTTCTGGACGTCTAACGTTAATTAAATGATCAAGCTCATCTTTTAATTCTTGATAACCTTGTTCAGTTAACAATGTTTTACTTTTTTCCATAATTCTCCCTCTTCTCAAAATATACCAATTCATTATATTATAATGATTTTAAAATGTCAATTATTTTTGTACGCTTAGCCTTTATTTTTTTATAACATTTTCATATTCCTTTTGAAAATATGCATCTGTCATTAAAGAGATATAATCAAGTACTATTCGCTTCTTATTATTTTTTTTATACTCATCAGTCATATCATTTAAATAAGATTGGTAAATAGAACTATTAATATTCTCATTTTCTAAGTCGTTAATATACTCTTGATAAAGCGTATTAAACATCTTTTCATAATATGCCAATTTTTCTTGTGAATTTGCTTTATTATAAATATTTTCATAATTAAACTTAACTAATTCTTTTAAAGCTAAATATACATCATCACTTAATTTAATATAGTTATGACCACGACTATTATCTATAACATCACACACTAAATTATTAACAATATCGCGATTAGTATTGCCCAATATCTTTGTAATTTTCTCTGGAATATCTTCTCTTTTAATAAAATTAAGTCTAATAGCATCTTCTAAATCCCGTCCTGAATAACTTATGACATCTGAAAGTTTTACTACACAACCTTCCAAAGTCATAGGCACCAATGTAACATTTTTTTTGTGCATTAAATAAGCATCATGATAATCTCTAAGAAAATCTTCTTTTGTTTTTGGCTTTGGACGATAGATATTATCTAATATTTCCCCATTATGGCAAAGTATACCATCTAAAACTTGAATAGTTAAGTTAGCTCCCTTTCCATTTTGCTCTAAATATAAGTAATTTCTTACTCCTTCTATATTATGCATAAAAGTCTCATCAAGCTCTCTTAGGCTAATTTTATTTAAAATTTTCTCTCCTACATGACCTAGAGGAATATGCCCAATATCATGTCCTAAAGCTATTGCTTCAATTAAATCTTCATTAAGACCTAAAGCTCTACCTATAGTTCTTGATATCTTACTAACTAATAAAACATGAACAAGTCGAGTTTGGACATTATCATTATTTTTAAATGAAAAGACTTGCGTCTTATTCATATATCTAGTAAATGATGCATAATTAATTATTTTATCAATATCTCGAGCAAAACAGGTTCTAAAATCATCTTGATGGGGATATAGTCTTATTCCTTCTTCATCAAGTGTCCGATATTTACTTAATTCACTCATAAAACCTCCTTATCATCGATGCATATGGAAGTGGATAATCAATTCTAAATTTTAGTATTTCATCCGCATGATTTGCTTTTAAAACTTCTTCCATATTCTCATTATATAGTTTATCTATAGTATATGGAATACGCTGTCCCGTAGGCGTGAAAATAACAACTTTATCTGAAACATCAAAATAGTTTCGTTGGGCAATGGTACATAATTTATTTTTCTCATCATAATCTAATACAAATGCTAAATAGTCTTGATTTGATATTTCCCATCTTCCTGAATAATATTGATCTGTCATATCTGCTTCATGCATAAAAAAATGTGTACTATTATCTCGATTAGATACTCTTGACAATATTTTATTTTCTTCTTCTATTATTTGATTACTTAAAGTACCATTATAATAACTATCAATAATTTTACGATAACTTGATATTACAGTAGCTAAATAATAAGGTGAACGCATACGCCCTTCTATTTTTAAACTTTTTACACCAGCTTCAATCATATCTTTAATTATATATGATGCATTTAAATCTTTTACAGCCATAGAAAAAGGCTTTTCATCAATTTGAAAATTAAAGCGACATATTTGCGCACATCCCCCACGATTAGAATCACGATTAGTAAAATAATTAGAAAGAACACATCTTCCACTATAGAAAGTACACATAGCTCCATGAATAAAACATTCAATATCAACATGTGTTTCATCAATAATTTTTTTTATATCTGATAAACCTACTTCACGGGCTAAAACAACTCTTTTAACTCCCTCTTGCATTAAATACTTAACACTTTCAATATTCGTTGTTGATGCTTGAGTACTTAAATGAACTTCAACATTAAAATGCTCATGTATATATTTAACTATAAATAAATCACTAACAATAAAAGCATCAATACCTGCTTCTACGACATCATTAATATATTGATAAACACCTGAAATATCTTCATTATGAAAAACAATATTTAATGTAAGATATACTTTTTTATCTAATTGATGGGCAAAAATACAAGCTTCTTTAATTTCATCAATACTAAAATTATTGGCATTAGCCCTTAATGAATAATCTTTTCCACCAATATAGACGGCATCAGCTCCATAAATACAAGCTATTTTTAATCTTTCTAAGTCCCCTGCTGGACTTAATAATTCTATCTTATTTTTCATCTTTCACCTTATAAATTGTTTTTTTATAATAAAAATTGGTATTTTCACTACCTGTTATTTCTTTGATTTTATCATTAGCCAAATCAAGAGTTATTTTATTATCTAAAAGATTTCTAAATATTTCTAAAACCTTTATAAAACTTTCATGTTCGACCAATTCTTCACTAAGTAATGCATAATCAACAGTATCTCTTAATTCATTAAATGGCTTGATACCATTCATAACTTGACCATAAAGTATTCTAGTACCCAAATTATTTTCTTTAATAAAGTATTTATTGTCATTATCACTACTTATTAAATACCAGTCATTCTTCTTTTTTAGATTATTATATAGAAAATAGTTAGTTAATAGTTTTCTTTTAGAAAAAGAAACATCAGGATATCCAAAAAAGAAACTAATTAATTTAGCATTACTTTTTTCTTTTATTTCTTTTATTTCCTCTAAGGTTATCTCACTTGATAAATAAGTATACTCCACACCCTTGTCATAAAAGTAATTAATAGTATTATAATTAGTAGTCATATGCTCTTGTGCCCATATTAGTGGTATATCTAATTTATTCTTTTTAGCTAATGATAAAATACTTAAATCATAAAATAAAATACCAGAAATATCTATCTGATTTAATTCAAATAGTCTTTGTTCTAACACCTTTAAATCACTATTAAAAATATTTTTGTTCATTGAGACAAAAATCTCAATATCAGGATAATCTTCTTTAAGTTTTTTAATCTCTTCTATTTCATATTCTTGATAATTAATACTAAAATCTTTTAATCCAATAATAAAAGAATTAGTATAATCTAAATAATCAAGAATATTTCTTGTATTTAAACCAACTAAAATCTTCATTTTTACCTTCTTTCAGTAACAGCTATACCATCACCAATTTTATAAATAATAGTTTTATATAACATATTATTCTCTAGAAAATAAATATAATCTTTTATTTTTTTTACAATTCCTCGGATATTTTTACTTGGTAACAACTCTTCATCCATTTCAACATATCCATGAAATTCCATATTATCTGTTATAATATAACCATCATCTTTAAGACTTCCTTCAAATCGAAGAAAGAAATCTTTATTCTTACCCTTAGCTGCATCAATAAAAATCAAATCATATTTATCGTCAACAGATACATTTAATGCATCATTAAAAATCAAGGTAATACGTTCTTCTAAACCAAATTTTTTAATATTTTTTAGTGCTTCCATATATCTTGCTTCATCTCGTTCAATTGTTGTAATATGAATGTTACTATTAACATTAGCCATCATAATAGCTGAATAGCCAATAGCTGTTCCTATTTCTAGAATATTTTTAATTCCTTTTTTTTCAATAAAAGATGTTAAAAATTCCATTCCCTCATCTTGCATAATCGGAATATTTTCACGAATCGCATACTCTTTAATCTTGCCTATTTCCAACTGCTTGTCTTCCTTAGTCATAAACCTCCTATAATCCGCCATTTACCTTAGATAGTTCTGCCTTTTTTGCTTCAAAACCTTGAGCATTACTATAAAAGAAAGTTTCTCCTGTTTTAATATTGGCAATAAAATAAATATAATCCGTCGTCTCAACATGAAGCACGGCATCTATACTACTCTCTGATACTGTAGATATTGGCGAAACTGGAAGTTTTCCTGCCATAGAGCTACTTCTAGTATTATAATCATTAACACTTGCATATTCGCTTTTTCTTAAAACTCGTCCTGGATCATCTATTTTCAAAGCATAACGCGTTGTTACATCACTACCTAAACTCATACCACGATTTAGTCGATTAATAAAAACACTAACTACCTTTTTACGATAATCTTCACGATTTCTAACTTCTTTTTCAGCAAGAGAAGCTAGAGTTAAAATCTCATGAACAGAATATTTACTCTTCTCAATTTCATCTTTAAGTGGTGTTAATACACTATCCATTTTCTTTAATAATTTTGCAAAAATTTCTTTTACTGTTACATCTTTATTAGTGAAACGATATGTATCAGGAAATAAATATCCTTCAAGGGAATAATATATTTTACTGTTTAAAATGGCATCAGTAATAAACCAATAATCTTTAATTAAACTATTTAGATATTCTTTATCTTTCAATAGATTAAAAACATCTTCTTCTTTATTATTGGTATTTGTAGCAATAATATTGGCTATTTTGCGCATAGTTATTCCTTCTTGGAATGTAATACTGATTTCATTTTCATTATTATAATTTGTCTCTTGTAATTTATCGACTATTTCTTTTAAAGACATTTCCTTATTAAAGTTATATGTTCCATTATTAAGTTTTTTAATATTAAATAATTTCAAATATATTTTAAAAAATGTTGTACTTCTAATTAAATCTTTTTCTTCTAAAATTCGACCTATTTTCTCGCCAGTTGAATTTTCTGGTATTAATACTTCTATTTTTTCACTACTTCCACCAACAGGACTTGTATAATGCTTGTAAAGTAGTCCTAAAGTAAGACAAATACCCCCTATAATTAAAAGAAATACGAACATTATATTACGTAATTTCTTCATACTTTTCTCCTAATTTTCTGATGGTTTAGTTGTCATTTCTTCTTGTAATGTTTGAAGAATTGTTTCAATAACTTTCCATTCTTTTTCTGTTTTAATATCTTCTAGTTTTGTTTTTGCATCATTAGGATTATAAACAGATGCAAAAACACGTACTTTTCCATCATCATCTTTAGTATTATCAGTATATACGATATAACTTTTATTTGTCTCCTCACTATCAAAAGTAAATAAAATATCGCAAACTACTTCTTCTCCCTTTTCATTAGTTACTTTAATTGTATTCTTATCTTTCATTTTTTTCCTTCCTATCTAGGTATGACTGTAATATTATGACACTAGCCACACCATCTACCCTTTCTTTTCTTTTTTTTCTTGAAGTATCTGCATTTATTAACACTTGATTTGCAACAACACTAGTTAATCTTTCATCTTCCAAGATAACCTCTTTATTAGTAACATCTTCTAGTTTCTTCTTAAAATCTAAAGTAATATTAGCACGCTCCCCAATAGAATTATTCATATTCTTAGGAAAGCCTAAAACAATTTTATCAATATGCTTTTCACTTACTATTTGTGAGACTTCATCTACTAAATAATCATAATTTTCATTATGTCTTAGCGTTTTATAGTTGGTAGCAATAATACCATTTGACATACTAATTCCTAATGTTTTAGTACCTAAATCAAGTCCTATATATCGCATGACACCTCCGTTACCATCATTTTAACATTATTTATTAGTTTTTTCAACTGCCTTATTAAAAGTAATTAAGCACTGTATTTTATTTTTTTAATAATTTAACATAGCTCTTATCAATAGTATCTATAATTTTTAATTTTCCTTTTTTCATCTGTACACTACTGTCGACAGAAAAATACAATTGTTTAGCAAAATGATTCTCATATTTTTCTAGTAATTTTATCCAAGATGATGATAATTCACTAGCAGGTATTTCTAATGATAATATCCATTCTAATAGATATGACGAAAAATCTTTACAAACATCATAATTAATAGTATCATCTACTCCATTCCACGAAATAATTGATTTTAACCCTAATGTTGATGTAATGTTAACTTGACTAAAATCTAAGTTAATTTTTTCAAAATTTATTTCAAAATCACCACGCTCTAGCTGCATTAACTCTGTATTAAATAATTGATTAATAATTTGAGAAAACATTTGTTCATCAATTATCTCCACATGGGGAATATATTTTTTTTCATCAATAACAGTTAATTGATTGTCATATTTAAGGCAATAGCCAATAGGATTTTTTATCACATTATAAATAGCTGTATATAAATATTTACTATACCAGCTATATTTTAAACAATTAATTCTCTTTAATATTTCTGAGTATCTTTTTTCCACATATAGCCATATTTGTGGATTTTTAGGATTATTTTTATCAAAATTATCCTTTAGTGTACCATTAAAATATCCTTTTTTATAATTTCCTTCAATAAAAACATACTTTTTTAACTCTTCAAGAAGATATTTGCAATTATTATATTCTTCTCGTAATATTAGCATTATTTCACCAAATTGATAATTCTTTTTCATTATTACTCCATTTACATAATTTAGTATACGCTAATTATAATTATTAAACAACTTAACTATGTCAAGGCTACAAAGAAAATTTTACTAAAACATCATTACTATCTAAGTGATTGAGATTTTCAATATGCCCTATTTTGGTATAACGATAATTTGTTTCAAAAGATTTATAGAAAATAACAATGCAGTTATTGCCATAAAGCATAATATCACCTTTTATAATATGCTTAATATCAATGGCATCAGATGATAATTTTGTATCTAAATACACATACTTTTCATTACCATTAAGTTCTTGCATCATAAAATCATTAGGAAGTAAATTAACAAATTCTTGAGCTGTTCTATTTTTTTCTAATATAACGTTATATTTTTTATTGTTTATTAAAACACTAATATTTGACATATTTATATTTTCCTTTTCTCTATTAATTTTCTTATTCTCATTATTTTTTACACTACAGCCAACTATTAAAAATATCGCTAATAGTATAATCCAATTTTTTTTCTTACACATATTCCACCTTCACTCATAAAAAAACGATTTATAAACTACTGAAGCTTAACATTATCTTATTATATTATTCTTTTATTATTTTGGCCAATGGAGATAAATCATGTATTTGCAAATCATCTATTTTATACCAATTTGCTCCTAGTGAATCTAATCCATCGGCGTCTTTTTTTATTTTTTTATAATCTGATTTTTTAATTTTTACATCATATATAATAGCAATATGCTGTAAATCTTCACTATGCATCTCATCTATTTTCCAAACAACATAATTAGTTACTATTTGTCTTAATTTATATTTACTAATTTTTAATCCTACTTCTTCAATAAATTCTCTTTTTAATGTTTCTTCAGCATTTTCCCCATAATCAATTCCACCACCTGGTAAATCTAATTTCCCCTTATAAGCACCTCGCGCTTTCTTAATTAACAAAACTTCACCATTGTCATTATATACAATTCCATAACATCCAACATGCTTACTTTTAATTGTTTCCATTTTTTACCTCTCTCCTTATATAATACCATTTTTTTCACTAGATGTATATTAAATCAAATAATAGCAAATACATATTATACCGTTTTTCTTTAAATTATTTCAAATGTCAAAATCATATTAATAACAATTATTACCAAAACCTTAATTATTCTGATTTAAATAGATTTTTACTTTTTCTTTAATGTTATTCCATACTCTCTTTAAACTTTCATAAGATAAAACATCTTCCACTTCATCAAAAGAAATCCAGTAGACATCATGTGTATCTAAAGAATCGTTATCACTCGGTCCAATATCTTTACTTAAGAAATAATACATTATAACATCTTCTCCTTTTGGTGTTACATATTCTTCAACATATATAGGATTATTTTCCAAAAGAATACAATTTCTTTTAGTTTCTTCCATAGTTTCTCTTATAGAACACTCCATTAAACTTTCACCAGGCTCAACATGCCCCTTTGGAAAAGAATAATCATTTTGTTTTTTTCTATAAACAATAGCTACTGTTTTATTAATAGTATTTATCATAATACATCCGGCTTTTTTTACTTTTTCCATAATTTTCAGCTCCTAAAAAAATTATACCAAAAAAGACTGGTTTTACCTAGTCTTTTAACCTTTATATTAACTATTCTTTACTTTACCTTGTAATATACTTCGACTGTATAATCTCTATTAATATTTTTTAAAGTGTACACCATAACTCCATCTATACTTGCTGCATTTGGATTATTTTTTTCATAAACTAATGTTTTTAAGTCAATTGCTTTATTATCTATCAATACTTTCTCTATTTCATAACCTTCATCTGGACTCATGTAAATCTTTAAATCTTTACCTTTTTCCATAGCAGTTGTGGCTAATCCTCGTTCTGATGTAATTGTTCCACCTTGTGTTCTAACTCTCATTACTACATTAAATGTTGTTTTTTCTCTAAAAAATATTACAATAAAAACAGCTAATAATAAAATTGAAAATGCAGAAACCAATATAATTATATTTTTTTTCAAATTAAATCACTCCTTTTAACTTCTTTAACATATTCTATATATTTATAATATTAATCTTCATTCTTACAATGGTATTATACCATGCAAAAAATAAATTCTCATCCATTCTGTATATCTTAATTTTATGATTATTTTATTTCATCACTTTTCATTTTTAATTTCTTTAATTAAATGTTTATCTTTCCGTCCTCTTCTTTCTTGAATTCTATCTTCACTATATATACCCATTATTTGAATACAAGCATACATAAATGATTCAAGTTTATCTTTTTCTTCTTGATTAAATCCATTTAAAATTTCTTCTTTTTCTTTTGTAACTTCTTCATTTGTTAATTCTCTATCTGTTCCTAATTTACTTGCGACATCTAATATAGAAAGCATTGCTCTTGTACATGCATCACCAAATTCTTCATCAGTTACTTTTAGACATTCATCAACAAAATCCACATATTTTTTTTCTTCTTCACTTAAATTGTTATACTCAGAATTGTATTCGTAATTAAATTGATTTAATAAGATATTAAATAATAAGAGTTTATTCATTTATACCTCCAAATACATATTAATTATACAATAATGCCTATAATATTACAATTAACTAGACTACCCGTAATATTATATTTTATCGACATGGAATATCAAAATCTTCCAACTTCTTTTAATTGCAAACAAAAAAGGATTGCTCTAATCATCACAATATTACTACATTCAGACAAATCAAAAAGACTAGAAATATTCTTTCTAATCTCTATCATAATATCTTAATCTTCTGAGCGTTCGTAAAAAATGAACTATTGCGATAACTTAAAAGTTGAGATTTTTCTCAACTTCTTTTATATCTTATATTCACTACCTCCTACATATAATTTATATCCATTCAAATTAATATTGCTATTAGAATTATCTGCATTTGTTAAGCTAGTTACATAACTATCTCCTGTTAAAGTAATCGTACTTAACTTATCAAGTGTAAGATTAACTTCACCATCTTTAGCATCTATAATTCCTTTAAAACTTGATGATGTCATATTCATAGTAAGTGAGGATATTTCATCTACACCAATATTTCCCTCTACTTCTTGATTAGTTAAATTTAAAGTTACCTTACCACCATTACTTCCATCACTACCCCAAGCATCAGCCTGAGCTCTAAGGAAATATCCAGTACTGTCATTATTTATTATTTTATTATTAGTTAGATTTATTACTGCACTTGTATTGGAAATATAAAATGAATCACCTTTATTAGTTGTTATTGTACTATTTTTAGCAGTAAATGTTGCCTCACCATTAGCAGCATCACCACTCATTGATTGATATATAAATATATTTTTATATGTTTTAGATTTAACATTTTTTGTATGTGTATCAGTAAGTTCTACATTTTCAATTGTGATTGAGTTCTTACCTTCAATAATTGCACCTTCACTTGTTGTAGAAATTAATTTTGCATTTTTAACGGTTATTTCAGCCGTAGAATATATTGCTGGTGAACCTACACCATTAGTCGTATATGTTCCTCCATCAACATTAACTGTTCCTCCACCTCTATCAGATCTAATTGCAGCACTTGATTGTCCACTTGTTGTTATTATTAAATTTTTGGCATTAGTAGTTCCTCCACCTGTTGTCATGATTCCTCCTGAATTACCTTTTATTGTAGTTATAGTTGAATCACTAATATTAACTGTAGTTCCATCGCTGCTAGAATTATTTGTCGTTGCACTACCACCATAACTAAATACACCATTAGCTCCAGTTGCATCAGTTGTTATTGTAGCATTTTTAATTGTTAATGTTGCCCCATCTTTAGCAAGAATAGCTGAATTAGTTCCATAAAAACTCGTATTATCACCACCATTAGAATCTCCGGTCTTGTTAACTGTTATATTTGAAATGGAAGCATTAACATTACCTGATAATAAAATTGCATTTTCATCTGTATTGGATGATTTATATTCTCCACTGGTTATGGTTTCATCTTTAGTTATTTCTTTTACTCCTTTATATGTTGTATTTGAATTATTATTCATTCCTGGCATTGTATTTTTCTCTTTACCATTATTATTAGAACTGTTATTTTCACTTATCATTAAAAACCAAAACGCGCCTAAAATAGTTACTAAAACTACAATTATAATCACATAAAGTAATGTTTTTTTATCTTTCATTGTATCCTCCTTTCAATCAAACAAGTTGTTACTTATGACTTATTTTAATGTATATTGTAAGTGATATAACTAACAATAATATTTCAACTATTAGCATTATCAGAACTGTATTACTAATATTTTTATTATGAGATGTTCTTATATTCATACTTGCATCATTAAATGTAATTTCTTCTCCACCAGTATAGCTATTTATTTTTGTATATAAACCATTTGTTTCTTCACCATCTATAGTTCCACCTATATATACTTTATAAGATTCATAATCTAAATTTTTACTACTATATAATAGATTTCCTATATCTCTTCCTGTTTTAAAAGCAGTTATTACTTCATCATTTTGATTTTTAATTACAATTAATGTGTCAACACTAATCTTGTTAAAATTAACAAATATATATTTTTGTTTTGAATCACTTGATATTGCATCTGCCATATTTCCTGTTGCTATTACAGTACCACCATTTATATATATTCCATTTGCTGAATCAAGACCAGCATCTCCACTAGTAGGATGGGCAAATGCATAAATAGTTCCACCATCAATTATTAATTTTCCATTAGAATCTATTGCATCTCCTTCATCGGCATCTGTTGAAACCGATGCAAGTAATGAGTTAACATTGA
>OCVV011313798.1_pt1 | contig 12128 bp, 10 predicted proteins | sample 1539721 | NCBI WGS metagenome assembly OCVV01 (sample SAMN02144230, study PRJEB22623) | gut metagenome | biome: sheep rumen | host: Ovis aries | place: New Zealand | reverse complement strand
AGATCTTGAAGTTAAGGTGTTGACCTGCTGAAGAAACTTCAATATACGTTTGCTATCTAAACCTGTTTCAAGGCAGTCGCTGAAAGTTACACCCAAAAAGTGAGATAAAGCTTATTACCTTAACTGGAATAACCGTTCAAATGCGTTGATGAAAAGCCAGATATAATCGGCTAAAGAAATAACTATAAGAAGGATAGAGACTGCCAGTCTGGCAGCAAAGCCTTTCTCTTTTTTGCCCGTAATTCCGGCCATAAGAAGTATGATGCCTGCGGACAGAAGATAGATGCAGATCATGCTTATGAGCCTTGATATCATGCTCCCGGTAAAGAAATCGATCTCTTTGCTGATGATGAGCCCTAAAGCAGCGACGATCCATATTCCCAGATTGCCGGCAACTGAAATGATGATCCCGGCAGTGAAAGCCTTTTTGTGTGAGCGGTTGTTTCCTTCAGCGATTTTTTTATACACGGACTTGTTTGTAAGGATAACGACGGTACATACGATACCGGTTATCAGCAGAATAAGGCCTGAGACCAGAAAGACGGCATTCCTCATGCCGATGCTTCCGGTGCGCTTTGAGAAGAAGAAAGCGAATGTAGAGAACGACATATATAAGCCTGTAACACCCGTCTGAATCGAACAGATGAGATACAGTGTTTTTGCGAGTCTGTTGTTTCTGTCCGGTTCATTTGAAAGCTTGAACATAGGTCTGCTGATGAGCCTGCCCAAATAGAAAAAACAGAAAGAAACGAGCGCGCTGACTGCTATGAGGATGGCGGTTGCCAATGCGAAGAACGGCAATAAACGGAATCTGCTTACAGCGAGCATGTTATGAGGTATAGTTCCGTAAGAAGCAGGAGTCAGGATCCCAAAAATCCTGTAAGCCATAAATGCTGCGACCAGTACTGTTCCCGGAATGACGGAGAAGCGGACCTTACGTTCGAGAATGAAAAACAGAAATGCCGCGACCAGCATCAGATTGATCAGCATAGAATCACCCCTTATGATTTTTCCGTGACATCAATTATACATTGAGATTGGTATAATTGACCTATAAAAATATCTGCGGAGCCAATATGCCTGTTTGTGTATCAACTGAAGTAATGCGCGAGAGCGACAGATGGACTATCGAGAATCTTGTCCCCTCCAAAGAATTAATGGAAAGGGCAGGGAAGGCTATCTTCGATCAGGTTGACTGGAAAGGTCCAGTCGGTATCATCTGCGGTAAAGGCAATAACGCGGGAGACGGTTTTGTCGTGGCTTCTTTGCTGAAAGATAAGGGCTTTGATTGTGAGATCGTTCTTCTGTACGGTGATTCGTTCTCGGAGGACGGAAAGCACTTTTATGATATATGCGTCTCGAAAGGAATACCTGTCGTAAATGACAGTGATTACAGTAAGTATAAGACCATAGTCGACTGTATCTTCGGCACGGGTTTCAAAGGCGAAGTGAAAGAACCTGCAAAGAGCGCGATCGGAAAGATAAATTCATCGGGAGCTTATGTCGTCAGTGCCGATATAAACAGCGGACTTAACGGGGATACGGGACTTGGAGACCTGTATGTTATATCAGACCTTACCGTATCTATTGGCGCTTTTAAGTATGGCCATTTTCTGGGTCATTCCGATGTGGCGATGAAAAAGAAAGTTAACTGCGACATAGGAATCAAGATAATCGGGGAGACCCGGGAATTAGGCTAGACAGGAGGTGCTTTATGGCATACAGCAGGATATCTGACAGCAACGAGATAACTGAACGTTATATGGACAGTATTCTTATTAAGGAACGTCTTATTGATTCGGCAGTTGCCGACACAAGTGTAGAACTGTTCGGAGAGAGGTTTGCAAGCCCCGTAATGATGCCCGCGTTTTCGCATCTGCGTCAGTATGAAGGACGTGAACTTACCGGTCTTGAGGAATACTCGGTTGCCGCTAAAAACAAGAGCATACTTAACTTTGTCGGTATGATGGAAAATGACATGTTCAGGCGCATAGTTGATACAGGAGCCAAGACCATACGTATCGTAAAGCCTTATGCGGACAACTTGAAGGTAAGAGATCAGATGAAGTTTGCAGAAGATGTTGGTGCGTTAGGAATCGGAATGGATATTGATCACATTTTCGGTGCTGAAGGCCTGGACGTTGTGGCCGGAGAAAAGATGGATGTGCAGACATCAGACATGATCCGCTCTTACATCGAATCGACCAAGCTCCCGTTTGTGGTCAAGGGTGTATTAAGCGAAGAGGAAGCTGTTAAATGCGCAGATCTCGGTGCCAAGGCAATAATCGTCAGCCACCATCACGGAAGGCTTCCTTATGCGGTTCCTCCCATGATGATCCTGCCTTCGATCAGGAAAGCACTTGCCGGAAGGGGTGTTAAGATCTTTGTCGACTGCGGAATAGCTTCGGGTGCTGATGTCTATAAGTGCCTCGCTCTGGGTGCGGATGCCGCGGCGGTCGGCAGATCAATGCTTCCCGCATTGGAAGCAGAAGGCACTCTGGGTGTTGAAAAGTTCATAACGAAAGTAAACAGCGAATTAAGATTCATTATGAGCTGCACCGGATTTAATACCACTGATCAGATCGATGATTCATGTATCGTGAGAACGTGATACTATTGTAATATTCTGAAAATGAGGATAGTGCCTAATAATCGCATGAATAAACGTTTCTTGAATAAAGAGTATATTTTCTTTATGTGCCTGTTCTTAACGGTTTTCGTTATAGGATTGTTTTTCTGCATGAAGAAATCCGGTTTGTTTATTGATGAAGTTACATCCATTGGTCAGGCTAACAGTGATAAAGGCGGGTGGATCGGTGAAGTCAGAGACGAATATGTTGATGGCAACATGATAGGACACACAATAACCGGAAAAGAGATTTTTGATTATTTGACTGTTGATGTTGATGAAAGATTCGATGTGGTTTCAACATATAATAATCTGGCTACTGATGTTCATCCGCCGCTATACCATATATTGCTGAAAATCTTCTATTCTTTTATACCTTTAACGGTTTCATGGCGTCCCGGACTGATACTTAATCTAATAATTTATATGTTGTGCAATCTTGTATTGTTTAAGATCTGTCACAAACTCTTTAATAACATTACGATTGCCACATTAACAATGTTTTTGTACGCGGTGAGCCCTCCGACGCTGTCATCATTGGTTTTTATAAGAATGTATATACTGCTGTCTCTTATGACAATGCTTTTGTTATATGAGATAATTCTGTTTCTTGAAAAACCCCGCAAGATTTTATATCCGCTGATCACAATAACTATTCTGTTAGGAATGCTGACACAGTATTTATATGCTATTCCGGCTTTTTTCTTATGCCTTGTGACATTAATAATTCTTGTTAAAAGAAAACAGATCGAAGAAGCAGTCTGGTTTTCAATTTCCAGTGTCGCAGGCGTGGATTTGTTGTTTGTTGTGTTCCCGCTGTTATTTGTTCAATCGGGAGCGAAGTTTTTCTCTGATTCGACGATTATCAGTTCAGTTATGACGAATCCGGTATCTCTTGGCTTTACAGCATGCCTGAAAAACATAATTAACAGTATTCATATCGTTCTTACAGAGTCATTGCCTACTGTTGAGCTTAGTATTGTTTTGGCCTTTGTTTGTGTTATTTCAGTTGTGTTCCTTTACTATCGGAAAAGTAATGGAGATAAGAATGTAAAGATAGCAACTCCATTACCCCAAAACGTTGTCACAGTGCTGATCGTAGACGGTTTTGCATTGATTGCTTCATGTGCAACTATTTCACTTACAGCGAAATTTGCCATAGAAAGATATTATTATAATATTCACTTGTTTATATACCCGTTTGTCTGTTTGTTATTCTATCTTGCTTTACACTATACGAAACAAACACATAAAACTGTTTCTGTTATTCTTATAGCGGTATCAATGATTGCAATTATTGGGATGAGCTTTATTGTCGCCAAAAACAGACATGTTCCGGATCTTTTTGAGAGTTATGATGAATATGAAAAAATGGTTTCAGACAGATCATATTACCCGTGTATATATGTGTCAACTAAGGACCAAAAGATGATAAATGCTGCTGCATTGCAATTCATGACCAGTCTGGATGACGTGTATGTTACCTATGATAGTGCTATTGATATTAATGGAATCAAATCATATATAAGCAAGCACCCGGAACAAAAGAGAATATTGGTAATTACTTATTGGATGGAAGATAATGAGAAATTAATAATCGATTATCTTTCAGCATCATTAGGCTATTCTGAGAGCAAAGAGCTGTTCAGATTCGCGGAAGACGGTAATGCCTGTTATGTCCTTGAATAAGATCCTGTTTCGATAATATATGAAAAGGCCGGCTGATCAGCGCTTAAGTTCAGGATGCTGTTTGTAGTACTTCTCTTTATCTTCGTACATTCTCTCATCCGCGAGCTTCAGAGCACCCGTGATATCGGATGAATCATTCTGGTAGCAATAGCCGAGGGCAAACGACAGATTGTCGTAGTGTCTTGAAAGCTGCTTTGCCTTGTTGCACTTTTCGATTATCGCTTCTTCTGTGGTGAAGGAGAGGAGGATCATAAACTCGTCTCCGCCGGCTCTGAAGATCTGATCACCTATGAAGGCATTCTGAAGAGTGATAGCCGCGTTCTTGATCAGAAGATCGCCGGCTGCGTGTCCGCCGCAGTCATTGACTCTCTTAAGTCCGTTAAGATCAGCGAAAACCACGCCGAGTCCCTTGATGGAATTGTCAGAGTTTTTTCTCAGGCTGTCGACTGTGTTGTTCATCTCATTCCTGTTCAGAACTCCTGTCAGCATGTCCATCGAACTGAGCTTCTTAAGTCTTTCTAAAAGGCGCTGATTGCCTATCTCTGAAGCAACAAAGAACGTTGTAAGCTCAAGAGTCTGCTTGATCTTTACCGTGTTCTCCGTATCAAAATTGCAAGCCCATATATAGCCTAATATCTCATCGTTGTATGTCAGAGGAAAGAGAACGATGCTGTCTACGTGATTTTTCATGAGGGATTCGTACCACGCGGGATTTTTCTCCTTGACGTAATCCCATTCGTTTTTGTTCTTGGCGATGAGGCAGTTGCTGCCCCCGATGGTATCTTTCCAGGACAGCGTCAGATCGTAGAAGCCTTCCCTTAATACGCCCGTCATGCTCGGAAGCATCGAGTATTCATTCCTTGATTCACAAAGGGCTCTGCAGCTACTTGTCTCATGATCTGTCAGAAGGATAACGCACGACTGCGCATCACAGAGCTTTCTTATGTCGGATATGACCTCATCCATCGTATGCTGGAAATTAGTGGCGCCTCTCAGCTTTATGCAGGTGTTGAGGACATCCGTTGCTATTGAAGCTGATGTGTTGCTCATCTCTTCGGAATCGGCGTTCTTTGTCAGCACCTGCGAATAAGTGCAGTAGTGGAGGTTGCCCTTGTTGCCCAACGGGATCATGTATAGGTTAAACCAGAAATCATACCTGTCGGGGTGGACGTAGGTATGCATGGGCTGCTTAAGAACAGCGCATCTGTAGCAGAAATCCTCGAAATTGAGATCCTTCGGAAAGTAGTTCTCGTAAAGGCTGTTCGGAACGAATTTGTTGGTGAGCATCTGAGGTGCCGATTCATCGGCATTCTCGATGGAAGCGATATAGGGGGCATTGCCCGTAACGATGCGGATCTCACCGTAAGAACCGTCATCTTTGGTCTCGACCGAGATGATGCACGTCATGATGTCGATCATATTGACAAAACTGATAAAGTCCATGGCACGCCTCCTAAAATAATCTTGATGTTATTTTATCACATAGCGAAAAGGAAGTTGTTACCCGCATATTAATAGACGGCAAATAAATGCCGTCCATAGTGTTATGTCAATTGTTTCGGATTATCAGTTGCCTGATTCGAGAATGTCGGCGATACGTTCACAGGCATGTCCGTCACCGTAAGGGTTAACGGCATTGCTCATGCTCATGTAGGCATCGCGGTCAGTGATCAGTTCCTTGAAATTACGGTAGATAGTCTCCTCATCGGTTCCGACAAGTCTTAAAGTACCTGCTTTGATGCCTTCCGGACGTTCAGTAGTATCTCTCATGACAAGTACGGGAATGCCGAAGCCGGGAGCCTCTTCCTGAATTCCGCCGGAATCGGTAAGGATCAGGTGGCTTCTGCCGATGAAATTGTGAAAGTCTGATACGTCGAGAGGATCGATCAGATGGATCCTGTCATCGCCGCCGAAAACGGCAGCGGCGGCATTTCTTACTACCGGGTTCAGATGAACGGGATAGATCGCTTTGATGTCATCATGCTCGTCAAGAACGCGCTTTATCGCACGGAACATTCCTTCCAGGTGATCTAAATTCTCTCTCCTGTGAGCGGTGATAAGGATCAGCTTTGAATCACCGACCCATTCCAGTTCGGGATGCGAATAAGACTCGGAATATGTGTACTTGAGAGCATCGATCACGGTATTGCCCGTTACGAAAATGCTTTCAGGCTTTTTGCCTTCGCGCAGAAGGTTCTCCTTGGCGGTTTCAGTAGGTGCAAAGTTATAGTTGCTGATTATGCCGACTGCTTCCCGGTTGAATTCTTCGGGGTAAGGACTCCTGATGTCGTATGTACGAAGACCGGCTTCAACGTGGCCGACCGGGACGTTCATATAGAATGCCGCGAGCGCAGCTGCGAAGGAAGTGGAGGTATCGCCGTGGACCAGTACAACGTCAGGCTTGCAGTCGTCTATGACTTTGCGGATGCCGCCTAGCACAGATGCGGTGATATCGAAAAGCGTCTGCTTCTCTTTCATTATCGCAAGATCGTAATTGGGTTTTACGTCGAAGATCTTTAACACCTGATCGAGCATCTGTCTGTGTTGTCCGGTTACTGCAACAACGGTCTTAATGTTTTTTCGTTTCTGAAGTTCCTTAACAAGAGGACACATCTTGATTGCTTCGGGTCTTGTACCGAAAACGAGCATTACGGTCTTCATGGATTATGCTTTCCTTATCTGTTTCTTCAGTTTTCTGAAACGAAGGGCAGAGAAGAGGCTGTTCTTGATCGTGCTGGATACGCGCATCTTGCTGTCGCCCTGTTTCTTGTCATATCTGAGTTCGAATCCGACCTCGTCGAATGTTGTCCCCGACAGATGCAGTTTATAGAGGAATTCCATCATGCATGCAAAGCTCATTTCCTTGATGGGATCTTCTCCGAAAACATCCTTCAGACGCCTGATGCAGTCGAGATTGTAAAGTCTGTATCCGCAGGTGTAATCCTTAACTCCCGGAACTCTCAGAACAACTGAATAATAAATCTTTGCCATGTCGCTTAAGAACTTGCGGTAACCCTTAAGTCCTACGACATCAGAACCGGGACAGTAGCGTGATGCTATTATGCAGTCTTTGCCGGTGGACTTCATTTTCGCGAGCATCGGATGAACATACTTAGGACTGTGCGTGGCGTCGCCGTCCATAAGGCACATGAGGTCTCCCGGTTTTCCGATGGAAAGGAAAGTGGAGATGCTGGTATTAAGACCGCCTCTCAGATTCTTGTTAACTCCATGGACTATCACGTTGACCTTATCGTTGCCGTATTTTGCCGCACGGTCATTCATGACACCGCGGGTGTTGTCTTTGCTGCAGTCGTCGATAGGGCACACAGTAAGCTCATAACCGCTCTCGAGGAGCTTGTCATATTGCTCCATCCATTCATCAATGAGAATGCCGATGTTGAGTTCCTCGTTATAGCAGGGCAAAAAAACGTAAAGTTTATTCATTTGATCCTCTTAGTCTTTCTTGGCAGGGATAAGCTTTTTCCTGATGAAGTACAGTATGAAGAACGGGATAGCTATAGAAGCGCCTTTGCCGATCAGGTAGTAGATGAGACCTTCGCGGTTATTGAAGATCAGGACTCTTACGACATACACGATAAGGTTTGCAAGTCCAAGTCCGAAAAGCCATGTCACGAAGAATATCACCGCAGATCTTATGCTGCCCTTATATATCTTTCTTGTGCAGAGAAAATACTGGATGACGAATCCGGTCACGACACCGATAGTATTCGCTATGACAATATCAACGAAACGTTCGCTGATGCGTGTCACAACAATATCAACCAGTGTTACAAAAACACTGATGAGAAAATATATCACGAACGACCTATGTGCTTTTATCCACTGGCTGATCTTGTTATTCATTTTTCTACTCTGTTTACTTAGCTACGATGTTTGCGATCCTGCCCTTGACGTAGATGAACTTCATGACCGATCTGCCTGCGAGGGCACCCTCAAGCCTGTCATCTGCCTTAACGATCTCTTCAACTGCAGCCTGGTCAGCTTCAGCGGGAATGTTGACCTTGAACTGAACCTTACCGTTGATCTGGACGGCGATCTCGATCTCGTCTTTTACAAGAGCGCTGTCATCGCATACCGGCCACTTCTGGTTGTAAACGGAATAGCCGTTGCCGAGTGTCTCGCACCAGAGTTCTTCGGTGAAGTGAGGAGCGAAAGGTGCAAGGAGAAGAACGAGCTTCTCTGTTGCAAATCTCTTGAATTCCGGCTTGGCCGAAGCGTCCTGGCTGTACTTTGTGATAGCGTTCAGGAGTTCCATCATTCTTGCGATAGGAGTATTGAACTGGAACTTCTCGATATCTGCAGTGGAACTCTTGATTGCATAGTTTACGGCATAGTTGAGTTCCTTGTCGGCTGCAGTCATTGAGGATTTCTCCGGAACTGCGGCAACGGATGCTCCGGTGCAGTCTGCTACGCAGGTCTCGATCCTTCTGAAGAATTTGACGATGGCCTGGAGACCGGAATCCGCCCAGGGACCGCCCTCAATGTAAGCAAAGCCGAAGCCTAAGTAAGTTCTGAATACGTCTGAACCGTACTTGCTGATATAGTCGTCAGGTGCAACGGTGTTGCCTCTGGACTTACTCATCTTCTGACCGTCAGGTCCGAGTATAGTACCCTGGTGAACGAGACTGGTGAAAGGCTCGTCGAAATCAAGCAGTCCCATATCACGCATAGCCTTTGTAAAGAACCTTGCGTAAAGGAGGTGCATGCATGCGTGCTCGGCACCGCCGACATACTTGTCAACAGGGCAGAATTTGTCGATCTTCTCTTTGGAGAACATTTCCTTGTCGTTCTTGTTATCAGGATATCTGAACTGATACCAGGAAGAATCAACGAATGTATCCATTGTATCGGGATCGCGTCTTGCGTCACCGCCGCACTTGGGGCACTTGCAGTTCATGAATGATTCGCACTTTGCAAGCGGGCTTTCGCCGTCGGGTGTGAACTCAACGTCGTAGGGGAGAAGAACGGGAAGATCTTCTTCAGGTACGGGAACGACGCCGCAGGAAGGGCAGTGGATCATAGGGATCGGAGTTCCCCAGTATCTCTGACGTGAGATGAGCCAGTCACGGAGTCTGAAGTTGACCTTCCATTCGCCCATGCCGATCTCAGCGAGCTTTGCTACGATTGCCTTCTGGGCATCGTGCATCTCCATGCCGTCGAACTCGTCTGAATTTGTGAGGTAACCCTTCTTCTCGCAGTAAGGGAGCTCTGAATCAACACCCTTCTCGGGCTGGATAACGCGGATGATATCAAGGCCGTACTTGTGAGCGAAATCATAGTCTCTCTCATCATGTGAAGGAACAGCCATGACTACACCGGTACCGTAACCCGCAACAACATAATCTGCAGCCCAGATCGGAACCTTTCTTCCGTTCAGAGGATGGATCGCATATGCACCGGTGAACACACCCGTCTTCTCGCGTGTTGTGGACATACGGTCGATCTCGTTAACTTTCGCGGTTGCCTGACGGTATGCTTCAACGGCGTCACGGCACTCGTCTGTAGTAAGCTTTGCGCAAAGCTCAGACTCAGGTGCGATAACGACATATGTGATACCCATGAACGTATCGACTCTGGTCGTGAAGACTTCAAGCTTCATGGGAGAACCGTCTTCGTTTGTAAGACGCTTTCCGTCCTTCTCTACATAGAGGGCGACCTGTGCGCCTTCGGATCTGCCGATCCAGTTTTTCTGAAGCTTCTTGGTCTTTTCGGGCCAGTCGAGCTTCGGAAGGTCATCTAAAAGTTCCTGAGCATACTCGGTGATCTTGAAGAACCACTGGGTCATGTTTTTGCGGACAACTTCCGTGTGACATCTTTCACAGGCACCGTCAACGACCTGCTCGTTTGCAAGAACGGTCTTGCATGAAGGACACCAGTTTACCGGAGCGTTCTTGCGGTATGCCAGACCTCTCTTGTAGAGTTCGATGAAGAACCACTGGTTCCATCTGTAGTAGTCGGGCATACATGTCTTTATCTCGTAATCCCAGTCTACCGTAGTACCCATGGCCTTGAGCTGGCCTTCCATCGTATCGATGTTCTTAAGGGTTGAGTCCTGGGGATGGATGCCTGTCTTGATAGCATAGTTCTCGGCAGGAAGACCGAAAGAGTCAAATCCCATGGGGTGGAAGATGTTATAACCCTGCATGTGCTTAAATCTTGCCCATGAGTCTGTTAGCGAGTAGTTATACCAGTGACCAAGGTGAAGGTTGGCACCGGAAGGATAAGAAAACATTTCAAGGCAATAGAGCTTCTCGCCGTCAGCGTTCGGATCAAACTTGTAGAGTCCTGTCTCGGCCCATTTTGCCTGCCACTTTTTGTCAGTTTCGATTGAATAACTCATGACACTACTCCTTAATGCTTATAAATAAACAACTAATTTTAGCACCGGAAAAGCGAAAATGAAACATAGTTGTAATTAGCTTTGACAGTCAAATAATTGATTTTTTGTATTTCTGATGTAATAATAAGACGTCTAATTTGGATTAATGCGCCAAAATCGGCGTTTCTATATATTTGAGGTGATTACAAAATGGCATTAGGCATGGAAATAGGTGTCGATCTCGGCACCAGCAGTGTTTTGATATATATCAGAGGTAAAGGAATAGTCCTTAAAGAACCTTCTGTAGTAGCAGTAAACAGCAGAACGGGTAAGGTACTCGCGGTAGGTGAATCCGCAAGCCTTATGCTCGGCAGGACTCCGGGCGTTGTCGAGGCAATAAGGCCTCTGCGTGAAGGCGTTATCTCCGACTTCCGTGCGACCGAGGTTATGCTCAAGGCTTTCATCGGACGTGTCTGTACCGGTCTCCGTGCAACTTATTTCAAACCTACGATCGTAGTTTGCGTTCCTTCGGTAATTACACCGGTTGAGCAGCAGGCGGTTGAGAATGCCTGCCGTCATGCTGGCGCTAAGGATGTATTCCTTATCAGAGAGCCTATCGCTGCCGCTATCGGTGCAGGTATCGATATCACAAAGGCCTGCGGTTCCATGGTCGTTGATATCGGAGGCGGTACTACTGATATTTCCGTTATCTCTCTTTGCGAGCCTGTTGTTGACGCATCCCTTAAGGTTGCGGGTGATAAGTTCGATGAAGCAATCATAAAGCATGTAAGAAAGAGACATAACATCCTCATCGGTGAGAAGACTGCGGAGAAGCTTAAGATCGAGATCGGCTGCGCTTACCCGAGAGATGAGGAACTTACTCTCGATGTCCAGGGAAGAAACATCATCACGGGTCTTCCTTCAACAGTTACAGTATCTTCCACAGAGATGCTCGAAGCACTCGAAGAGCCTATCACTCAGATCTTCGAGGCAGTCCATAACGTTCTTGAGAGAACACCTCCGGAACTCATGGCTGATATCTCACAGAGAGGTATCGTTATGACCGGCGGCGGTGCTATGCTTTACGGCCTTGACCACATGCTCTCGAACAGGATCGGTATCGATGTTTATCTTGCACAGGATCCTGTATCCTGCGTAGTTATCGGAACCGGTAAGGCACTCGACATGATGGACAAGTTCGCAGCGCTTTCCAGCGACGGCTGATAAGATTGAATCTGAACTTTTATAGACGCCTGTCTATCATTGACAGACGTCTATATTTTTGCCTTGCAAAACTGCCCTGAGAACCGCATAAAATAACAGTTGACGAGCATTATCCGTAATGTTACAATTCACACGAGTCAGGAAGAACCTGACAAAAGTATTTCCATTTGGTAATTTGATTGATCGTTATTTCGAGTATTTCCTAATTCCCACAATTGAAAATTGATTTTTGATTTTTTATTTTAA
>OCVV011210552.1_pt1 | contig 12129 bp, 6 predicted proteins | sample 1539721 | NCBI WGS metagenome assembly OCVV01 (sample SAMN02144230, study PRJEB22623) | gut metagenome | biome: sheep rumen | host: Ovis aries | place: New Zealand | reverse complement strand
GAGCGTCTCGGCCCGGTCGAAAACGCCGGGCGCGAGCGGCGCGCCGTCGAACCGGCCCAGGCCGGAAACCCGCTCCGCGAGCGGGCCGTTCGCCATGACGAACGAAAAGGCGGCGTACGGCGCGGCGCCGCAGGCGTGCGGCCGGTGGAGCGCCCGCACGTACGCGTCGAGCCCGGCCCGCGCCGCCGCGAGGCGCGCAAGCGTGGCGTCCCACTCCTCCGGCGGTTTCGTTCCGGCGTAGTCCAGCGCCTCGCGGAGCTGGCGCAGCACCTCGGTCTTGCCCGCCTTGTTGGAATGCAGTTCGAGGCAGAACGGCGAAAGCCCGATCTTGCGGAGCCGGCGTTCCACGACTTCGAGCGCGGCGCGCTTTTCGGCGACGAAGAGGACCGACTTTCCCGCGGCCGCCGACGCGGCGATCAAGTTCGCGATCGTCTGCGACTTGCCGGTGCCGGGCGGTCCGAACAGGACGAAATTCTTTCCCCGCACCGCGGCGACGACGGCGGAGAGCTGCGACGAATCCGCGGGAAGCGGGCAAAGCGGAAGCTCCGCGTCCGGCACGTTCCCGAGATCGACCGGACGGACCGGCGCGACGCCGTCATCGAACGCGCCGCCGCCGGAGAGCAGGTGCGCGACGACCGGCGAGCGGGACAGTTCCGACAGATGTTCGGAAAGGTCTTTCCAGAGCAGGAACTTCGTGAATGAAAACCGGCCGATCCAGACCTCCGGCTCGACGCGCCAGCCGTCAAGCGCCGAAACAGCCTCGCGCCACGAGGCGAGCGCGGCGGCGACGTCCGCCCCGTGTTCGTCCTCCGGGAGCGGCGACACGCCCTTCACCTCGACGCGACGCTCGCGGCGGAGCATCTCCTGGAGCGTCACGTTGCCCTCGGTCTCGGCGTCCGCGCGATGCAGCTCGAAACGCGTCGAACCCGGAAGGCGCTTGAGCTCGACCGGCACGAGGACGAGCGGCGCGCGGTAGACCGGGGCCTTTTCGCCGGCGCCGTCCTTCCAGTACAGCGCGCCGAGCGAGAGGAACAGCGTGCGCGCGCCGCCCTCTTCGAGGTCGTTGCGCGCGGCCCGTACGAGCGCCTGCAGGCGCTTCGCCGCGTTCGCCGAACCGGGCTTCGGCCGCAGGACCCCCTTCGCGAGATCGGCCGCGGCGGCCGCCGTGGCGTCGCCGCCGTCCGCGCGTTTGGCGGGGGCTTCCGTTTCGATGCGGTAGCCCTTCGCGGACGAAAGTCCGTCCTCCAGCACGTCCGCCATCGGCACGTCGAGTTCGACCGCCGCCGGGCCGTCCCTGAAATTGAGAAGCCGGTTCCGCCTCGAAAAATCGAGGAGCATCGAGCACCAGTGCGCCGCGCGCGCTTCGGCCTTCGTCCCGGCCGCGCCGTCGCGGGCGGCGGGAGCGTTTTCTTCGTTGTCTGCCATGCCGGCATTCTACCTTCTGCGCGCCCCCGCCGCAACCCCGAAAACCGCCGGACAAGCCTGAAATTTGCCCGGAATGGAACGCTAGCCGATGCAGGCTTCGAGGACAGCGCCGTCGTTGGCGGGGAGGCGGAGGAGGTCGTCTTCGAGCGTCGCGCCGCCGAACACGCGGGAAATGCGCGCGGCGGTCTGGATGCGGCAGACGGCGGGACGGGGCGCGTAGTTGACGGCTACGACCCAGGTCCGACCATCTGGCGCCGGATGTTCGGTGAAACCGACGGCCGGATCGTCGCCCCGCACAAGGCGCTTCACTCCGGCTGCCTCGGCGGCGGCGGCGTAGAGCGGCCAGCCCGCGATCGGGGCGGCTGTTTCCAGAGCGCCGTTGACAAAAAGGACGCGGCCGGCGCCGAGTCGGCGGCTTGTCATGACGGGTTCGCCGTTTTCGTCGCGCGCCAGGATTTCGCAGTCCGGCGCGGCGGTGACGGCGCGGGTGTGCGAATCGGCCAGGGCGAATGCGCCGCGAGGAGTCGCGACGCGCCGGAGCGACGGGCGCGCGAAGTGGTTCTCCGTCCGCACTCCGGTCGCGGCTTCGAGACCGGCAAGGACGCAACCGCTCCCGAGCGTGACGAGCGCCGTCGCTCCCGCACGGACCTTGTCGAGCAGACGCCGCCACGCGCCAGCCGTGAACGTGGAGTAGCCGCCACCGCCCGAGGGGAGGATGTAAAACCCGGAGTCGGGCCAGTCGCCTTCGGCGAAAGCGTATCGGACGTCGAATCCGGCCTGGCGCGAAAGGAGCCACGCCCCGAGCGCCTGCTTCCAGAAATCTTCCGTTTCGCTGACGAGAACGACGGCGTCCGTGCGGCGCGGAGGCAGCGCGGAGAACGGGAGCGTTTTCAGGAACGCGCCAAAGTCCCGCATCGCCTCCGCCGTGGGCTTGGGCGCGCCGTCGGCGGTGAAGAGGCCGAGTTCGCACTCCACCGTCTTGCGGTTGTAGGGCGGAAAGTCGAGGTGGCCCTGGTCAAAGGCGCACCACCAGAGAAACGCGGGGACGCCGGCAGCCCAGCTGGCGAACATCTGCGCGCGCATCGCGGCGGCGGCGCGCGCATCGGCCACGATTCCCGGCCCCATGGAGCCTGCCTCCTCGACAAACGCCGGCCTGCCCGCGAGGTTGGCGTAGAACGTCGTCTCGCACGCGGGGTGGCACTCGTTGCGGAGCGTGTCGAACGGCTCCCGGTTGCACTCCGGCGTCCAGAGCGGATACGGATGCGTGGTGAGCCAGTCCACGAGTTCGCCCTGCTGGCGCATGTTCGCCCGCTCCCGGCCGCACGTGCTCACCGAATGCATGCCCGACACGACGGGGCGGGTGGGGTCGGCGGCGCGAATCTCCGACGCGATCGCGTGGATCCAGACCCACATCTGCGACGCGTCGGCGCTTCCCATGCAGTTGCACTCGTTGCCGAGATCCCACGCGGCGATTGCCGGGTGGTCCTTCATGGCGCGCACGAAATGACGCACGAAGCGGCATTGCCAGACGATCGCCTCGGAGTCCGTGAGGACCTCACGCGTTTCGAACGCGGGCGGCGCAAAGAGGCGTCCCGACATCCATCCGGTGACCAGACCCACGACGATCCGGATCCCGCGCTTCTCGGCGGCGTCGCAGAGGAAGCGGAAGCGCTCCATCATCGCATCGTCCACGCCCGCTTCGTTCTGCAGGGGTTCGCCGTTCTGAAGAAGCGACCGGAGCGTCCCGCAGCCGACGTATTCCCCGGTGAGCGGCTGGAAGTCCGGCCAAAGCGGAAACACGCGCAGAAGCTTCATGCCGTGGGAGGAAAGGAGATCGAGGTCTCGCTCGACCACGGCGCCGTCCCAGCGGCGCCACATGAACATTCCGGCATGGCTCGCCCAGTAGTTGCAGCCCAGGGCGAACCCGCCGGGGGCTTCGGGGGGAAACGTGCGGTCGTTCTTCAAAATCGGGTCGTTCTTCATTTGCTTTGCGGGCGAAACGCAATGCGGGGATACGCGGAGTGGTCCTTCACGGTGGCGATGCCGAGCGACCATTCCATCCAGCCGTCGCGGCCCGCGCCGTCGTTTTCGTTGACCATGAAATCGAACGCGAAGCCGGACGCGGCGTCGCCGTCGGAGAAGCCGAGCGCGGCAAGGGGAACGGAGACCTCGTATCGGGTGACGCCCCCGGACCGCGCGACGATCCCGGAAACCGGCGGCGGAAGCGGGGCGAAGCCGACCGGCGACATCCAGCAGTGCGCGAGCGTTTCGCCGTCTGGGCCGAGCGCGACTCCGAACTCCCAGCACCCGCGCTGTCCGGGGGAGGCTAGCGCGAACTGGATCGAATCGCCCTCGTAGAGCCTTTCGGCGGGCGAGACCGGCGAGTGGACGTCGTCCGCCACCTCGGCGACGATGCGCAGGGCGCCGTCTTCAAGCGAAAGCCATGCGTTCGCGGAAAGGTCGTCCGGCCCCCGCCACACGCGCCAGGCGGTCTCGGGATTGGCCGCGTAGAGATCGGTTGTCTGGTCCGCGCGGGAAAGAACGATGTCGGGGGCGCGTCCGGCGGCGGGGCCGGGCGGAACGACCAGATCTGGCGCCGCGCTTTCCGCGAAAGGCTCGACGGCTGCAAGTTCCGCCGTCGTGAAATCCTGAAGCAGGAGCGACGCCGGGACGGCCGAGACCGGGAACGCGACTTCGCCGCCGGAGACGGCGAGCGGGGAGACGTTGCCCATGAGATCGACGACGGCCGCGCGCGCGGCGTCGGTGCGAACGCGGAGCACCGTCGGCCCCTTTCGGGCGTCGTCGTCCCAGCAGCCGATTGCCGCTACGGAGCGGCCGTCACGCGTCGCGCCGAAGCGGTAGGCGTGGAGTCCACCCTCCTCGCGCTCGACACGCTCGAAGTCGAGCGGCGCGTAGAGCGTCGAAAGCGCGGAAAACGCCGCGAACGTTTCGCGGGGCCTGTAGTCCGCGGTGAAGACGCCGTAGCCCTGCTCGGGGTCCTTCGGGTCCCAGCCTGTCGCCTTGAGGTTGTACCAGATGTAATCGACGGCGCCGTGGGCGCGGGCGAACAGAATTTTCTTGAAGACGGTCGCCGCCGCGACGCTCTCCGCGCCGTGCGTCGTCGTCATGGCCGTCTCGTTGGAATACCACGGCGCCTCCGTGCCGGTCCGTTCGCGCATCGGGAAAAACTCGTCGAGGATGCCTCGCTCGTAGGTCGGAAAACCGCCGTGGATGTGGATCGGATGAACGTCGAAAAACCCCTTGCAGGCGACGAGGAAATTCTCGTGGAATCCCTTCATCTTCACCTGCTGGTTATCGCCCGGGGCGGCGAAGCCGTTCGGGATGACGCACACTTCGGGGTTTCCGCGCTTCAGGCCCTCGAACGCCTCCTTCTGGAGCGCAATGGCGTCCGGGAGGTTCAGGATTTCCGGGGCGTTGAGGTCCCACTCGTTGCCGATTTCGTAGTAGTCGATAAGCGTTCCGTATCGGGCGGCGAGACGCTCGGCGAACATGCCGAAGAGGCCAGGACGCGGGCGGGCCACGGCCCACGCGCGCCAGTCGGAGGCGGACTGTCGATCTTCCGGCGCGGCCCATCGGGGAGTCGAGTGGATGATCGCGTCCAGCGCGAGTCCGTGGTCGCGCAGTTTCTTCAGGACGGCGTCGGAGGCGGCGGGCTCCCAGCTCTCAGGCCCGTCCGGCATGAGGCGGGCAAAGGAAAATCCGTCGCAGCGCACGAGCTTCGCGCCCGCCGCGACGGCGGCGTCCATCGTGAGCTCGCGGTCCACCGGGGAGTAGCGCATCATGTGGTAGTTGAGGCCCATTCGGAAGCGCCCGCGTGGCTGGACGGGAGTCGCGGGATGGGGATCGACCCGGGCCAGCCGCGCCTCCGGAACGGCGCGCTCCACGCCGCCGCACGAAACCGTGCCTGCGGTGCGCCAGACGCCCTTTGCGAGACGCGACGCGTTGACCGGGACGCGCGCGCTGCCGCCGGCCGGGACCTCCGCCGAGACGGGGACGAGCGCGGTGCGCCCCGTCCCGTCGCGCAGTTCAACGCCGCCCGTCCACCGGATGCGCTCGCGCGAGGGATTGGACACGACGAGGGCGACGCGCTGCGCGGCGTTGGTGACAATCCGAAACGGATTGCCGACGTCGAAGTCGAGCCGGATCGCGTCGACCGGCGCCCGCCGCACGACGGATTCCACGCCAAGCACGTCGAACTCGATCTCGGCGTTCGGGTCGGGATCGGTCTTCCAGAACGAAATCGACGTGATCTGGAGCAGATGGTCCGCCGGAAAGCCGCACGGGATGCGAGTCTCGGTCCGCCACGGGGCGGAGCGCTCGACGCGCGTTTCGCCGGTGGTGATGTCCGTGATGTAAAGCGTCACCGCCCCGTCCCACGCCTCGCTGGTCCGGACCACGATTTCATCGGCTCCGCAGAACGGCTCGGGGCCGGGAAACGCAGTGTAGTTGAACCACGCCACGCGGCCTTTCTGCGAGATGCGCGCGCACCCGCCGGCAACGGAGATGTCGCCGTTCCAGATCGTGTAGACATCGCGCCCGTCGCGGAACCGAAGCGCCGGTTCCGCGCATTCGACGGTCTGCGGCGGGGCGTCCTGAGGGGCGGAGGGCGTCGCGCCGGAAAGAACCGAGGCGACCAGCAGCGGGAGCGGGGCGGTCATCGAAAAAGGATCAGGGTGCCCTGTTCGATGAATTCGAGGTCCACCGCCGCGGCGGAAATGCGCGCCTTGTATTCCTTCGGGGGAGGATTGCCGGCGGAATCGAGGAGCAGGACCGACTGCGGCAGCGCCGCGGACGTCGCCGCCGCAAGGTTGAAGAGCCGGATCACGCCCGTCGGCTTCCGTCCCCAGACGCCCGGAACGCGAACGACAAGCTGCGACGGGAATTCGACCGCGCCCGCGACGGCGAGCGGCGCGTCCCTCGCGCCGGAGGGCGCGTATTCCCCGACGCGGAGCGTCGCGCCCGCGGCGGCGGAGACCGTCGCCGCGCCGACGGTCTCGATGCGCCTGGCTTCGAGAACGGCGACGCCCGACGCGGAGATCGGCGAGATGTTGAGCGTCGCGCCGTCGCCAAGCGAAAGCGTCTCGACGCTCGCCGTGGGCGACGCGCCGTCGTCCTTCACCGATTCCATCTCGACCGTCGCCGTCGCGCCGGCGGGGACGGAAAGCGCGCATGCCAGCTCCGGCGCCGCGTTGTCCACCAGCTCGCTCACCGTGAGGTTCTTGATCGCCGTGGACTGGTAGCGTGTTGTTTCAACGTAACTCGAAAATCCGGCGAACGTGATGCGGCAGCGGTTCTCCATCGCGGTCTTGAATTCGGCGAGGACTTCGGCCGAGGTCGTTTGGAGAATTTCGGTTTCGGCGATGGCAAGCGCCGGGTCGTCGGGCGTGTTCAGGCCGTGGACGAGGAGCGACCCCTTGGCGTCGTACACGACATCGAAATGCGCCGTGGAGTACGGGCGCGGGACGAGTGCCCCCCAATGGATTTCATGTTGTGCCGTGAATGGGTCCTTTTGGTCGAAATTCGTCGCGTACCAGCGCCGCATCTGGATCAAGCCCGTCCCCCAGAAGCCGTAATGGAAGCCCCAGCCCTGCCCCCAGTTGCTGATGCCCGCGTCATAATGGCCCGACCATTTGTTGTAGGGGGAGGAAAGAGCGATGTCGCCGGGCAGCAGACGCTGGAATCCGAACTCGACGGCCTCGCCGCTGCCCAGATTAGTTCCGGCGCCTCCGACGGCGGCTTTGAATCTGTAGTCGAAGGAGACCTTGACCGGCTTTGAGACGTCGATTGTCCGGCGGCATGTGATGATGCCTCCGGCATTGTTTTCTTCGGGGACGATCTGGAACGAGCCGTCGGCGTTTATGGACGCCGAATTGCCGCTATTCGTATTGCCGTCAAAGACGGATACCATCTGCCAGTAGTTGTCATCGAACGTCGAGAACTGCTCCTGGTTGTCGAGTTCCCTCCATCCGGCGGTGTAGCGCGTCGCGCGCCAGCCCTTGAAGTTCGAGATCGTCTGCTTCATCCACGGAACCGTCGTCACGTTGTCCGCCCAGTTGTCCGACGTGCCGCCAAAGCCGACGTAGACGCCGTCGCCGGCGGCGATGAAGTTCGACAAGTCGCGGTGGAACGAGGCCGACTTCCCGTCTTGCTTCATGGTCACGACAATGAATCCGCGACGGCACGAGACAGAGAAGTCGACGGGATGGTCGAACGTGATTCCGCCCAGTTGCGATTCCAGTATCCAGTCGCCCCATTGGTAGGCGGGGTTCGGGCTGAGCGTCCACTCGACGTGCGGGACTCCGCCCCTGTAGTTGTAGATGACGAGACCGCAGGCGTCCGTCACCATGAGCGGGTTGTTCCCGGCGGCGACGTTTATGTTTTCGGCGGAGGCGCTTTGCAGGAAGAAGCCGAAATGGCCGCTCCACACCTGCGCCCAGCCGGCGTCGAGCCAGCGCGAATCCGCCGGGAGCTCGGGCTCCCAGGTGAATGACATGCCCCAGTCTTCGGCAAGCTTCAGCTTACGGGTCAGAAACGCGCTGTGCGACTGGCCTGGGTCGTCAACGAGCGCGAGGTCGCCTCCCGCCGTCGCGTATGGCGGAAGGGCGCCGTATTTGAGCGTCCCGCCGTCGGGGCCGCCCTCGTTCGGGCCTTCGACGAACCGCGTCCCGTTGAAGCTCCAGGCGCCGGCGGCGGAGAAGCCGTCGAGCGCTTCGACGCCCGTGTGGCCGGTGACGCTTTGCGAAAGGGTCAGCGTGGACCCATTGGCCAGCACGACATCCGCGTTCTGGAGAAGCGCGATGGACGAGGGGGAGAAGTCCCCGTCAAGGTGAACCGTCCCCGCAAACCCGACGGCGTTGTCGATTTGCGCGGGCGTCGTGAGAGTGAGGTCGCCGGAGCCTACGATGCGCACGGCGGAGTTGAGGCCCGCCGGCGCGGTGAAGGAGCGCCCGGCGGGAACCTCGATGACGCCGGTGAACGCGGACGAAAGCCGCGCCGCGATGCCATCCGTCGCGATGATTGTGCCGGCCCCCTGCACCGACCATGTGGCGCCGTCGGGAACGGTAAGTTCCAGCATGATCGGGAAGCGCCTTGTCTCGTCCGAGAGAACCTCGTTCGCCACGTCGATGGCCCCCGTGAAGTCGGCGGGGGGCGTGATCTGGTACAGGTACATGGCGACGCCCTGCTGGGCGAACTTCGCCACGTCCTCCGATGTCGGCGCCGTCCCGCGCGTCCAGTTGTTGCCGTCGGCCCACGTGACGCCGTCTCCGCCCTTGTTGGGCGGATTCCACCAGACGCTTTCGGCGATGGAGGTCGCCGCCATGGTTAACGCGGCCGCCGTCGTGATTCTTGAAACGGCAGTAGTCATCCGGATGTCGCGCATCTCGGCGCATCTTGCGTTCATGTCATTCGCTCCTTTGAGAGGTTGTTGATTTTGACGTGATCTTCCTGCGACAGGCTGGCGCGCGGCAGAGGCGCGGTCGCCCGTGACGGAGAAAACCGTAAATCGACAATTGCGACAAGTCAACGGGGTTTCGATGATAAAAATGACAAAAATTACATTTTGTCGCAATATTCGAGAAATAATTTTTGCGACAAACCGGTTTTCAGGCTTGGACGAAAGCGTTTCAGGAGGGCGGGCGCGGAAAAACGGGGGCGCGTCAGGCGTCCTTGCTGACCACCAGCTGCTGCCTGTGCGTCCTGACCTGCGGCTCGGGGGGAAGCTTTCCGTCCATGCGCGCGGCAAGGAGCGCGGCCAGATCGGCCGCCGTGCGATCGGAGCGCTTGTCCATCGTGACGGCGGGACGGCCCTTTTCGAGCCCTTCGAACTGTCCGCCGCGCGTGTAATTGTCGTATCCCGCGACGAGGATGTCGTCGTTCGGCGCAAGGCCGAGATCGCGAATCGCGGCAATCGCGACGAGGGCCCATTCGTCGCTGATGCAAAGGACCGCGTCGAGACCGCCTTCGCGCCTGAGTTTGGCGATCGTTTCCATCGCCAGCGCCTTGAAAAACCGGAAGCGGCGGCTCCCGACGGAGTCGCGCTTGAGTTTTTCGTCGGCCAGCACGGCGCACGGAAGCGGTTCGAGCCCCGCCTGCCGCATGGCTTCGGCGTATCCTCCGACGCGTTCGCGCTCCCAGAACTTCGACGGCTCCGAAGGAAACAGCGGCGCGATGCGCCGGCGGCCCCGCGCGAGAAGCCATTGCGTGATTTCGCGTTCGCCGGCGCGGTGGTCGACGTAGGCGCGGTCGAACGCGCGCAGTTCCGGGGCGTTGCCGTAGACGACGGCCGGGATGCCCGCGGCGCGGCATCGCGCCAGCGCGGAAAGCGCGGCGGGCTGCTCGTTGATCGCGCCCGTCACGACCATCCCGGCCGGAGGCACGTGGAAAAGCTCGTCGAGCCCGCGCTCGGAAAGATTGTCGCCGTTCGCGATCGTGACGAATTTTCCGGCGGACGAAAGGCGCGGCACCAGTTCCAGCGCCAGATACGAATCCGACCAGCGCGGCGCCGTGGTGCCGCCGGAAAAACTGCCCAACGCAGCCAGGACGCACACGGTGTCCGACGCGAGCGGGGCGGCGCTCGCCGCGGCCGGAACGAAGCGCTTGTACGAGCCGGGACCGCGCCGCGACACGATGCGCCTGCGCTCCGCCTCCAGCAAACCCGATGCGGCCGTGTTGCGCGCAATGCCGAGCCGCGCCGCCACGTCGCGCACCGTCGGCACCGCGTCGCCGGGCTTCAGCGTCCCGTCCGCGATCGAATCGGCGAGCCACCGCACCACGCTTTCGCGAGGCGAAATCCGCGCCGAAGCGCCCTTCCTGTGCGTTTCTTCCGTCATCGGGCCGCGGAGGTCAGGGATTCGACGCGAGGGCGAGGAGGGAGACGACGGCGGTGTCGGTCCGGAGGATCCGGGGACCGAGCGAAACGCGGCGGAAACCGAGCCGTTCGAACATCGCGCATTCGAACGGCGACCAGCCGCCTTCGGGACCGACGGCGACGAGCGCCGCGCCGCCGGGCGTCCGGCACGCCTTCCGGAACGCGCCGAGTCCGCCGCCGAGCTCTTCCGACGGGTGCGCGAAGAAGCGCCGGTCCGCGGGATAGAGGGCGGGAACTTCGTCTTCGAGAAACGGCTTGAGGCGGCGCCGGATTCCGACCTGCGGCGGCACGGCGTCGCACGCCTGGGCGAGTCCTTCGCGCAGCAGCGCGCCGCGTTCCCCTTCCCGCAGCCACGTGCAGCCCCAGTACGACTTTTCGACCTTCTCGGCGGCCGTCACGAAAACGCGGGCGGGACCGAGCGCGGCGAGCTGGGGCCAGAGGCGCTTGAGGCACTTGGGACGCGGCAGCGCGAGCGCGAGGTCCGCCGGACAGCGCGCGGGAGGCGGGGCCGGCGGGCCTGGCTCGACGACCACCTCGGCTCCGGCGCCGGCGCCTTCGATCCGGACCACGCGCGAGGCGGGATGCATCGCGCCGCCGAAGCGGCAGAGGCGGACCGCGGAGCCCGGCGCGGCGCCGAGCACGTCGCGGACGTGAACTGCCCGCGCGCCGCGGAGCGCGACGAGACCGTCGGGCCGTTCGTCGCCGGAATCGAAGACGACGGCGTTCATGCGATCCACTCCGCCCGGAAGCGGCCTTCGCAGACGAGACGCGCCGGCCCCGAGAGCGTCGGCGCGCGGCACAGGCCGTCCGCGCCGCGCACGGCGTCCACGACGAGCGTGTCGCCGCCGCGCACCTTGACGCGGCACGGAAGAGACACGAGCCCGCTCTCGGCCGCCGCGACGGCCGCCGCGATGGCGCCCGTGCCGCAGGCGCCGGTTTCGTCCTCCACGCCCCGCTCGTACGTGCGGAGCGAAAGTTCCGACGGCCCGTCCACGCGCGCGAAATCGGCGTTCGTGCCGGCCGGGGCGAATTCCGGCGCATGGCGCACCGTCCGGCCCTCGGAAACGACGTCCAAGGCGTCGAAATCCTCCGCCGCGCCGTCCACGAACCGCACCGCGTGCGGCACGCCGGTGTCGAGCGCGCGGAACGCGCGTCCCGGCAGTCCGGTCACGGCGACGCGGCCGCGGCGGTCGCGGATCTCCGTCGCGTCCACGCGCACGACGGCCGACGCGCCGTCGGGCCCGACGGACGCGATTTCGGCGCCGACCGTCCCGGCGTCCGAGCGAAAACGCGTCTTGCGCCCGGCCCAGCCCCTGCGGAACGCGAAAAACGCGGCGCACCGCGCGCCGTTGCCGCACATCCCGACGCGCGAACCGTCCGGGTTCCGGAACACCATCGAAAAGTCCGTCTCCCCGCCGCTTTCCGGCGCGAGCGCGATGAGCCCCTCGGAGCCGAGCCCAGTGTGGGGCGTGCAGAGCGCCCGCGCGAGACGCTCCCCGTCGCCGCCCCGGAACAAGCCGCCCGGGTCGGCGACGACGACGAAATCGTTCCCCGCCCCGTGCATTTTCGCAAATTCGATCCACGTTTCCATGCCCGCGATTCTATCCCACGGCGCGCGCGGATGCAATGCGCCGCCCTCGGGCGGTTTGCTTTTTTTCCGCCGCCGGCTACAATCGTTGCCCATGCCGTCCAGACTGCGGGGAAAACGGAATGGTTCCGCCGTCCGGACGGAATTCCGCCATGACTTTCCACTTGCCGACAAACGGGATTTTTCGCCGCGTCGCCGCATGGTGCGCGGCACCCGCAGCGGCGGG
>OCVV011039398.1_pt1 | contig 12132 bp, 8 predicted proteins | sample 1539721 | NCBI WGS metagenome assembly OCVV01 (sample SAMN02144230, study PRJEB22623) | gut metagenome | biome: sheep rumen | host: Ovis aries | place: New Zealand | reverse complement strand
CGAACCATGCTTTTGTTACCGGCTTGTTGAAATCCACCCACACGCTGTAGTCCGTCTGTTCGAAGAAGACAGCTGGTGTGTCGGATGCGTCTTTGGCTAACTCTTGTTCTGCACCCTCGTGCATCAACACTACACGCTTCACACCTTCGCTCCAACTGTAAGTAGAGAAAAGCTTCTCTTTCCCGAGGATGCCTATCCCTTTGTCCCACATCTGTTGGAACTGGGTGCTCTCCACCGTCAGCGTAAAGTCGTCGTGTATGATGCGCAGGAGGTCCATGTATTAATTACTTGTTAGGAGGAACAGAGGTATACTTCTGATTACGATTTCTCGGTGACTCCGGGATGGTTTGCCATAGTTTATCGCCAAGAAGAGGATTAATATACGTTTCTCGCAACCACCTGGTGTTTTTATATTTTAGGTATGTTGCAATTTCTTTGATAGATCTAGGTTCTTTACAATAAGCAAGAATAAGTTTTTCTTGGTGAATTACTCTTAGAGACTTTTCTTGTGCAGTATCTTGTGCAGTATCTTGTGCAGTATCTTGTGCAGTATCTTGTGCAGTATCTTGTGCAGTATCTTGTATGTTACTGTTTTTTAGCCCTGTATCTTGTGCAGTATCTTGTAGGGTAACTTGTGTAGTACCATCCATGTATTTTTTATTAACCCTGTACATCGTCCAGCGGCCTTTGCCGTCCGATACTAAAAACTGCTGTTTGACAAGCTGGGAAAGCAAATGCCCAACTTCTAAAGTGTTCTGTTCAAGAAGGGTCTGTATGGTGCTGTTGTCGATTTCGTCTTCCAACAAGGCAGTTGCCAGCACTCTTTTCTCGATGCTATTCAGTTGGTCAAAAGCTCTGCCGAACATATCATATAGCTGGGCTGTTATATCCTTTGGCATCAGAGATACCATCCATATCTTCAGGTCAACTGTTCGCAAATCCAAGGCCTCTCTCAAGTCTGGTTTGCGCCATTGCTCTTGTCTGCAGGCATCCAGTATGGTTGGGAACCCACTGCCGATATTGTCGCCATAGCCTATCATGCGGAACATGTCCTGCAATTTTGGGTTGCGGGCTGCTGTGTGATTCCCTTCGTAAATTCTTTCTACAGGGATACGCAGATTGCCGGGATTGGAAAAGTAGAAGAGATTCTCACGCTTTTCGACTCGTAGCACACCGGTTATCATATAGTCGGCATGGATTATCATGTTCGTCACCGCTTCGCGCACAGCGCGGAACAAAGGAGTGTCATCGTCTCTTGCAATACCGTTAAGAACAAACGGTTTGGGTAGGCCATCCGTTAGTTTGCCAACTACTATGTGGAAGAAGTTGTAAAGGTTGTTTTCCCAAGTGCCGTCGTAGGTGAGACGGTCGTGCCACCGCTGACCCTCGACAAGGTGAGTCTTGTCAATATAATCCAGCCGGATATTGTCGAAACGTTCCCGGATGGACAATCCTTTGCCGAACATTAGCAAGCCGGCCATAGTCAACCCCTCCTGTTTTTGTTTGCGGTTGATAGTATACCCTCCGAGACTTTTCAAAAACGCCTTGTCGTCCAGCTGATTGAATGCGTGTACCTGATTCCTCACTGCAAACTCATTGCGGTAGGCATGCAGCGATGCGAGGTCGATGTCGTCCATGGTGTAGTCTTCCAGCAACATACCGTCGCATCCTTGCTCGTTGGCATCTCGAAACATTGCTTTAACTTCGGCTTCGGTGCAGTGGTAGTCACCTTCGTAGGTCCTTTTAAATGAGCCTTTGATGGGATTGCCATTGATATATACAGGCCGTTGGTGGTAGTCGGCTTGTGGTATGTCTATCACAATAACATCTTTGCCGTCAACATCAACCGAGTAAACATTTTCATCTTTCAACGTGTTGACATTGGTCTTATCTCCATTGATAGTGTTCCAAAAGTCCCCCATGATTTTTGTTGCATAGGCAACTCCCGTGATGGTAAACCTTTTCTCCGGATTTGTTTCTTGACGATCCTCATGTACGCCGAGTAGGATAGTTCCACCGTATGTGTTCGAAAACGAGGAATATGTTTCCCATACAGCTTTCGGCAAGTCCTTACGGCACTCTTTGCACTCCAGATGAAGGCTTTCTCCATAGAGTAACAGGTTCTTTATGTCATTGCTTGTCATTGTGTCCATAACGGTATTGGGTATGGTGTTATTATGTCCAGTAGCTGGTGAAGCCGGGGCCATTCAGTTTATTCAGCATCTCCTCTATCTTGGCGGCGGAGATACTCTTGGGTTGGGACTTGCCTTCTTCGGCGGGAGGGATGCGATCTTCAATCTGTTTTCTAACCAGATCTTTCAGCCCCTCCAGCGGTTTCTCTGTGCGATCCTTGTCGCCCTCAATGCGGGAGAGGATTTTCATCGAGGTCATCTCGTCCAGCGATTGCCACAGCTGGCTGTTGGGTGCCAAAACCTGTCGATTCACGGCATACATCAAGAACTCGTTTCTTGTGCGGTAGGCAATCTTGAAGGGGGTGCCCTTTAGGATGGCGTTCACCTGCTCCAAATATACCAGCACCTCGTTGCACAACTCCTTGTTGTCCTCATAAACATCCTTGCCCTCGGCGGCATCGCCGATGATGCTGCCCGCGATATAGCCTATCTCGCTTTTGGTGTCTTTCTCCAAGCCTCCGCGCAAATCCACCTCGTTCATCTCGATGGTCATGGCGCGGTCCAGCACCTTGCGGCTGAACGAGAAGGTCGTCTCGTCCATATTCACCGTCCCCACCACAAAGAGATTCTGCGGGATGGTGAGCCGACGACTGGCCCTTCGGTCCTCCTCGTCGAAAAGCTGGGCGATCAGGCTGTGGTACCACGGCTCGTCCACATAGTCGATGATTGGGTCGGTCTCGATGATACCCTCTTCATTTAATTTGCGGCTCTCAATGACCGACAGGTATTCGGCGAAGTATTGTTCCACTGGCGCGAGGTTCATCTCGTCGAGACAGAGGAAGTAAGGTACATTGGGGTCTTTGAGTGCTGCTGCCAGGAAGCGTAGGAACGGACCCACCACGAACTTCTCGCCGTTCAGACGCGACACATAGCCTATCAGTTCGCTACTGTCGTGCCAGTTGGGCTTCACTTGCACCATGCAGAAGTTCTTTGGGTGGTTCTTCCCATACTCGGGGTCGCCCTCCTTCCAACAAGCCTTCGCCAGCTCCCTCACGATGCGGCTCTTCCCCGTCCCCGAAATCCCCGCCAGCAGCATAAACGGTTTCGTACGCAGGGCGGTGAGGTATGGAATGACACGCTCTGTTATTTCGGCAGATGACGCTTCGCTAAAGGAAACCTCTGGTATCATGGACTTCCATTCTTCAGAGCGTTGCTTACTGGTGGTAGAGCTATTGTAAACCATAGGTTTGTCTGCATTGACAACCACTGCCTTGAAGTGTAGTTCTGACTGGTTACGAATAGATATATCGTAAACAAACCAACAGCCTTCCTTTTTACAACCAATGACATATTGCATTTTATCAATGCAGACTTGATTGGGAATCCCATTGAAAGTTACGTAAGGTGCATAACTTACAATTAAACGGCCCTCATGACTTTTTGAATGTTCCCGAACCAGCAATAAAGTGTATTGTGCATCTTTTATAGAAATATCGTTGACATATATATCATCAAAAACAGAACATATCAATATTTCCCTGTCGTCACTACCCTTTGCAACATCAAGCTTTGTTAAGTCACTGACACTTTTGTATGTCATTCCAATGACCATATCAACGACTTCCTTTTTCATGTCATCAATGCGACATGCCCGCAATTTACTTTGTCCGATGGAAGTTCCCCATGCGGGTGTTGCTGTTTGCCCTTCAATACGAGAATTGAAGAACATTGATGTAATGTCTACTTTCATAATAACTGAGAGAAAATATGATTCAACAAAATACCAACAAGATTAACATCCCACCCATTACCGGCTCTACGTCCCAACTTTGTGTAGTTTTGGGTGGGTGGGAATTTTATCTCATTGTCTTTCCCGTCCATTCTGAATCCCATAAGACGAAAGTGCTCACTTAATGACAGCTTTCTAAATCGCTCTTCCCCATTTTTTATTGGTTCAATAATACGTATGACATTGTGCTCGGGAGGAGTGACCGTCATGCATATTCTGTCATAGCGTATTTTACGGTTGTAAATATCGTAGCACAAGGGTTCTTTCACATCAAACTTTTCGTTGTGATGAATTTCATGAATGCGGGCTATTTGCTTTTGCGACTTATATAAGTCAGGCGTTGGGTTTTTATCAAGGAAATCTGCTAAATAGCCTTGCAAGGGCAAGGTAGGAGGAACCATATCAAAACCTTTGGGGAGATGTCCTAACTTTCCAAATATCCATAATCTCTCTCGAGTCTGAGGAATACCATAGTCTTTTGAATTAAGCACAGCATATTGTACATCATACCCGATTCTATTTAATTCAGCAATAATAATATCAAAAGTATGTCTCATTTTTCCAGTCAAGAGGCCTTTGACATTCTCAAGTAATATATATTGAGGCTGCTTGACCTCACATATTCGGATGATGTCCCCAAATAGTGTACCACGTCCGCGTTCGTCTTCTTGCCCTTGGCGTTTCCCTACTGTTGAAAATGGTTGGCATGGGAATCCTCCTGTGAAAATATCAAAATCGGGCAAGTCATTCGGATTTATTTGAGTAATATCACCATAGTTTCTTACATTAGGGAAATTGTATTGGTATAATTCAATAGCATCATTATCCACTTCAGAGAAACCTATGACCTGATGTCGCACTCCAGATCTTATTAATCCAAAAGAAGCTCCACCATAACCAGCAAAGCCTTCGAAAACTCTGAATGGGAAATGTTCGGGAAGTATTTGCATACCTACAATCAGTTGTTTCTTCCAATAATTCTTTTTCTTTCCGTACAATATTTTAAAGGAGAACTTATAGATTAATTATTCCTTGCCTACTAATATGTCTTGCCAGCTTCGATTGAATTTCTGCAAGTATATGCCCTCTCAACCGGAACAATTGATATTTTTTCCTTTCAACTCTAAAATCATCTGTGACAAAAAATCTAAAGTCAAGAATCATAATATAGCTCCTGTTCTCATATTCAAAAATTGGAGAGATGTAAATAGCATCAGTTCTATAGTCAATGTTTTTTATTTTCTTTTTTTCAATAATGTGTTTCGCCTCGATAAGTAGTCCTTGAACAATCCTGTTTGTCTTGCTTTTCTTTTGCGCGTAATCGCATGATGGCGTGACAATAACTTCACATGGTATCAAGGATTCCATCATCATTTGTTTTTTTTCATCACTACACGAGCAGCAGTCATTTAAAATTTCTTCAAAATGTTTTTTGTAATTTTTACTAGAATAATATTTAAAAACACTTCCGGGCATCTTAATGTCTTCGATGACGTTTGATAGCAATAAGCTATGATTTATTTTGCCTACAATTTCCGTTGTTTTTTCTTGTGGAATACTATGTGTTATTTCTCCCGTACATTCAAATTTACCTTGATTTATACCATGTTCAATGCTGTCATACAACACATCGTTTAAAAGAGATAGTGATCCCTTTATCTTCGTTTCTGGAGAAGCTGATTCATATGATTGTTCTAAAAATGATTTTGCCAGCATATTTAAAATACAATTGGCGTTTTCTTCCCAATTCTCATGGGAATGATAATCTTTAAATATTTCACCGATTGTTGTGTCTGCTGAATTATGAATATGGTTTTCCCATTGTAGCAGATGTTTATATGCCGGATGACTATCTAATATCTCTTTTAGTTTATCTAGTATCAGATGTTCGTCAGCCGTAACATCTTCCTCGTCGTCAAAATTTGGGAAAAAGTCTGACTTGACATATCTTTCAATAGCAATTGGTGCGCGGTCTTTAATTTCTTTGTTGAAAATTTCTGTTACGACATCTATATATTCCACTTCTTGCCTACTCCAAAGTATTAATATATAAGGGTAATTTTCTGGAGATAGAATGTGTTTTAATGTTGTAATCAAAGATGAGCGAATATCTTTTTTCTTTTGTACTCTTCCACTTAAAAGGTTTAAGTCAAGAAACAATATTCTAATATCATTATCTGGTTTCTCGGGGAAGCTCTCACTATCATCTCCCTTGTAAAAGGCAAATGGTATATTGTTTTTTGAGAGTACTCGTATTAAGGGCAATGCTTGGGCAATACTATCGTCAACAATGGCAACTCGGCCATTAATAGGAATAATGCTTTCCATGTTTTATTTTTTTAGTGATAATACAACAATTGCACCTTCTTGAAATTCTACCGGGATATCATAATCTCCATTATCGGGAAAACAGATCTTTCCACCTTGTGCAGCCATCACTTCACTTGCGATATGTAATCCCAATCCCATGCCGGCTCCATTCTTTTTCCCCGTAACGAAAGGTTCTGTGATTTCCTCTGTAGGTAGAAGTATGCCTGTACCATTATCAGCGACAAGAATGTTGACAAAGTCATTTTCTGGAAGAATATCAATATAAAGTTTTTTGATAAATGATTCTTTCTTTTCTTTTTTCTTGAAATATTTCTGGTCTAACCAGTAGATTGAATTATCAATCAAATTCATGACAGTACTAATCATTAGATTGCGAGCCATTTTACACCGCACCGCCTTTGCCTGATTGTTATCGTTATATTTTTTTGTTAAAATAATATTGTGAGCTTCTAATCTATATTCTGTATTAAACAATGCCTGATTCACTATATTTACAACATTTTCTGTTGATTGGTCAGAACGTCTAATAATGTCTGCATAGCCATCAATCAAGGAAGATAGATGTTCTACAAGATGAAGAGCTCTTTCTGAAGCTTTCTCCACCTTCAATACTTTTGTTACCTCATATGTGATTTTTTCTATCTCGTGTACAACAACTGACATGTTCAATCCTGCACCGGCAGCTTTCAATAGATTGTCCGTTACAATCTTATAGTCGCGTTCTATTTTAACGAGATATTTCTTGATTTCTGTTTTTACTTCACTGTCTTTTACTTTTTCATCAACATATCGTTGAGCCTCCCCAATCAGGCTCATAACTGGCTCGGATTTGGGCGTTGGACCATATGTTTCTTTTAGTTTCTTCTTATCCGTTTGGCGAAGAATCTCAACTATTTCTATGATATGCAAAACTGCTTTTTTGAACGCATCATAGGCATCATTGGATACAAAGCCTTCTCTATTAGTTTTTTCTATTAGATCAGAACTTTCATCTCTGTTTAGCTCAACGGCTCCAACAATAAGGTTATTACTAATAGCTTTTGTGGGTTGTTGAAACCTTCTATAATCCAGGGCCAACCAATCGTTTTCAGGTTCTCCATAATCGTAAACTCTCAATCCGTCACGAAATACGCGAACTCCTCCATTTGCTTTCAGGTATGCCTTAAAACCAGACTTATCAGACAATCCCATTTTTAACACAAATGCATCTTGGTCAAAAACGTAGCCTTTAAATTTTATTTTGCCAATTTTATAGTCGGTTAGATTAACATTTTCGTTTTTTTCATCTTTTATTCTTAAATAGTTATTGACAATAGAATCCTCACTGCCAACCACTCTTTCCTTCAATTTTGTCATGGTAGCCCATGGCGTAAATTTGTAAGAAAAATACGATATCGAATTATTCTCTATTATAGCTTCAAATTGGAAGAGGGCGTATTCTTTAACACCTTCCCATGATAATAAACCATCAAACCATTTAGGTTTATCTTCAATTACAAAACTGGGCTTAAATGACCCAATAGTTTCAAATGGAGAAGTTATTGATGTTATTGCCCTTTTTACTTCACGAGCAGTACCTCTTTCCCATGGATGACGGAAACCACGAATAATTATTTTTGTGCCAGTTCTTCCGTCTGTAAAATATTGTGGAATATTTCGTTCAATTATCTTTATTGGAACTTCATCTAAGTACTTGTGCTCTGCAAATCTTGTCCAATCAATACGCACATATACCTCCTTCGCTTCGGCATTTTTAGTTGTCATTTCAATGATATTGCCAAGTTTATGTGCGCCAAATCGTCCGATTCCTTTTTCTCCGATAGGAAGTCTTTTAAATTTTGGAGTTACTCGTCGTTCAATGTATTGCTCTTGTTTAAAATTACTGCCAGGTTCTAGCCAAACATTTTCGACAATATCTCCGGTCATACCAAATCCATCGTCTTCTATTTCTATATCCCCATTGCTCAACGATTCAGGATTATGCATGGTTATTATTACCTTTGATGCATCTGCATCATAGGCATTTTTGGCCAGTTCGAGCAATGCAATGCTTTCATTTTTTATCAATTGGTCACCCAATTGCAGAAGCAATCTTGCACGTGGTTTGAACTTTGCAATTCTTTCCTGCTCATCAGCAGATTCTATGGTTGTATTTTCAGGTAAATGGTCAGTCATAACATTTGAAATATTGAATGGGCAATTGTCTTGGCCATTAACGGCGGCACGGCGTTGCCTATTTGTTTGAATTTTGCAGAACGGCTTCCTTCAAAAAAGAAATTGTCAGAGAATGATTGCAGTCTGGCTGCCTCGCGGACAGAGAGGGAACGGCAATAATTAATATTGGGGTGGATAAAATAATGCCCATCTTTGGCAAGGTGCGCAACTAAAGTATGAGAAAGGCCACCTCCATCAACAACCTTAAACCGATCTAGGAAGGACTCCTCGTTTTTATGTGTTTTCAGCTCCACTGGGAGGTCTGTGTATTTTACACGAATATGTTTGTCATTCCATGCCTTAATAGCGTAGGCATATATGGCGGCATCATTTGTGTTAATAGGCCGAGTGATGTTTTGAGTGACAAAGGGCTCGTTCTTGTCGCGAATTCCACTGTCCAGCAAATACTTGTTTGCGGGCTCTCTATATGAAGCCACTTGCAAAACATCGCCTGCTTTCAAAAGAGGCAAGTCATTAAGAATGTCGTTGACAACAACAGATGTTTTATTAATGGGTATGTCGGGGTATCCATAGTCATGTCCCTTTTGCCAGCCGACAATGATAAGTCTTTTTCTGACTTGCAAGACACCGTAGTCAGACGCATCAAGCATCTTATAGTGTACGTTATAGCCTAGGCTATCAAAGTATTCTCTTAAATTCTTGAAATGTTCTCCTTTTTTTGCACTTAGCAAACCTGGAACATTCTCAAAGACAAATCCTTTCGGCTTAAACTCTGCCAGGAATTTGCCGTACTGTAGATATAAACGTGTTCGTGGGTCATCCACCATTTTCTTGTCATGTCGTCCGAGTAGAGAGTATGCTTGGCAAGGGGGGCCTCCTATTATTAGGTCTACATTCCTGTTGGCCGATAAATCTTTGATTTTTTCAAAAGTTGATTTGATTGTGTCGTCGGATATCTCTACATTGATTACGGCATCAATAACATTTTGGGGTACAGACTTGTATAGCTCCTCTCTTGTAATATCACCTTTCAGATAACTATAATAGATGTCTAGGCGGTTTATATTGTTGAGATAGTGATAGCAGCAACGAGTCCGCAATGTGTCACACGCATCTTTGTCCATCTCTATGTGGGCAATGGGTTCAAATCCAGCCTGAACAAATCCTTCGGAGAGGCCACCAGCCCCTGCGAAAAGGTCAATCATGGTGATTGCCATGTTGTTTCTCTGCTTGTTGTCAATTTGTTTCCTCATTGCAAATATTGTTTTGGATAAAACCTTTCATCGGCTCCAAATATTTCTCATCCAGATTCCAGTGCTGGGTGTTCTCGTAGTTGCGGCGGCGGTCTTTGATTAGTTCTTTTTGGCTCCGTGTCTTATCCAGCAGGGTTTCGAGGTAGGCGTATATCTTGGTTTTCTTGGCTGGGATAGTCAGTGTGGGTGGGGTCTTGGATGGAATTCTCACTTTTTTCAATTCCCCCTCGTATGTCTGCCAACAGTCCATCACAGGCTGATTGTCAGGGTTGATGATGTTCTCCAACAGGTCTTCCAGTGCTCCGGCATCTTTGTCGTTGGGGAGGAGGAACAGCTCAAATTCCACGTCATACGCCTCTTTTATCGACAATAGTTCAGAACGTCGCTTGTCAGGGCTTTCATCGGCATCGAAGATGACAAGGTTCACTCCACCCTGGTCGGTGTTCTGGCGGAGAGCCTGTAAGGTCTCTTCCGATTGCAGCTTTCCCAATCCACCAGTATCACCATCCTTTCCTGGATGGATGATGCTGTTCTCTGGCGCATATTCTCCAAACAGATGGTGGAAATAATCTTGGAAGAACTTCTTGTCGGCATCGCCTTCAACAATGATCAAGAATCTTTTCATAGGACAACGCTTCTAAGTTCGATATCGTTCTCGCAGGCACCACTCAACCCTTCGTAGGTGTATTTGTATGCCTGAAAGCCTTTCTTTAATGTGTTCTCGATAGTATACAGTCGCATCTCGTTCTGGTAGTCGGGGTGTTCTTCCAGCGTCTGGTTGAGTTTTTGGAGGGTTTCCTTGCTGTGGGTGGTGACAAATATCTGTTTGTTGGTCTCCACGGCCAGTGCGAAGAGGGCTTCCCACAGTTGCTTGTAGACTGAATAGTGGAGGCCGTTGTCAATCTCGTCGATGAGGATGATGTTGGTCCGGGGGTTGGCGGCGGCAGCAATGATATTCAGATAGCGTTTCATCCCGTCGCCGGCCATGGCAATGGGTATCAGCTCGGCCATGCCATCCATGCCCAAGAACACATTGCCATTAATAACCTCGAGGGCGTTAATCCTGCTATCGAACTTCTGCAGCAAAGCGATGACGGAGGGCTTCCGCTGCATTTTGATTATCTCGCCAAGGTCGCCCACGGGGTTGCTGGCAGAAATGTCGGAGGGTAGAATGACAGTACTGATTTTCTCGAAATAGGCTTCCGGAATGTGTTGCTCGGCAACAACGCCAGTAGCGTTCAGCACAATGCAACTCTGATGTTTCTTGCCATTGATAGCAAAGTCAAGAACGACGGCATTCAGTGAACTTTGGGTCTCGGACGACAGCATGGATACACCACTATCGACTGTGCCATTGGTTTTATATCCGAGAGAAAGCTCCAGCTCCCGTGTGTCTCCATCAAATTGCGAAGCAGATATGCGGGGCAGCCTTGCTAGATCCATATTGCGAAAAAGATATTTCAAGGAATCAACTCCACTGAATATATTTCTACTACGAAAAGCGTTGAGTCTTTGTGGCAGATAGGGATTGGACATTCCAGTCGCAAACAATAGAGCTTCCAAGACGGTACTTTTGCCACAACTATTCTGACCGACAAGGATGTTGACTCGGGCAAAATCCTCCATATTCAGATGCTCTATTCCTCTGAAATTGGAGATAGTAATATTTTTGAAGCCGTCCATAACAATATATATAATTAAATTGCAAAAATACTAAAAAAAACTGGATTAGTAAGGATTTTTTGTTTAATGCCAATACTTGCGATGAATAATCGGAATGCAACGGCACAGCCCTCCAGGCAAGGGTTATCTTTCATTGAGACGATGTAGACCGTAATAACTTCACCAATCTCTTGTGCTTTAAATAATTCTTTAGATCTAAGACAGGGGTCATGCCCTTGTAGATGATAGTATTCATCAACAGGGGATAAAGAAAGCAACCACAGCGAAGCGACTTTGTCAAATGGGGGAAAGGACTGGAAGGGAAAAAGGAGACTATCTGGTCTCTATTCATTGGGAATCAGTAACAGGACTTGCATCCAGGAATCGGCACTGACGACAACCCGCCTTTTTGGCAAGACTTACAACGTGAAACAAAAAAAGGAGCATTTCTGCTTCTTTTTTGGTGCACAGAACTGGCTTGAACTGGATGCGACGGCGGATGCCGTCAACCAATAACTAAAAGGCTGTTCTGGTCATAAAAAAAGAAGACCGTTTGGTCTTCTTTCTTTGGTGCCCGGAACAGGAACGCTTAAAGCACATTCAATCAATTACAACTGTTTGTAGTTGTGAACTTTGTGATTATTTATACGTTCAAATAACACAGTAAAAACTGGTAATATAACTGAAATATGGCCAAACCATGGCCAAGGGATTTCAAATTATTTGAATGCACAATCCTTTATCAATTGCCGACCAGCCTCTGTCAACACATACTTCTGTTTTGACGAGT
>OCVV011256700.1_pt1 | contig 12134 bp, 7 predicted proteins | sample 1539721 | NCBI WGS metagenome assembly OCVV01 (sample SAMN02144230, study PRJEB22623) | gut metagenome | biome: sheep rumen | host: Ovis aries | place: New Zealand | reverse complement strand
CTTTTATGTTAAGACAAGGCTCATAGTCACCCGGAAGATTTATTCCCGCCGTTTTTGAGAGATAATAAGTCTTGCTCTCCTTGTCGTCGTTTCCCAGAATCCTGTAGTTTCCCGTCGTGTTGGTGTTCTCGTAACTTATGGCCAGCGTGTTCTTGGTCGAAAAATTGTCTTTTTTGTAGGCTGCGGCATTTGCCAGAGTCACAAAGCCCCGGGATGATGCGCTCTCGTCGGCATATTCCCTGTCATTATTGTAGCTCCAGCGGGAAGAAGCAGAAATGTCCCCTGAAAAATTGTCCGTGAAGAAGTATTTAAAGCCTGCGGCCATTGAAAAAGCACCGGATGAAGAATCTTCACTTTCCTCGTACCAGCGGGCTGTAATGTGGTCGGAGGCAGCCACTGCGGAAGACAGGTTTATCGTGCCTGATTCTGCGTCATATTTTGCCGAGGAATCTATGACTCCGTTTTTATAAACCGTCACACTGCCGCCAACGGCCTTTGTGCCTATTTCAAGCCTTTTTACCGGGGTCAAAGTACGCAGCTGAAGGACTTTCGTGCTGATTGAAGAAGATGCACTGCCGAGATAAACGAGGGGAAATTCCTTTGCAAGCGGAAAGTTACTTTCTATCGCCCTGTCAAGTTCGTCTTCAGCACTGTCTTCGTTTAAGGAAACCGTGGCATACAGGTGATTCTGGTAGAAAAAATCCGTCTGAGCAAAAGTCAGCCTGTCCTCGTCGATTACGACATTGTAATTTGTGTCCGCCGTGCCGTTCTGGCTGTCTGCGATGCGGGCATCGGAGGCTGAAGAAGAAAGCGTGTCATAGCTGCTGGCCACCACAAGGGGAGAAAAGCCCGCCGGATGCTGCAGAAAAAGGCAGTCTTCACCATCGATGGAGTTTATGAGGGGGTAGGCGTAGTTTTCAATTTTTATGGGGCGGCTGCCTTTTTGCGAAAACCAGGCCTGAATTTTTCCGAGAAATGTGCTTTCATCATTGTAGGAACCAAAATCGCTCTGGCTAACGCCCGTGTAGAAAGTGACTGCAACAGCCGGAAGAAGGCCGTTTTTTTTGCCGGCTCCGGCATCTTTTGAGAGGAGAATCTGATTTTCCGTGGCCAAGAGAAGAAACTGGCTCGAATCAAGTTTTTTGTATTTTCTTCCTTTGGAATCTCTGTAAGTTCCAGATGAATTCTCAACATATATGTCCTTGACTGCCCTTACAAGGCTTGCTTTTGGAAGATAGTAAAAATTTCCAGTGTTGTAGGAAGAAAGGGCAATGTCGCTCTTTGAGACTGAATTTTTTCCGTACCAGGTCTTTTCATGGGCCTGGAGCATGTCATAGCGAAATACCGTGTCTGCCTGCCATTTTTCTCCCTTCCAGTTGAGCGAGATTCCAGGAGCCTGATTGTCTCCACCGCCAATTCCACGGCTCACATCGTCTATTGAATAAGTCGTTGGAAAGACAATTTTCCTGTTTGAGATTCTGGCCTTTTTTAAGTAGCCGTCTCCGATGTAGCCTGCCGCCACCGTGTTTTTGGTGAATTCGTCCGCAAAAGCCGCCTCAAAATACCAGTGGTGATTGAGCATGAAGTAGAGGGTCAAATCCACATTCTGCATGAAGACTGGCGAGACTGTGGAAAGTGTCGGCGTCGTTCCGAATCCGAAAGAATAGGTCGCCCCTCCCGTGACCGTGCTTTTCCAGTAGCCTTGGGCAAAAAATTCCACATTCTGATTTCCTAAGTCTTTATTGAATAATGAGACGAATTTTCCTGAATCAGAAAGGGGAAGACGTGAAGTGTCAAAGACAATGCCTGCCGCACCGTCAGCTTCTTTTTCTGTACTTGTAGACTGTTTTTCGACAGAAGGAAGGTCTTGGTCTGAAAGACTTTGGGCAGAGAGATTTTTTTGCCCAAAAAATAGCATGGCCAGAATAAGGCTTGTGCTTCCCAAAAGGCGGGCGCTGGTGATTTTCAGACCGGGATTTTTTTCCTGAGCTTTTAAAATCGCCGATTCCAGCCTCCGTTTTTTTTCCTCGCCGAAGTCAAAGAGTTCCTGCTGGCGGACTTCTTTTTCGTTCTCAAGATTCTGCATACCCACGCCCAAAAGGCGGATTCCTTTTTGGAGATCGATTTTCTTTTCTAGGAGGGCTTTTGCCCGGTCAAAAAGGTCGTCTATGCTTGAAATGTAGCGCTCTCCAGAGGACTGAACGCTTACCGTGCTGAAGTCTTCATAGCGGATTTTAATGGCGACAGTGGAAGACCTTACCTTTTCTCTTAGTGAGCGGAACATGACTGTGTGGCAGAGCTGCAGCAAGGCTGTCTCGATTATGTCAAGGCTGGTCAAATCGTATTCGTATGTGCTTTCTGCGCTAATGGAGCGAGATTTTGGTTCGGCACGGAAATCTGCCCCCTCGTTCCCCCTTACGGCATTGTAAAGAAAGCTGCCTGCCGCATTTCCAAAAAGGCTTTGAAGCAGCTTTTCCGAGCGATTGAAAATGTCACGGCTTGTTTTGATTCCGTAATTATCAAGCTTTTCAAGAGTTTTCCTTCCGACACCCCAGATTTTATTCAGCGGAAGGCTCAGCATGAAGTCAATTTCTTTTCCGGCCGGGACAATGGTGAGACCATCAGGTTTTTGAAGTCCAGAGGCGATTTTAGCGCAATATTTGGTGGCGGAAAGCCCTACCGAAACCGTAAGCCCCGTTTCCTCCAGCACCTGGGCTTTCAGTTTTTTTGCCGTTTCAAGGGGTGAGCCGAAAAGCCGCTCAGTTCCCGTCAAATCAATGAAAGCCTCGTCAACTGAAATCTGCTGTATGTCTGGGGAATACTGCCTGAAAATGGCCATTACCTCTTCGCTTTTTTCGTGGTAGCGTTTCATTCGTCCCCGAAGAAAAATGCCATGAGGGCAGAGCTTGTAAGCCTGAAAAATCGGCATGGCGGAGTGAACTCCGAATTTTCTTGCTTCATAGGAGGCTGTCGATACAACGGCACGCCTGTCGTCAGGAAGACCGCCAACGATTACGGGCTTATTCCTGTATTCGGGATTGTCCAGCTGCTCGACTGATGCGAAAAATGCGTCTAAATCAACATGAAGAAAAACCTTATTCAACTTTCAGCTCTCTTTTTTCAAAGCGGAAGGTATTTTCTTCTCTGCTTTTGTAGTAGGCGGTGACTTCGATTCTGGCCTTTGCCTTGATGTCGGAGGCGTAGTCAATCGTAATGCTTTGAGGAGGATAATCAGGGATAACGAATGTGTATGAGTCATTTCCGTCCGGGCTTGTATTTGCCTTAAAGGCATAGATTGAGTCGTAAATCGGATGCTCGCTTCCTTCTCCGTAAAGGGTCACTTCATACCTTAGAGCCGGAATCTCAGACAAAATCCTGATGTGGTTTGTGCTCATTCCTGAAAATTCATTTTGCGAAATTTTTGCCGACAAAGTGAAAAGTTCTTCCCTTTTGAAGTTTTTTTCGATTTTTTGAGCTGCCCTGACTTGTGGTTTGTAAATAAAGTGGGATATAGCGCAAATTATGCAGGATATAAAGGCGAGAATTGCAATCGTTGAGAGAAGGCCGTTCAAAATTATTTTTTTTGTCGTGTATCCCCTGGCTCCTGCCACAATATTGAAGAAAATCAGCAGCCTTAGCCAGCTAATCTGGAATGGAAGAATTGCGAAAACCAAAAGAAGGTTTCCCATCGGGGGCGTGAAAACAGCCTTCAGAAGCTCGGCCTCTTCCGCCTTGCTGACGATGACGATTCCGTAAGGAATGAAGGGGAGCAGCATCAAAATGAAAAAGAAAATCGAGCTAGTCAGTTTTTTTGAATTTTTTGCCAGGTAGGTAATCAGGTATTCAATGGCAAAGATTACGAAAAGAGTCAGGTCTCTGGTCGTGAACAAAAAAATGTTGAAAATCGAGATGACGGAGAGAATATAGCCGTAGATGAAGACCGTTATTGAAAATTTAAGCAGCCTCTGCACTGTGAAAAGCAGTGATATGAAAAGCATGGAAAAAACAATTTTTATTCCATATTGAATGATGGGATTCAGGCTGAGAAATGTTGACAAAAAGGCCGCTAGAGCCTGTCCCATTGTAATCGAAAGAAAGGAGACTGCGATGGTGAAGGGGATGATGTAAATTGAGCGAAGAAATTCAACTTTGTGCCTCTCGCCGTGAGTTCCGACGAAGGAAAAAACGCATAGAATCAAAAGCGTAAGGATTCCCACTGTAAGACAGCTTATGATTATTGCCCGCTCGCTTATGAATACGGCCCTGAAAAAATTTCCCCGGTTGATGTAAATGTAATGCATGTCCCATTCAAGGCTTTCAGCCGGATTGTAGTTCTTTGCGAATTCTTTGAGAGGAGTCAGCTGAAAAGAAAGGGGAAGCTCAAGCTCTATGGCGGGAATCTCATTGTTGAAAAAAAATGAAAGCCTTTCCTTGCCCTTTAGGATACCCAGCCTGTATATAGCCGAAAGCCTGTCCTCGATGGAATAGTTTTTCCTCAGGTTGAAAAAAGCGTCTGATATGTCTTTTGTAAGCCAGAGGGGGCTGGTGTGGCTTTTCCCGCTTGTGTGGATTTTTGCCTTGTAGCCGTCGGAAAAAGAGACTGCGATTGCGGCCATGCTGTCGCTGTCATCTACGCTTGAGGCATATACTTCCGTTCCTTTAATGGAATTTTCAGAATCCAAAGGACTGTCGTCCAAGACTGAAAAAAGAATTTCTCCATTCCAGCTCCTGTCGATGTCTTTGATATATTGCAAAAAATCCAAAATGTCTTCAGAATGACTGAAAAAATCTTCCTGACGAAAGGAAAATGTCAGCTTTTTTCTTTCGCCCTTGTTTTCATCATTGTCATCGATTTTTTTTGTGGCTGGAAAGGAAAGAATCAGGTTGTAGGCGAACTCGTCCTGTCCGCTTTGTGAAAGATTTTGTGAATAAAGTGTGTATCCGTTTTTTGCAAGTTTTTCCTCGACTGATGAAGAAAGTTTGTTTCCAGCTAAAATTTCCTGCGAGAAAACTAAGGATCGTGCCGAAAATAATAGAAGAAGGAAAGTTGTAAGCAGACGGATAAACATTATATAAGAATATAATTTGTCAGTTTACAATTCAAGTGCCTTGTTGTACAATTACAAATTGGATTTACGCATAGGGAGAATTGAATGCCAGCAGAAAAGAAATTTATTTTGAATTTGCCTCTGAAGGTCATTTTGACGGAAGAGGGAACTTCCCATTTTATCAGCAACAAAAAAAAGTTGCTTCGTATTCGTCTGGCAGATAATGTAGAGGAATATGGCATCTCCTTAAATCCTTTCTCACCTCAGTCAATCCAGAACATGATTATGGTTGACTATATCTCAAAAATCGAGATTTCCATGTCCGAATTCGTCTCTGTCCGTCAGGAAGTCATGGATTTGGCCAAGGTCGTTGTCTATTCAATCCTTTACAAGCAGTTCGACAGGCAGCTTTTTGCCGATTTAATCAAGTGTGACTGCGTGCGAAAGCATAACCGTACCAACCCGAGCGAGCTGATTGACGAGCGCACTAAAATGGACGACAAGCAGCTTCGTGCCATGATTTCCAAAAAGGAAAGCGTTGTTCGTCAGGCTAAAAAAGAAATCCTCGACCCGGTCTGGAAGTCAATCATGGAGAACAAGGAATATTCGCTGGAGGAGCGCAACATCTACCTCCTTATGACCGAAAAATTCCTCAACCGCCTTTCCCTCATGAACTGGTACATAATCATCAAATTCTTCAAGGACAAGGAAGGCTTTTCTCAGATTAACATCGCTATCCGTCACCTCCTTCAAATTTACATGGAAAAGTCCCGGGTTGCGGAGTATATCTCAATCCTTCTCATGGAACTTGCCCTTAACGCCGAGAATCAGAACCTCAAAAAAGAGGCAAAAGTCCTTTACACTGGCGTGGACGATCTCGATGCCCTTTTGTTTGACCCTGAGATCCGCTCAAAAATAATCGGTGAGCTAAAACGGAAGCACGAGCTTGTTTCCCTTTCATGGAAGCTTGGCGGCGGCTCAACGGCTATCGGTAAGCAGGGCCGCCTTCAAATCATGGTTCTCAACAAAAGCGATGATAATCAGGAGGCAAAGGCCAATATCGAAGACAAAATGGCCGCCGACACCAACAAACGCTCCCTCATCGACTTCTACCGCGAGATTCCTGACGGGCAGGGCAGCACGGATTTGGGCCTCTACTATCTTTCTTACCTCGATGATGCCTGTAAAAAACTCAATGTTAAATTTGAGTCTATCGTCAACGAGTTCGCAAATCAGGATTTGACAGTTATCAACCTGATTTTCAATTTCTAGGAAGCCATGAAACTTTTTAAGATTCTCTTCCTGCCAGTTTTAGCGACAATCCTTTCTCTGTCTTTTTTCTCATGTTCCGAAAGCGAGGCCGACGTGGTTTCTGCCACAGCCAGCGCTGTTTTTGATTTTTCTGACGAGGAGAATCCTCCTGCCCATAGGCTGGCTGTTTTTTTTCAGGTCAGCAATGAAGTTCAGCGAAGCCAGTCTTTTACGGTTACGAATTCCCAGTCCGGCTATTCATGGTTTGTCGCAAAACCCGGAATTTTCACCGGAATGAACAAGAGCTATGCCTATTCAGTGAATCTGAACGCTCCAGAGGGTGAGGAAATCCCCGTGGGTGCCTATTCCGTGATTTATCAGGATGCCGCTGGTAACGAAGATTCCATAACTTTTTCCGTCAACTACAAAAAAGAGCTGCTGACAGCAAAGGCGGCTGACTGCAAGGAAATCCTTGGAAATGTCAGCGAAAACCTTGCCATTTATGATGATTCGGGCGAGCTTCTTTTTATGGGAAAGGCAAAAAACTCATGGAAGACAAACGAGGCGATTCTAAAGGACTATAAGCTTGCCGAGACGAAAAGGATCTGCTATGTTACGGCTGGAAACACCGTAATCTGCATGATGCCGGAAGAAAAGTTGAAAACGGAAAACTGAAAACTGAAAGTTGAAAACGGAAAGATGAAATGATTGATGAAAATAACGAAAATGAAAGTGAAAAAATCCGCAACTCCGACGGAATTCATCGGGAGATTCATACTTTTGTGCTACGGCAGGGGCATTTTACGGCATCGGAGCGCAAGGCTTATGAGGAACTTCATGACGACTTTTGCCTTGCTTACAGCGAAGAAAAACTTGATTTTGCAAAAATCTTTGGAAACTCAAATCCTGTCGTCGTTGAAATCGGCTTCGGCATGGGAAAGGCAACCGCAATAATCGCTGAGAACAATCCCCAGATTAACTACATCGGAATCGAAGTTCACAAGCCCGGAGTCGGTAAGCTTCTGGGCGAAATCCGGGACCGGGGGCTTAAGAACTTGCGTATCATTGAGCATGACGCAATGGAAGTTCTCAAAAATCAGCTTGAGGATTCTTCAGTATCGGCCTTTCATATCTTTTTTCCTGATCCATGGCAAAAAAAGCGTCATTTCAAGCGCCGTTTGGTTCAGCGTCCCCGCACTGACTTAATGACACAAAAACTCGTGAAGGGCGGATACCTTTATTTCGTGACCGACTGGCTTCCTTACGCAGAGTTCGGACTGGAAGAGCTTTCTTTGACGGAAGGCCTCAAAAACAAATACGAGGGCTATGCTCCCCACCAAGAGTGGCGGCCAGAAACCCGCTTTGAGCAGAAGGGCCTGGACGCAAACCGCGTTATTTCTGAACTCATGTTTGAAAAAATCTAAAAAATTCCTTAAAATACTTGCACTATTATGGAAAAAATAATCGACCCCATGGACAGCCGGGGCTTTGTCCTTTTGTCGGACTATGTGCCGGGCATCATTCAGGAAATCAGGTATTTTTCAAGCTACAACTTTATCGGCGAGCGCATTTCAGGCTACGAGGAGCCTTGTGCAATTGTAACGGTAGAGGCCGCCCGGGCCCTGCAGAATGTGGCGGCAGAACTGAACGCCCAGGGCTTCCGCCTGAAAATCTACGATGCCTACAGGCCTGCCTGCGCGGTAAAGCATTTTGCCCTCTGGGGGGTAGATGACCTTGACCAGCGCATGAAACCTTTTTTCTACCCTGACTTGGAAAAACAGGAACTTTTTGAAAAGGGCTATATCGCCAAGCGTTCCAGCCACAGTCGGGGAAGCACTGTGGATTTGACCCTCTTTGACATGCAGACGGGAAAAGAAGTGGACATGGGAAGCCCCTTTGATTTATTCAGTCAGGTCTCTCACCCGAATTACAGGGGCATAAGCGATGAGCAGTACGAAAACCGTCTTTTTCTGCAAAAAGCCATGGTAAAGGGCGGCTTTGATACTCTTGACTGCGAGTGGTGGCATTTTACCCTGCAGGGCGAGCCTTACCCAGACAGCTATTTTGATTTTCCTGTTTCGTCAAAAAGTATTAACAATCGTCCGTGATAATGGAGGTTTTTATGGACATACAATACCTGCTTTTTTTGCAGAATTTCCGTAACAGCATCAATGATGCGCTCACTCCCTTTATGGAAGGAGTGTCGGCTTTTGCCGTAGACTATCTGATTTTGTTTGCGGTCTTTTACTACTGGAATGTGGACAAGCGAAAGGGACTTTACACCCTCGTGTCCTATTATTTCTGTATGTTGATTACGCCGCTGGTAAAACTGACGGCATGTGTCTACCGCCCCTGGATTCGTGACAGCCGCATTATTCCTGCGGGTGATTCCATAAGGACGGCAACAGGCTATTCTTTTCCCAGCGGACACACCTCAACGGCGGCTCCCCTTGCAGGCGGCATGGCAGTGAATACCTGGAGTAGTGTCCGTACTCGCCCCCTTTCCTTTGTCTTCGGACTTTTTATCCTTTTGACGGTCTTTTCCCGCAACTACCTTGGAGTGCATACGCCGCAGGATGTTTGCGTGGGCTTACTGGTCTCCTTGTGCGGTCTCTTTGCGGCGGCAAAACTCTTTGCCTATTTGGACTTGCACCCTGAAAAAGAAAACTGGTTTTTGCTGGGCGGATTTTTCTTCTGTGTCCTTGCCCTTGTTTACATTACCTGTAAGTCATATCCCATGGATTACACGGCGGAAGGAAAACTGCTGGTAGATCCTCAGAAAATGATGAATGATGGCTATGGAGACATTGGCAAGACTCTGGGATTTATCATCGCCCGTTTTGTGGAGAAAAATTGGATTCAGTTTCAGCCTATTAAAAAAGGCTGGAAAAGCCTGCTCATCTGTCTTGTCGCCCTTGTTCCCATGATTTTGCTCAAGCAGTATTTCCGTCCGGTTCTTACTCACGCATTCGGTTCTCACTGGGGAAAACTCCTCTTTTCCATCGTCTACACCTTCTACTACATTGCATTGGTGCCACTTGGATTAAAACTCTTGCAAAAGCGACAGGAATAAGCATGGCAGATTTATTTGACATCGACGAATCGGCTCGGATAAGCGAGCTTGCGACACTCATCAAAAAATATCAGGACTCATACTACAACGGCGAGGGAGAAATTTCCGACGCAGAATTCGACAGGCTCTGGGATGAACTCAAAGCCCTTGACCCGAATAATCCTGTCTTGCAAAGGGTAGGAGCCGACAGCGGAAATTTTGCCAAAATCCGCCACATAATGCCAATGGGAAGCCAGGAAAAGGCCGCTAACCCGGAGCAATTCCTGGCCTGGGCAAAAAATCACGCTTACGATGAATATTTGGTTGAGTACAAGCTTGACGGAGCTTCTTTGGAACTCCAGTATTCAAAAGGCGAGCTTGTGCGGGCTGTCACCCGAGGCGACGGTAGTATTGGAGACGACATCACCGCCAACGCCCGTAAAATGCAGGGAGTGAAAATAGCCCTTTTTGATTCAGATAACAAGAAAATCAACTTTACCGGGGCAATTCGTGGTGAGGTCATAATGACCCGCACCGTGCACCAAAAATTTTACGCTGACAAGGCCAACTGCCGTAACGCCGCCAACGGCCTTATGAAACGCAAGGACGGAAGCGGAAGCGAAAATCTCTGCATCATAACTTACGATGCCCTTGCCACCGAGGGAGAAAGTCCCTTCAAGGACGAGGAAGGCAAAATCAACTGGCTAAAATCCTGCGGCTTCAATACATCTCCATTAAAAATCTGCAAATCGCCAGACGAAGTGATTGAATATCGTGCCGAAGTAATGGAAGTCAGGAAAAGCCTTGACTACGACATCGACGGCCTTGTAATAAAAGAAAGACGGATTGACCTTGAAGACGCAAGCCGGGCCAGACCAGACCGCCAGATTGCCTTCAAATTCTCTCTCGAAGAAGCTGTCACAACTTTGCGCGAGGTTGAGTGGAGCGAATCTGGAGCCACTTATACGCCGGTCGCTATTTTTGACGAAGTTCAGCTCAACGGAACCACTGTTCAGAGGGCATCCCTGGCAAATCCGGACACAATGAGGGCTCTCGGGGTCAAAATCGGAAGCCGGGTGGTCGTCGTAAAAAGGGGTGAGATTATCCCCAAAATCGAAAGCGTTTTGAACGAAGAGGCGGGCCAGGTCACGAGCGAAATTGTTTTCCCCAAAAAATGCTCTGTTTGCGGAAGCGAGCTTTGCGACGAGGGAAGCCGGCTTTTCTGCCCCAACAAAAACTGTGAGAAAAGGGTGCTTCACCAGCTACAGAAATGGGTAGGAGTGGTTGACATCCGTGATTTTGGTGACACCCTGCTTCGTGAGCTTTTCAAAAACAAGGAAGTCACTTCGATTTCTGACATTTATTCGCTCACAGCAGAAGGCCTCGTTCCCTATTTTTTGAACGAGGAATCAATCGAAAGCCAGAAGGATTCCCTGGGGGCAAAAAAAGTCTATGAAAGCATCCAGAATCACAGGCGCATGAGCCTTGCAATCTTTATCGCAGGCTTTGACATCGAGGGAATTGGTGAGACTATGGTTCAGAAGCTGATTGACGCTGGCTTCAATTCTCTCGAAAAGCTCCTTTCTGCGAGCGAAGAAGAAATTGCCTCTGTCTACGGTTTTGCCGAAATCACCGCAAAGATTTTCGTGGAAGGGCTTGCCGAGAACAAAGATGAAATGCTCTCCCTCACCCAGTCTGGAACCATTCAGCTTGAAGAAATCGGAGCAGGCGCTCTGGCTGGAAAATCCTTCTGCTTTACTGGAGAACTTCACTCGATGAAAAGGGCAGATGCCGAGGCGATGGTAAAACAGGCCGGCGGAAGCTGCAAGTCGAGCGTAACAAAGGATTTGAGCTATCTTGTCACCAACGACACCACAAGCGGCTCCAGCAAAAATGTCAAGGCCGCTAAATTCGGCATTCCTATTATAAACGAAGAGGAATTTTTGCGCTTATTTTCTTAACGGTTCAGGATAAAGCTTCAGTCTTTTTTTGTTGAAAATAGGCTTTTTTTGATTTACTATTGTATTAAGTAATGTACCAAATTTTTTTTGCTGCCGTCCTTCCGTGGTTCCGCTTGCGCTCCATTGCTGTCGCAACGGCTGTCGCCGCCACTACACGACGGGGTAGGCTTTTTCTTCTCCTAGCGATTTTCTCCCTTTTAGCGTCTCCTGCCTTCTCCAGTCGCCTTATTTCTCCTGTTCAAGGTCGCTTTGCCAACAAGCAGTGCCTCGTGCTTAGGCTGGAGGAGGGGGAAGAGGCTTTTTATTCCTATACAAGCACAAATCCTCTTGCCCAGGGCTTTGCCTATGACGGCCCTGTATTAATCGACATGGCCGGTGAAGTCAGCCTTAGCATAGCAGTGCTCAAAGGCAATCAAAAAGAGGAAATCAAAATCAATTACAGCGTAAGCGAGAGGGGAAATCCCTTTGCCACAGGAACGGCCGAAAAAGATTTCATCGATCGCATTAATCTGGAAGGAATCTTGCCCTGTGCCGGAGACAGCGTCATAAACATTCCCAAATCCCTTTCTTATTTTATTGGTGACGGAGAAAAGCCTGTCATGCAGGGGCAGAGCCTGTCCGTTTCTGCCGACAACAAGCTTTCCCGCTATATTCCATGTACCGTTACGGACGGAAATTACAGCTGGCGTTTCATCATTTTTCTTTCTTCAGCAGTAGAAAGCTCTTCCTTTGCGAAAAACACGATTCCCTTTGAAATCTATGACTGGGAAAATTTGACTTTCACTGGCAAAAACCTTATCTGGTGCCTGGACGATGGAATTT
>OCVV011332449.1_pt1 | contig 12135 bp, 10 predicted proteins | sample 1539721 | NCBI WGS metagenome assembly OCVV01 (sample SAMN02144230, study PRJEB22623) | gut metagenome | biome: sheep rumen | host: Ovis aries | place: New Zealand | reverse complement strand
CGCGGCGCAAAGACGCCTTGCGCTGCCAGTAGAACGACGAATAATCGAGAACGTAGGCCATGGTCTAGTTGCCTCCCTGGAGGGCCATTCCGAAAGCGATGCAGGCGGGACCGAACCGGCGGCGCACCGGTTCGAGCGCCGAGGGTTCCACGTGCACGTTCGCGTTCGCGAACGGGTCCCAGACCGGAAAAGAAGCCCCGGTCGCGCCTTCCGGCGCGAGCAGCAACGGCACGGGATCCGAAGAGAGCGTCGGGTGCGACCCGCGCACGAAATCGATCCATTCGCGCACGAGCTGCGGCTCCACTTCCTGTCCTTCCAACAGCTGGTATTCGACGCCGTCCACGAGCCGCCACTCGTCCATGACGCACGAAACCACCGTCGCTTCGCCGGGTGCCACGACGATGCGGCAGACGCCGTCGGCGAGCACGTTGTCGGGGCAGAGCTGCGAAAAGAGATTGGCCAAAGCCGCGACCGGGGACGCCACGTGAGGCGCGGCGATTTTGCGGGCGCGCCAGTTCTTCACGTCCGACAGGATCGCGGATTTCACGGCGCCGCCGCCCACGAGATGCCTGCGGCCGGGACCGGCGATCTCGGCGCCGCAAAGGACGACGGACTCGGCGACGCTGTTGAAGCGCTGCTCGACCTGGGTCTGAAGCAGCGCCGCTTTCTGGAACTCCGCCCCTTCCGGCACGTCGATCGCGAGCGAAAAATGGTTCATGGCGCCGCTCTTGCGGGTGGGAGTCACCCAGAACGGCGTCTTGCCGACGCGGGAAGAGAGTTCCGCGGCGAATCCCCTGTCGCGCAGGGAGCCGTCGAGGCACCAGTTCACCCACCAGCCGTCGCGGCCGCCGCGCACGGCCATGGCGATCGCCTGCGCGCCCTGGAGCGCGCAACCGACGCACGGACGCGGGAGAGCCGCCTCGAAGTCGCGTTGGAATATCGTTTTCATGGATCGGAGTGTTTCGGAAGCATCAGCGGAAATGGGACGGGGAAACGAGACGCATGAGTTCGGCGCGGGTGGCGACGCCAAGTTTCGACATGGCGCGCCGGAGGTAGGTGCCCACGCTGGAAACGGAAATGCCGAGCAGGGAGGAAACCTCCTTTTCCTGCGCGCCGCCGACGATTTTGCCGACCACGGCGCGCTCGCGCTCGGAAAGGGAGGAAAGAGGGGACTTCGCGACGCCGGCCGCGACGTCCGGGTCGTTGCGCCAGAATTTGCCCCGGTCTCCGGCCGGAACCGCAAAGGAGCGGTCATCGAGGAGAAGGGAACGCAGCGTCTCGAAGCGCACACCCTTCGTGGCGTACGCATCGGCCCCGAGCTCGAAGGCCCGGTTGCGGTACATGAGATTGTCGAACATGGAGACCATGACGACGCGGGATCGCGCAGCCCCTTCACGGGGGCGCATGATTTGCCGCATGCTTTTCAGCACGTCGAAGCCGGAAGCGGAGCCGCCGAGGTCGATGTCGAGCATGACGACGTCGGGGCGGAGAGCCGCCGCCTTTTCGACGGCGGAGGGGGCGTCGGAAGCGATGCCGACGAGTTCCAGCGCCGGATCTTGCGCGAACTGGCGCGAGAGGACGTCGAGAAGCATCGTCTGGTCGTCGACGAGCAGGAGGCGTCGGCGGACCGGCTCACGGTTCGCGTTCATGCCGCCGCCTCCTTTGCCACGGGGATGCGGAACGAAACCTCCACGCCGCCATCGCGATGGCGGCGCACCGAGAAGGAACCGTCCGCGGCGCGGACGCGCTCGCGAAGGAGCGTGAGCCCGAGTCCTTCGCGGATGGCCCCCGTTCCGGTTCCGTTGTCGGAAACCGAACCGGAAACCCGGTCGTCCGATACGGCGACCTTCACTTCGACGCGGTCGCCGTCGGAATGGCGGGCAGCGTTGACGACCGACTCCTGCACGATCCGCATCACGGTCATGACCGTCGGTTCCGGCAGGTCGTCCACGGGCCCCTCGAAGGAAAAACCGATGCGCTGGCGGCCCGCTTCGCCCATCGTTTCCGACAGGCCGCGAAGCATCGCGGAAAGACCGAGGGAACCGACCGGCTTCGGATACAGGGTCCGGGAAACGCCGCGAACGAGCGCGAGCAACCGGTCGATCGCGGCCTCGCAGCGCCCGAACGAACCGCCGAGCGGCGCTCGGCGCGCGAGGTCGAGTTCCATGCGAAGCGCGGTGAGGCCTCCGCCGATCTCGTCGTGGAGGACGCTCCCGAGCATTTCGCCGCGCGAATCTCGGTCCAGCTGGAGCGCCCCGACGGCCTGGCGGAGTCTCTCTTCGCGCGTTTCGAGATCGCGCGTCCGCAGGAGGTAGAACCGGAGCTCCACGACGGCAAGCGCGAGAATGACGAGCGTCCCGTACCCCATGGCGACCATCGGGAAATAGATGCGGAACGAAACCGCGCCGCCATCGCGCACGGCCATGTACGTCCCCGCATACAGGCCGGTGCCGATGGCGAGCAGCACGACGGCGAGGACCATCGTGGAGAGCATGGCGACGAGCGAGACGGACGGACGGGGCATGACCGTTGAAAAGTTGAAAAGTTGAAAAGCTGGAGGGGAACGGGGAATCAGAAGAAGCCGAATTTTTTTCTGGGGGAGGCGGAAGGATTCGACGGAGTGGCGGACGGACCGGTGACGGGCGATGGAGAAGGACGATTCTCGCCGTTCCCCGCCGCCCCGCCCGGGCTTTCCGGCGCGCCTCCGCCTTTCTCGCGGCGTTCGAATTCGCGTGTGCGGATGGCGATCTCCAGATCGGTCGTGCGGTTGGAAAACGCAAGGGCGTCCTCCTTGGAGATGTCGCCGCGCTCCCAGGCGTCGAACAGGGACTGGTTTTTGGAAACCATGCCGTACTGGAGCGAACCGTCGCGGATCGCGTCGTCGATCTTGGCGTATTCCCCGTCCTTCACGAGACTCGCGATGAAGGGAGTGTTGACCATGATCTCCTGCACGCAGACGCGACCCTTTCCGTCCGCGCGGGGCACGAGGCTCTGGCAGACGATGCCGCGGAGCGTGGTGGCGAGCTTGAGGCGGATCTGGCGCTGCTCGTCGGGCGGAAAGGTGTTGACGATGCGGTCGACGCTCTGCTTGGCGTCGTTGGTGTGGAGCGTCGAAAGGACGAGGTGGCCGGTTTCGGCGGCCTGCGTGGCGATGCGCATCGTCTCGGCGTCGCGCATCTCGCCGACGAGGATGACGTCCGGGTCCTGGCGGAGGGCGCGGCGGAGCGCCTCGGCGAACGAGGCGGTGTCGATGCCGACCTCTCGCTGGTTGATGAGGCACCTGAGGTCGTCGTGGACGAATTCGATCGGATCTTCGATCGTGATGACGTGGAGGCCTTCGGTCTCGTTGAGCTCGCGCATCATCGCGGCAAGCGTGGTCGACTTGCCGGAGCCGGTCGGACCGGTGAGAAGGACGAGTCCCTGCGCGTTGTGGGCGAGGGTCTTCAGGACCGGCGGAAAGCCGAGTTCGTCGAGCGACTTGATGGCGCGCGGAATGCAGCGCATGACGACGCCCGGCTCGCCCATGCGACGAAAGACGTTCACGCGGAAACGGTCGCGGACGGAGGCCGGCTGGTAGGAGGCGTCGAGTTCCTCCTCCTCCTCGAAACGGCGGATCTGGCGCTCGGTGAACATCGAGGACACCATCTCCATGACGCTTTCCCGGGTCAGTTCCGGCTCGTCGAGTTCACGGAGCGCGCCGTCAACGCGGACGATGGGCTTGCGGCCGACCTTGAGATGCAGGTCGGACGCGCCGGCCTCCACCATTTCGAGGAGCAGTTTGTCGATGTACTTCATCACCAGGGGGATTCCGACGTGTCGGGAGCGGAGCGGACGGGAGAAGCTGCGCGGGGAGGCGGCACGGAAGGGGCGCCCCTTGCCGTGGCCGGAGCCGGTGCGGATTGCGCCTTGGTCGTGGCGGCGAAGCGCGCGTACTCCTCCGGCGACATCGCCTCCATGTCGATGAGCTTGTCCACGCTGAGGCCGAACCCGTGGAGGTACTCGACGAGAGAGGAGGCGCGGTTGGCCTTTTCAAGCGCGGCGCTGTAGCGCAGCACCCCGTCGCGGATCTTGCACGCGAGCGAATATTCGAGCGGACACTGGCCCTCCTTGATGCCCATCGCCATCGTCGCGTAGAGTTTCTGCGTCTGGTTCTCGCGGATCAGGGTGGAGATGGCGGGATTGGCGAGCATGATCTCGCGCCCCGCGACGCGGCCCTTGCCGGTCGCGCGATGCATCAGGGTCTGGCACACGACCGCGCGGAGGACCGCGCCGAGCTGGGTGCGGACCATCTCCTGCTGCGCGGGCGGAAACACGTCGATCACGCGGTCCACGGTCTGCGCGGCATCGGTCGTGTGCAAGGTGGCGAACACGAGGTGGCCCGTTTCGGCGGCGGTAAGGGCGAGCGAGATCGTCTCGAGGTCGCGCATTTCGCCGACGAGGATCACGTCCGGGTCTTCGCGGAGCGCCGAACGGAGCGCATTGGCGAAACTCTGCGTGTGGGCGTGGAGTTCGCGCTGGGAGACGACGCAGCTCTGCTCGGGATGGACGAATTCGATCGGATCCTCGATCGTGAGGATGTGGTCCTTTCGGGTGCGGTTGATCTCGTCGAGCATCGTCGCGAGCGTTGTCGTCTTTCCGGATCCGGTGGGGCCGGTCACGAGGACAAGGCCGCGCGGGATGCGGGTCAGGTCCATGATCGCGGGCTCGAGGTCGATCTGCTCCGGCGTGAGAATCTTGTCCGGGATGAGGCGGAACACGGCGGCGAGGCCGAGATTCTGCCGGAACATGTTGATGCGGAACCGGACGGAGTGGCCGGGAAGCTGCAGGGCGTAGGAAATGTCGAGTTCCCAGTGCTCGTCGAGCTCCTTGCGCTGGTCGTCGCGGAGGATCGAATAGAGCAGGCGCTCGCTCTGCTCGGCGGTGAGGGGTTCCCAGTCGTTCTGGCGCTCCACTTCGCCGTCGATGCGGAACGTCGGACGGCGACCGGGCGCGAGGTGGACGTCGGAAGCGCCCACCTGGTCGGCAAGCGCCATGATTTCGAAGATTTCGAGAGGCCGGCTCATTTCATCACTCCCGCGACGAGGAACATCAGGCACACGACGAAGACGACCATGTACAGGAAGTAGACAAGGCCAAAAAAGGAAAGGAACACCGAATTCGACTTCATCCCGAACCAGCACAGGAAATATCCGGTTGCCGCGGCCAGGGCACCGAACCCGAGAATCCAGGCGAACGAAAAGTTGCCGAGCCGCCAGGGAAAGAACGCGTACCGCAGTTTCCACGACGCCGGAGCCGTCCTGGCGTTTTCGACGGTCCAGGCGAAGAAGGCGCGGCGGCCGGATTCCCACGGCCACGAAATGCCGACGACGGCACCGTCGGAAAACTTGCCGATTCCGTCCGACAGGACGATTTTGAGCGGCGGCGGCGGCGGTTCGGGCCATTTCTCCTGTTCCGCGAGCATCTCGCGGCGAACGAGTTTGCGCCTCTCTTCCAGCGGCATGTCCCATGGACCGCCCTCCTGCACAACGAGAATCCTGCGCCATCGCGGAAGGCTCGTCTCCTCGAGGTCGTTCAATCGGAAGAGCTTGTCGGCCAGTTTTCGATCGGGCCCCGGATCCGCGGAACGGAAGCGCTTGCGCCATGCGGAACAGAGCGAAAGGCCGCGATCCACCCGTTCGGGCAGTTCTCCGGCATTCTGCGCGTCGAGGGCGTCCGCAAGCATTCGGGAAACATCGCTTTCCATGGCTTCCAGTTTTGCCGACAGCGAATGCGCCCTCTGCCACGACACGACGCTCGCGCCGCCCAGGACGAGCAGCGCGGCGACGAGGCAGAAAATCCGGAAAAACCGCCGGAACGGCCGCGAAACCGCGTCCTCGACCGATTCGCCCCAGGCGTTGGCGATTTCCTTTTTCTTGAAGGGATTTTTCATCTTCTTTCAACTTGTCCCTCAGCGACGCACTTGCTTCTTCCGGGTCGCATAGGTTCCGTGCGTGTCGTAGGTGTAAACCATGGTCCGCCCGTCCGCGTCCGGGCGTTGATACGGGTCCACCCGCACGACCGTGGAAATTTCCCGGACCGGATCTTCCGCCGTTTCCCAGTCGAGCAACGTCGAATACTCGTATGCCGGCGTCACGGACAATCTGGCAAGCCTGTCGTAACTGTTTTCAAGCGCCTTGCGCGACCCGTCTTCGTTCGTTCCGAACTCCCGCTCGTAAAGCGTTCTGGCCGCAACGGTCATCCGAAGCCCCGTAGAACAGGCCTCGGAAAACGTCTTCATGAATTTTTCGTCGAGCGTCTTGACTTCGAAATTGTGCGTCGCGCGAATCGCCTCGTCACTGTCGGAACGGATGCGGGTTTGTTCGAACAATGAAACGAACCGGCCCGACAGTTGGATTCCCTTGAACGACGATTCCTCCTTCATGGTTTCGGTTGCGATGAGCTCGTCCACGCCGTTGTAGCGGCAATAAAGCTCCACGTTCGCCTGGGATTGCGCAGCTCCTTCGGGCCACACGCTTGTCTGCTTCATCCAGATGGCGTGCAGGGTGTGCGGTTCGGATCCCGGGTTCCCAAGAAATGGTGCGGTTTCTTCCTTTGGCGTAAGCGCGAAATACAGAATGTCGCCGTCCTTTCCGGCCTTCGCCTTCCTCACGTCGGTAAACTCGACCTTGTACCTTCTTCCGTACGGATCGCTCGTCCACAAGACATTCGGGACGTCGCCGGAATCGATGTCGATCCACATGGCGTTCACGTCATTCGTCTCCGAGTCGTTGTTCCCCAGTTCGACGACGTGTTTTCCTTTGTCGTTGACCGCCAATTTCGCGTCGCCGGAAAAACCGACGCCGGACGCCTTTCCGAAACGTGTCGCGTTCCGGACCTCGTCGCTGTTCGAAAACGAATCGAACTGCCCGCTTCCGGGAACGGGAAACACGCGCTGCGCGGGGCATATGCTGACGCCTATCGGGCCGCGTGTCGTCTCAAACCCCAACCGATTCGTTTCGACCGGAAGCCACTCGGTGTTCATGCCGACCGTCTTGAGCCATCGCAAGGCGGAACGGGTTGCGGCCTGCTGCTGAATCTCGCGCTCGCGGTCCAGCCTCATCTCCACTTGGCGCCGGAACGAAACCAACCGCCCGAAACCAAGCAGCAGGACCGTGAAAGCGAGCAGCATGACGGCCGTTATCAAGATGCCGCCCTGTCGGCCGTCCCCCGCCCCGCGAACCGTTTTGCAACGGATTTCCATCAGTTCACATTCCATAATTTGACGAGCCTTTCAGCCGAAACGGGGATGCGGATTTCGTCTCCGCGAACATCCTCCGCAACCACGGAGGCGTCAAGCCGAACCGAGAGAAAACCGGGTGCCGCGTTCGACACGGAAAGCTTGGCCAGCCGAGTCTCTTCCGGCACGGTTTCCAGCGAGGGAGACGGATCCATCCGGCGGGACGTCCCGTGCATGACATGGTCTACGACGTTCGAAAACGTCGATTCGACACCCGCCGACATGGGATGGAGCCTTGTGAAAAACACTTGGGATATCCGGTTCGTTTCCAATGAAACGCCTCCGGCCTCCAGAGGAAATCCGAGACAAACGTCGCAAGAAACCCCGTCGGAAAGGCTGGTCGCACTCTCGATCCGCTTTCCGTCGGCCGTTTCCCACCACCATTCGTCGGCAAGCGAAATCTGCCTTTCGAGCCGATCGAGCCCCAGCACAAGCGACGTTCTTACAAACGCTTCCCGCCGCATCGCCTTTTCCAGGCGGGAGGCGCGGAGAAACCCGTATCCGGCAAAAACCGAAACGATTCCGACCAACGCCATCACGACCATCAGTTCGACAAGGGAAAATCCGGCACGTTCCCGAGGCGGCAGTCTCATGGCTCCTCCCCCAATTGGCGTTCAAGCAAAGCCTTGAGCGAAGCGTACGGCCGTCGGGCCGTACCATCCGTCGTGTCGTAAAGAGAGACCGTGCACCAGACGCCGTTGGTCCAAGCGGACGGGCCGGCTTTTTGCGACACGAAAATCGAACATCCTATCGGCACATTCTGTCCGGGCCAAAGTTCAAAGACCCCGTTTTCCGGGATGTTCTTTCCCGTCCATTCTTTCGGAAATCCGGTCTTTTCGTCCAATCGGTACCACGTGTCCGGAAACGCCTCCTGCTCGTCCGACAGCGCCGTCATCGCATCCAATATCCCGGCCGCCTTTTCGACGGCGGCGTAGCGGAAGGATTCCTTGCGCACCGCCTGGATGTTGTTCATCGCCGCCCAGGAGCAGAAGACGATGAACAGCAGAAGGATCGAGACGAGCACCTCGACGAGAGACTGGCCGGAGCGGAAATCGCGCAGATCGCGCAGCCCCGTGAAGGGGCTGCGGCGCAGGTGGGGGGGTGGCGGCGTCAGCCGCCGGAGGGAGATCGCCGTGCAGGACATGCGCATCGAGATCGGCATTCAGGAAGGAATCGCGGGCTTTTCGTTGCGAGTGCCGGAGTCGGCGTCATTCATCCGCTTCGAAAACCGTGACCGTGACGGTCGCGGGCTCCGCCTCCGGTTCCGCCGCATCTTCTTCCTGCGTCTCCGGCGCTTCCCCTTCGGAGACCTCGACCTCGGCGTCCTCCGCCTTGCGGCCGAAGAACTTCTCGCGGATCGACTGCTTGATCGCCTTCTCGCGGCGTTTCATCGGATCCTTCTCCTCGTCGATTGCCACGTCCTTGAGGTCGCGACCGAGTCCTTTCATCATCGGATGGACGATTTCCATGCTCGGCGTTTCAAATCCGGTTTCCGGTTTTTCATCGTCAAGGATCGTCGGCCGGATGAGAATGACCAGATTGCGACGCTCCGAACTCGTAGAATTGTGGCGGAAAAGACGGCCAAGGAGCGGAATGTCGCCAAGAATCGGGACTTTTGTCACCGTTTCCATTTGCTGGTTTCTGACGAGTCCGCCGAGCATGAGCGTACCGCCCGAAGGAACAACGACACGAGTGTCGAGTTCCTGCGACTGAAGACGCGGATACGACAACTCGTCTCCATCCAGCGTAACCTTCACCGGAGGGCCGGATTGGTTCGTGATTTTCGGATGAACCCAAAGACGAACGCCCTTCCCGTCTTCCGTCACCTCGGGGCCGACCCACAGCATGGTTCCGGTCACGAGTTCGTACCACTCCAGATCGTGGGCGATCGCGTTGTTGATCCCGCCGGCAACGGCCGTTGTTTCGATTTGAGCTATTGGTTCCACATTTCCGACGTGGAGCATGGCCTCGCTATGATCGCCGATCGTGAGAACGGGATTGGCTAGCACCTTGCTGTCTCCATCCTCTTGAACCATCTCCAAGACAAAATTAAAATCAAGCGGTCCGACGATGGATTTAAAACTGTGGCCGCGCTTCCGGGCATGCTCGCGGTTCCGTCCGCCTTCATACGTATTGTTGAATTTGTCCACCCACGTGTAATTGTCGTTCCGGGCATCTCCTTTCGACCATGTCGCTGCGCGTTCCGCCGAGTCGGACGACTGATCGTCCGAAGCACGAGAAAGCGCCCGCGTCGCATCATGATCAACGGAAATGGTTCTAGACTTCTTCCACGAATCCCCCGATGAACTTGAAGAGCCGCTTTCATAATTGCGCGTGTAACCCAGATCCAGAAATTTGATGGTAAGCGGATTCTCGGCGGACATCTCGTTGATCTTGACACCAAGCTTTTTCTCTCCGTTGTCGGAAAGGTCCAAAATCAGGGCTTCGATGAGGACCTGCTTCTCGCGGACATCCATTTCGTGAACCAGTTTCTCCAGACGGTCGAGGTTGCCGGGATTGTCGTAGAGGAGGATGGCCGGCGGATTCTTCGGCCGCAGGAGATTGCCCCACGAACCGGAAGAAACGGAACTGGAATCGCCAATTGTGCTGTTGCCGGTGGAAAGGGAGGAGGACGTGGACGAAAGATTGTGCCGGAAAGAATTCACGTTGTCCTTCTTCGCCTTCTCCTGATACGGGGCAACCTGAATCCTCGCATTGACATTCTCCGTCGCGGCGAGGGCGTTGATGCGGTCCACGATGTCCTCGGGATTGGCGTGGAAGACCCGGACGTAGCGCATTTCCATCTTGACCGCGTTGCGGTCCGCCGCCTCCAGCTCGCGGAATTTCTCCTTGGTGGCGACGCGGACCATGCCGTCCTTCTCGTCGAACGCGTATTCGGGTTCGAGGACAGACCGCAGCACGGTGCGCCATTCGGCCTCGCCCTGCGTGCGGTACGTGACGCGGCGGGGACCTTCCGTCTTGGCGACGGCGGAATCGGTTAACTGGTTGACGTTGACCGGAGCCGTTTCGTCGGCTTCCTCCCGGTCGTCCGTCACCTGATCCTTCGGTTCCATGTAGGACGTGAGGATGTTGGCCTTGGAAGCGTCGGCGATCATGAGCACGACGTCGTAGAGCGTCTTGTCCTTGACCGCGAGCTGGATGCGGGTGTGGTTGCGGGCCAGCCTCTGCACGTCGGACTGGGTGTGCTTGGCGCTCACGTCGTCGGAAAGGCCGAGGTACACGAACCGGGAATCGGGATCGTCCCAGATGTCGACGGTGTCGTCCGGAAGGAGTTCGCCGAGAAGCGTCCGGAAGTTTTCGCTTTCAAGCTTGTCGGGCCGAACATACGGCTCGGAAAGACGCTCCAGTCCATTCGTGCCGAGCGGCGAAAGCGTCTTTCCGGCCGAGCGAGCGATTTCATGCATGGCGTCGAGGATCGTCTTGCCCTCGGCGGCGTCGGGAACGGCGACCTTCTTTTCGTCGAAAATGCCGCCGGTGGATGCGGTTGCCGAACCGGCATCCGGCTCTTCGTAGAAACTGGACACGGACGTCGGAGCGTCCGCCTCTTCGAGTCCTTGCGCCGGTTCGCCGTCCGAACCGAGCGCGGCGACTTTCAGGTTGAAGGCGCCGCCTCCGGGAATCTGCGAATCGTCCGGAACCGGCGCGGGATCGGTCTGGGCCGAGGAGAAACTGACGGCGCACAGGAGCCCGAAGAGGGCCACGATGCAGCCGATCGCGGACGTTCCGATTTTCAGGGAACCGGATTTCGATTTGTCTTTTTCGTTCATGGTGGATTGCGGATGGTGTTGGTGATTCGGAAAAAACGGGTCGGCGGGAGACGTCCCGCGGCCCGAAGGGGGAGAGGACTACCGCTTGTCGGCGCACCCGACGAGGGAGGAGGCCGAATCGCTCCAGAGGTAGGCGGGGGAGGCGTTGAGGAGCGACACGAGGAGGACGTCGGCGTCGGAGACGGAGCCGGCTTTCCACTTCGATTCCGCGGCGGAGAGTTCGGAAGCCGAGATCTTGAAGTCCTTGTTGGTGTCGTGCGGAGAGAGGAGCGTCCCGGCGTGGAAGGCGGTGGTCGCCAGATACTTGGAGGGGTTGATGCGCTGCTTGTGGTACATGAGCGGACCGGTCACCGTGACGGATTCTCCAGGGTCGAGAACCGTGTTGCGGTTGCCAACCGATTTCACGGCCGCCTGCACGGCGGCGGTGAGGTTGTAGTAGTCGGAGCCGTCGGGAAGTTTGCCCGTCGGGTTGTAGAGGTACCATGTCGGACGCGATCCCGGCGTGGCGAGCCAGTAGTTCGCGGCCAGCGGGAACGCGAGGTTTCCGGCGTTCTTGACGGTGATCGACCCGTGGAAGAGCCCGTCGGAGCGGGAAAGCGTCCAAACGACCGAAACCTGCAGTTTCGGAGAGCCGGGGACGTGCGTGTTCGTGATCGTCCAGGTGGTGCCGGACTGCGAAACGGAGGCGGTGTACCCGGCGGGAACGGACGGCTCGCGCACCGTGTAGGAAACGAGCCTGCCCGCCGCGTATTTCGGAAGGCCGGTCCACGTCTTCGACGCACCGGACGCCATGGCGGCGAAATCTTCCCGTTTCACGCCGTCCGCATAGAGCGAGAGCGTTGCGGATGCGGGACGGAGTTTGTCTTTGTCGTTCGAGTCGTTCCAGATCTTCCTGGCCGTCACGGAAACGGTTTCCGGAACGTACTTGTTCGTGACGGTCCAGGAGTCGCCGGCATGGGTGATGGAGGCGGTGTAGCCGGCCGGAACGGAATCTTCGCGGATTTCGTACGTGATGAGCGTTCCGGCGGAACGCTTGGCAAGACCCGTCCACGTCTTGGACGGAGTGGCGAC
>OCVV012884207.1_pt1 | contig 12143 bp, 10 predicted proteins | sample 1539721 | NCBI WGS metagenome assembly OCVV01 (sample SAMN02144230, study PRJEB22623) | gut metagenome | biome: sheep rumen | host: Ovis aries | place: New Zealand | reverse complement strand
TCAATAAATCATATCCGGGTTTCTTCAATGATCTTGACAGCCTTAATCATCCTCGTTAAGAGTGTTATAAATAAATATATAAATTTTTGATATAAGATAAAATATCGGCGTAAGTATCGCAAGCACGAAACCGAAGCCGTGACCAAATCCGGACATCGAACTGTCGTCAAAACCGACAAAGCCCGAATAACTGGTCATAAGCGAATCTACCGAGGTTTTAACACCTTTATAAACCTTACAGTGGGTAAAGATAACGATTATCAGTATCAGAAGCACAACCGGCACAGCTCTCGCAATGAAGCTGTGTCTTTTTATTATCGGAATCTCCGGAAAACTCTTCTTCGGATAGAGATCGATAACCGCAAGGTAGAGTATATAAATGGCCGTGATCACAAGAAGTATCATGCAGATCATCGGCACATAGCTTGCCATGGTCCGCTTCTGCCCGATACTCTGATCAACCTTAAGACCCTTCTTCACTATATCCAGCATAGACATATTCGTCTTGATCTTCTCGGCCATTTTCACCCACATATAAACCCAGTTGGTAAAGATGGAAAGCACCGCACATAAGACCGGCAGTACCGAAAGCACCGCTCCAAGTATAAAAGCTTCCTTCTTCCTGTAAAATGGCGTTCCGGTCTTTTTCTTTGCCGCAGCCGGATTCAGCTTTCTCTCCAGCCTCTCCTCACTTTTCCTCTGGGAAGCATCCTTTATACCGTAGTATGCACGGATGAAAAATGGAGCCGACTCCATTTTCTGCTGCTTCTTCGCTTTTTCGAGCGCACTGTCTCCAAGTACTATCTTTTCGAACGTACTTTCATTGCAATATTCACAGTATTCACTTTTGTCAGGTATCTCCCTGCCACAGTGTTTACATATCATACGCGTGCCCTGCCGTTATCTACCATCTGCCCTCCGGATAAACTCCGCGTGCAGTAAGCTCATCAAGTGCCTCTCTGACCTGTGGAATGTCCTCTCTGTAAGTCATTCCTATCCATTTAGCCGCTGTATTTATCACCTTAACAGTGCAGGCTCTTCTCTCAATAATATTCTGTACGGCATCAGAAAGAGTCTCCTCGAATTTAAGAGGATCATTCTTAATACCTGCTCTGAGACGGCTCTCGTAATTCACAACAAGATCCTCCATAAATGCAGGTCTGAAAGCCCAGAGATTCATTGATGCAACCGAATCAGCAGGGATAAGAGTATATGTAACACCTCCGTCAAGAGTAAAGTATCCTCTTCCTGCCTCGAATTTGATCTCCTTACGCTCATCTATTCTCTTGAGATATGAATTCTCATCTACTGAACAGATACCGCGTGAGACAGTAAACTTCTCATTAAGAGTACCGATAACATTATAACCGATGATACCATACTCATTGTCCGGTCCGTCGCTCTTTAAAAACTCCGCTGCATCTATAAATGCTTCTCTTCCGTAGAAGTCGTCTGCATTTACAGTGAGGAAGCTTCTTCCCTTAAGCACGTCCCTGCAGCACCAGATAGCATGAGTTGTTCCCCATGGCTTTACTCTTCCTTCCGGTACCTCTGATCCCTCAGGGATCATATCAAGTGACTGATATACATATTTTACTGGAAGCTTTGCAGCAATCCTGTCTCCAACAGTTTTCTTAAACTCTTCAGCGATCTCGCTTCTGATTATGAAAACAACCTCTTCAAATCCCGCAAGAGCCGCATCATAAACAGCATAATCGATCAGAGCATGTCCTCTGCCATCAACATCTTCAATCTGTTTTAATCCACCGAAGCGGCTTCCCATACCTGCAGCCATTACAACAAGTACTGGTGCATCCTTCACTGCTGACATTTTTCCTTTTACCTCCGAATTAGTGAACAGGTGCGTTACTGTCTATATATTCCTGAGTGATCTCCTCATCATTCAGCACCTTGTTTGCAAGTTCTGTTGCATATTCTACTGTATCATAATATGGCGGCATTACATAGGCATTATCACCGAGTGAATAACAATAATCCATTGTATCACTTCCGTTAACGCTGTACTGGATGATATTCCAGCCACCGCCGTTATCAATCTGTCCCTGAATGAGTGTTCCGAGCTCTTCCTTCTCCATATTTGTCTGGAAGCAGTCCTTCATCTGTGACATTACCTCTGAGAAATTATTCAGAAGCTCTGAAGAAAGAAGCTTGTTCATGACAGCTCTGATAACCGCCATCTGGTTTCTTCCTCTCTGTCTGTCACCTTCCGTGAAGCTGTATCTCTCTCTTGCGAAGAAAAGAGCTGCCTCACCATACAGATGATTGGTTCCCTGAACATATGAATAATTACTGTTTAACTGCGAAGTGAATGTATAATCTGATTCAACATCCACGCCGCCGATAGTATCAATTATATCAACAAATCCTGTAAAGTTAACTCTGAAATAATAATCAATATCTATATTGTAAAGATTCTCAAGAGTAGACATTGACATATCAATACCGTAGATACCTGCATGCGTAAGCTTGTCAAGCGGCTCTCCGTCCTTGGCAAGAGGCACATAATAATCTCTCGGAGTAGAGAGAAGCAATACAGTATGAGTCTTGGTATTGATAACAGCGATAACATTTACGTCACTACGGCTCTTAAGAGTAACCTCTCCGTATGTATCGATACCGCTTAAATAAGCACAGAATCTCTGATAGGTTCCATCATTTGTCTGCCTGTCAGTCTTCGGCTTCTTAGGCTCAGTCTTAACAACTGTCTCGATCTTCTTCTCAAGGATGATCTTAAGCTTTGAAGAATAATCCTTATAATTCTCATCACCTTCAAGAACTCCGAGCATACCGCTGTTAACGATAAATCCCTGGATATTACCGCCCTCAAATGAAACGATCAGTTCCTTGAATGACTTGAATTCCTCGGTAATGACATCTGCGCTGTTATTATTATTTATATCCTTTATCGTTTTATGGATATTTTCGTTATCATTATCTGCAATGATTCCGAAGATATAGCCCTTCTCAACAGCCTGATTGATCGAATCAACCGGGTCGTCCTTGGCTACATATACATTTACGATTTCAATCTCTGTCTTGCTTCCGGTAACCTCATCAAGCATTTTGTTCGCCTGATTGACCTTTACCATGCCGTAGCAAACCACGCAGCATACCAGTATCGACAATATTGATGCTATGATGCCCGACACCTTTCTTAGCTGCATCGCAATAAAGCAGATTGGCAGAAGACCAAGTATTATGCCGCCCATAACGATATAACGCTGTGGAAACATATGGGTCCTCATCAGAAAATAAATGAGTACCGCTGACAGAATGAACTGTATCAAGGCCAGAATACAACCTGCTATTCTTATCTTTTTCATGCTGTTACTTTCCTTTACTAATATCTTAAAAATTAATTTATGTCAAATTGAAGTGAATATAACACTAATTTTCTTTTTTTGCAATCAAATTCATTTAATCTACATAATCTATAACATTTTTCCGGTATATTTTTATCAAAGCTTTCGACTTTTCCTTGAACTTTTCCTGCTTTTAAAATATTATAGCCATATGGAAGAATTAAAATTATTATCAGACAAATTAAATATCAGCCTTAGCGGGGACCAGATCGACCAGTTTAAAACCTATTATGAAATGCTAATCGAGAAGAATAAGGTCATGAACCTTACTGCGATCACAGAGAAAAATGAAGTGATCCTGAAGCATTTCATTGACAGTATCAGCGTAGCCGCTGCCTATCCGGATTTTGCCGGTCTCTGCAGCAAAGGATCGTCCCTTATCGACGTCGGTACCGGAGCCGGTTTCCCGGGAATCCCTTTGAAGATCGCATTTCCAACTCTTAAGGTCACTCTGCTTGATTCTCTCAATAAGAGGGTTTCCTTCTTAAATGAAGTGATCGATGAACTTGGCCTCAAAGATGTAACCGCAATCCACGACCGTGCCGAGGATGCCGCAAGGAAGAAGGAACTCCGCGACAACTTCGATATAGCTGTATCAAGAGCCGTTGCAGCACTTCCGGTTCTCTCAGAGTATACGCTTCCTTTCGTTAAACCGAAGGGCGTCTTTATCTCATACAAGGCAACCGGTGCTGAAGCAGAGCTTTCAGATTCAGCTCGCGCCATAAAGCTTCTGGGCGGTGGAAGCAGCAGGGTGTATTCATTTACCCTTCCTGATTCCGATATCTCAAGAAGCTTTGTTGTGATCTCCAAAAAGCTGCCGACTCCTAAGGCTTATCCGCGTAAAGCCGGAACAGCAAAGAAGTCTCCTTTATAAGTCTTCTTTATAAATCTTCTTTATAGGGTCATAAATCTTCTTTATAGGATCAGGACTTCTTCTCTTTAGACTTTTTCTCACGGTGCCTCTTCTGCTTTCTCTTCTCTCTAAGCTCGATCTGGCGCCTTTTCATTTCTTCGTAGCCCTTACGTCCGGTTCTTTCGGTCTTCTTAACTACGAAAATGTTTGAATCAGAATCGCCTGCCGATTTATATTTGATTTTCGAATTCATATATCCATGGTAAACGCATCGGCCAACCGCCATGGATGCGTTGGAACCATTCTGGAACCATTTTACCTTCTTAAAGCATTTCCTTCCGCATTTTGCGCATCTGATGACAAGAAGATCCTTATCATTCATTGCATCCTGCTTGGAAGGATACTCTGCCGAGATTCTCTCAAGTATTCCCGCATGCTTTGCAATGATCTCATCCTCTTTACGCTTCGGATGTCTGTAGATATCAAATGTATATCTTTCATCCAGATCCTCCGGATGGATCCTTGCCATAACCTTTGCGGTATATTTTGCATCGTTGATTGCCGCATGAAACGGCTCATCCTCAGGGATACCAAGCTCCGAACAGGCCTTTTCAAGCTTACTGATGCGTCCCTCTTCGTCATAGATATCTGCATATATCTGCTGGATATTGTAGAACTTCAAAGGAAAATCCAGCTTATCCATATAGTAGAAATCCATATTGCTCTGAAGATAGTAAAGATCGGAAGCGCCCCAGGTGCAGAATCCGTAATCCTCTCCGCACCATTCAAGGAATTCCGTACACGCCTCCTTGAAGGACTTTCCATTCTTCAGATCCTCCTCCGTGTAATTAAGCATTGCGCGAATGGATCTGTGAAGCTTCTTATACAGTTTTGGCTTTATCAGGCTTGTGTATTCACTGATTATCTCAAAGCGGTCATTCAGCTTGACTGCCCCGATCTCGATGATCTCAAAAGGCATTCTTGGATGCTCTCCGCTCTGTCCGTATGGACTCTGATTCCATTCAAGATCAAATACTATATAATTCACAATGTCGTCCTCACTTTAAATGTATCATAAGCATTGAAATATCAGCCGGTGAAACTCCCGATATTCTCGATGCCTGACCGATAGTCTCCGGTCTTACCATTTCCAGCTTCTGTCTGGCCTCCTTACGGAGATTTCTGACGCTGCTGTAATCAATATCCTTAGGTATTCTCTTTCCTTCCATTTTAAGGAAATGCTCTACCTGATCCTGCTGTCTTCTGATATATCCTTCGTATTTGATGGAAATGTCGATCTGCTCGAGAATCTCAGCTCTGTGCTTTATGATAAAGCTCTTTTCATCCTCTGAAAGCGCATCCTCGAAGCCCTTTACAGCTGTCTCACGTCCCTTATCAATAGGAGCTATCATTTCATATGAAAGCTCTGGTCTTCTGATAAGCTCGGCAAGAGTGGTTCCTGTCTTAAGCTCAGAGCTTCCGCAGCTTCTAAGGAACTCTCCGATAGCCGCACCTGCGCCGACAACAGTTTCATTTAATCTATTAATCTCATTATCTATATATTCTCTCTTCTTACAGAAGAATCTGTATCTGTCGTCATCGATAAGTCCGATATCGTGTCCGATATCCGTAAGTCTTAAATCTGCATTATCCTGACGAAGGAGAAGCCTGTATTCCGAACGGCTTGTCATCATACGGTACGGCTCTGCAGTCTCCTTGGTCACAAGGTCATCTATCAGAACACCTATATAACCGTCGGATCTCTTTAAAACCACCGGTTCCTTCTCCTGAAGCTTTCTTGCTGCATTTATTCCGGCCATAAGTCCCTGAGCTGCAGCTTCCTCATAGCCTGAGCTTCCGTTGATCTGTCCTGCAAAGAAAAGTCCTTCGATACCCTTATATTCAAGCGAAGGCTTAAGATTAACCGCATTTATACAGTCATACTCGATAGCATAGGCATTTCTTACTATTGTTGCATTTTCAAGTCCCGGAACAGTATGGACCATTCTGTACTGAACATCCTCCGGCATAGATGAAGGCATTCCGTCTAAGTACATTTCATTTGTAAATTCGCCCTCCGGCTCAAGGAAAAGCTGGTGTCTGTCCTTGTCCGGGAATTTCATGATCTTATCCTCGATGGAAGGACAGTATCTCGGACCTGTTCCCTTGATAACGCCCGAATAAAGCGGCGAACGATCTATATTCTCTCTGATTATTGAGTGTGTTTCTTCATTTGTATATGTAAGCCAGCACGAGATCTGCTCTCTGCTGATATCCGACTCGCAGTTCATAAATGAGAAAGGCACTATCTTCTCATCGCCCTTCTGCTCAGACATTTTAGAAAAATCAACCGATTTTCTGTCAATTCTCGGAGGCGTACCGGTCTTAAACCTTCTGATTGCGATACCCGCATCAGCCATGGAATCAGACAAATGATTTGCGGCCATAAGTCCGTTTGGTCCGGTATACTGTATCGTATCGCCGTAGATGCATCTCGCCTTAAGGTAAACTCCTGTACAAAGCACTACAGCCCTTGCATGATAGATCGCACCGGAAACAGTTTTTACGCCTGTAACGCGGTAGTCCGAATCCGTAACCTTCTCTACTATCAGCTCGGAAACCTCCTGCTGACGAAGAGTCAGATGATCTGTCTCCTGAAGAGTAAGCCTCATCTGCTTTGTGTATTCAACCTTGTCCGCCTGGGCACGCAGCGAATGAACCGCAGGTCCCTTTGAAACATTGAGCATTTTTGACTGTATATAAGTCTTGTCGATATTTTTACCCATTTCACCGCCGAGGGCATCGATCTCTCTTACAAGATGTCCCTTAGAGCTGCCGCCTATATTTGGATTACATGGCATAAGCGCTACACTGTCCATGCTTACCGTAAAGAGAATTGTATCAAACCCGAGTCTCGCAGCCGCCAGAGCCGCCTCGCAGCCCGCATGTCCTGCACCAACTATTACAACGTCATATTTTTCTTCAACTACTGACATATTATCTTCCTCACTATGTGAAAAGGGTTAAACTTATAGCCCGTTCTTCTATTCCGGATTGCTTTGCTCCTGTTACTTACCCATACAGAATTCAGCAAAGATCTTATCCGCAAGGTCATCCTCCAGAGTCTCACCGATGATAAGTCCGAGGCTTTCATAAGCCGCCATCATATCTATGGTATAAAAATCCTCCGGAAGCCCCTCGGAAATGCTTTTTTCTACAGCTTCAAGCGATCTAAGTGCGTCCGTAAGCGCTTCCTTATGCCTTGCATTCGATATTATAATCTGATCGTTATAATGCGCTTCTCCGTGGATGAAAAGCTCGCTTATAAGTCTGCCGAGCTCCCTCCTGCCTGTATTTTCTGCCGCAGAAACAGTGAGTATACGCGGTATACAGCCATTTTCGGTAAGAAGTGCCTCTAATCTCTCACGGTCAATGACCATTTCCAGGTCTTCTTTATTTATAAGTGTTATCACTGTTTTTCCTGAAAAACAGCTGATGATATCTTCGTCATTTTTATCAAGCTCTCTGGCGCCGTCCACTATAAAAAGCACCAGATCAGCTTTATCTATATTATCGCGGGCCTTCTCAACTCCGATCCTCTCAACCACATCGGCCGTATCACGTATTCCTGCGGTATCTATCAGTCTGAGAAGTATCCCTTCGAGCCGCACGTATTCCTCAAGCGTATCTCTTGTCGTGCCTTCAACGCTTGTAACTATGGCTCTTTCTTCTTCAAGTATCATGTTAAGTATGGAAGATTTACCAACATTCGGCTTTCCGACTATGGCTGTACGTATGCCTTCCCTGATGATCCTTCCTTCGTCGCAGGTATTTAGTAGGTCTCTGATCTCCTCCATAATCCCGAGAATATTTTCATGGAGACCTTCATCAAATCCATCCAGACTGTAATTCTCCGGGTCATCGATTGCTGATTCGATATAAGCCGTATCATAAATGATCTTCTCACGCAGAGCAGTGATCTTATTCTTAAGGCCGCCCCTTAACTGCATTACCGAAGCAGAAAGCGCTGCATTTCCTTCAGCATTTATAACATCCATCACGGCCTCAGCCTCTGTCATATCGATTCTTCCGCCAAGATATGCGCGTTTTGTGAATTCACCCGGCTCGGCGATCCTTGCGCCCTCCGCCACAAGAAGACCTATTACCTTCTGGAGCAGAAATGCATTTCCATGGCAATCGAATTCGACCGTATCCTCTGTTGTATACGAATGGGGTGCCTTCATAACCAGAACGACCGCTTCATCAACCACCCGGTCATCCTGTGATTTATCAATGATGCTGCCAAATGCAGCCGTATAAGTATCCATTTCCGAAATGCGTTTCTTCCCTCTGAAGATCCCGTCAGATATGGAAATGGCGTTCTCTCCGCTCACCCTGATGATCCCTATACCGGATCCACCCATACCTGTTGCAATTGCACATATAGTATCCTTTACAGACATTTTGACGTAATCTCCTTTTTAAACGCACTATCCTTACAATTATAATAGCATTTATGGTAACACGCAAGTGTCAATATATCATAACGAAGCGGGACAAAAAATGCATAAAAAAGGGCGTACATCACTCATGATATACACCCTTCACTAATATTCTTTAATCTACTGTCAGATTATTCCTTGCTTAAGAAACCAAGAACGCCTCTTCCGATAAGTGCGATAACACCAAGAAGAATGAGCCAGAATGAGATTCCCCAGCCACCGCTTACACTTGCGTTTCCTCCGCCAAAAGCGCTTGCAAGACCAGACATCATACCCTTCATAAGGCTGATCATATCTCTGAAAGCCTTAACATCCTTATTGGTCATGATAAGGATAAGTGATAAGAGACCAAGTCCTGGTGCATAAAACTGATAGAAAGGAAGATTCTTAACAATATCCTTAACTGCTGGAACGATCTCGATAACTACTGCTGCTGCAGCTGCGATAAGAAGGAAAATAGCCCAAAGCTTAAGAACTCCAGCGCCACTTGAGAAAAGACCCATTGAATCGCTCTCCTTCTCTCCGCTACCAGACATCTTGTAATAAAGAAGTCTTGGAATAACTACTCCAAGGAAAATAAGACCTGCTCCTGCAAAAGAGATAAACTTATAAAACTCTGTAGGAATAGGTGACTTAAATGAGCTTACAGGTGCTCCGGCTCCAGGGTAAGCTCCCGTAGGTGCCATTACAGGTGCGCCACAGTTAGGGCAATTTGGTGCGCCATCATAGATCTCAGCGCCGCAATTGTTACATTTCATGCTTTTAACCTCCTTTTTTTGAAAGCAGCCAGACGACTGCCACCTGGGTGAGTGCATCTCACCCGACTCTTCATCTGAAGTACCCTCACAACTATTGTCTTCAGATTATTTCGTTGTCCCCTTTTTTTTGCCAAAACCACGTTTACTCTATCACAGTTTTTTCACATTTTCAATAGCAAATATTTATATTTACGTATTTTTCTCTTGTTTTTCGACATTTCTTACGTGTTGTCACATATAGTTCATGATCTCTCACACAATTTTCATAGTATTTTATCAGTAAATGTATTATACTGAGTTGGAAGGTTACCGGCGCATCTGTCGCCGCTATAGTTTACACATTTTCCCTTTTCAGAGGGCATAATACAGGAGGTAAGCCATGGCAAAACGTAATGCAAATGATAAAGATGTCACGATAAACAAGATCAAGCTCATCCGGACGATAATAATCTCCCTGTTGATTCTGTTTATACTGATATTTTTCATAAAGAAATTTGATGAATATATCAAGGCCAAGCGCCAGCCTACACTTTCTGCCGAAAAGCTTGCAGAACAGCTGGTTGCCTGCAGTGATCTGACCACTGCGGAGATCATTTATAATGGAGTCGTAAGATTTGATGACGGCGGAATACCTTTTATAAATGAAAAAAGCTTCCTTATGATGTATACAGCTAAGGTTAAGGCCGGAATCGACATTTCGAAGGTTGATGTAGCAGTCACAAATAACAAGGTTATCGTAACGCTTCCGGAAGTAACAGTTCAGGATCTTATAATCGACAACAGTTCGCTTGAATTCTATGACAAGAGTTCTTCTCTCTTCAATCAGGTTCAGCAGGAAGATGTTGTAACCGCTGTGCTTTACGCGGAGGAAGATGTAAGGAATCATGCAGATATTGCAGGACTTCTTGAGAAAGCAAAGACTCAGACAGAAAGCCTGATAAGAAATCTTATAATAAATGCCGCCGGCGACCGCGAGCTGATCATCAGATATGTTGATGAAGTGGAAGATGATGCAACAACCGAGGCCGGAAAGAAAAAATAATTAAAGAAATACGCAAAATAAAAAGCATTCATATTTCTCATTTAAGAGATCATATGAATGCTTTATTTTTTATATTATGACCGTATGATCAGGACTACTGCTGAGTTGGTCCGCCAGGCTGCTGATCCTGTGGTGCACCGAACTGCTGTGGCTGTCCCTGTGGTGCGCCGAACTGCTGTGACTGTCCCTGTGGTGCACCGAACTGCTGTGGCTGTCCCTGTGGTGCGCCAAACTGCTGTGGCTGTCCATATGGCTGAGCAGGTCTCTGGTATGCATATGACTGAGCCTGCTGACGGATGATTCTCTCACCTGTATGGAACTTCTGTCCCTTGATAACAAATACCAAAGGTCTTACAAAGAGAAGAAGTGTTCCGATAAGAGCGAACCACCATGAAACTCCAAAATGAATTCCTGTTCCCTTTACTGCATCCTGAATATCACCATTAAATGTAACGATGAAGAAAAGAAGCAGTACACCTGCAGGTCCATACCATTCTGAACCCGGAAGGTTTGTAAGTCTGGTAAGATTTATACCCGGAATTACATTATATACTACAAGATACCTGAAAATGAGCCATAAATTAACAAGGATAAGAAGAACTGCCGAGAACTTTACAAGACCATTCAGATTATCATTGAAAAGTCCTATCGACTGTCCCCATCCGGTTACCCACGCCGGAATACATGTGAAGAGAAATACGAAGAATGCTCCTACAAATGAGCAGATCATTGTATAATCTCCCTTAATTCTCTGTGCAAACGGTCCTCCCGGATAGAAGAACACTGCAGGTCTTGGTGGATAAGGATTTGCATACTGTCCTTGTGGAGCACCAAACTGCTGTGGTCCAGGGAATCCCTGTGGCTGTCCCTGAGGAGCGCCGAACTGCTGTGGCTGTCCCTGAGTCGCACCAAATTGCTGAGGCTGTGGCTGTCCCTGCGCAGCAGGAGCACCGCAAACCGGGCAATTCGGGAAACCTGCCGGTATCTCATTGCCGCAATTATTACATCTCATAACATTTTCCTCCTGTTATTTTTTGATGGATAAATACTTTTCTGCAGGTAAAAACCTGCAAGCTCTTAAAATTCATCTATTTCTGATTATTGCAAAAAACAATAGAAAAATCAATATTAATATGGAGAAAAATAATTCATCTATGCTATAATCGTGTATTGCAGGATGATTTAAATCAGCAATACAAATTATTGGCTGTTATATATCTGCAATAATATAATCAGCAGCTTTATCAATATTTTAAAATAGCTTTATAAGAGGGTTACCAAATGAAATGTAATAATTGCGGAAATGAAATTCCCGATATGACTCAGTTCTGTCCTTTCTGCGGCAGCCAGCAATCACTGCAGAACTACCAGAATGAGCAATCTAACCAACAATTTGGGCAGGATGCTCAGTTCAACCAGAACGCGCAGTTTAATCAGCAATTTGGTCAGCAGCCATACGTTCAACAGCCTTACGCTCAGCAGCCATTTGCTCAGCAGCAGTTTGGACAGCAGCCATTCGCTCAGCAGCCATTTGCTCAGCAGCAGTTTGGACAGCAGCAGTTCGCTCAGCAGCCATTTGCTCAGCAGCAGTTTGGACAGCAGCAG
>OCVV011335578.1_pt1 | contig 12144 bp, 8 predicted proteins | sample 1539721 | NCBI WGS metagenome assembly OCVV01 (sample SAMN02144230, study PRJEB22623) | gut metagenome | biome: sheep rumen | host: Ovis aries | place: New Zealand | reverse complement strand
ATGAAAAGACCACCCTCATTGGATTCGCACAGAATATTGTTGACTTCTTCAAATATGGTGCCGGGTTCTATACCTGGCTGTGTGTGATCTTTGATAAGGGTCTTCCCTATAACCATGAACAGAGCTGCCGGTACGCCCTTACCGGATACGTCAGCAACTACCATAGCAAGATGATTCTCATCTACATAGAAAAAGTCATAGAAGTCGCCGCCAACTTCCTTGGCAGGAGCCATGGTAGCATAGATCTTATACTCTTTTTTCTCAGAATACTTTGGAAATATAGACGGAAGCATGCTTGACTGGATCTGAGTTGCCACACTTAGCTCGGTACTGATTCTCTCTTTTTCTGCTGTTGCAGTCTTTACATCTTCCATATAGGTCTTAAGATCATCCTGCATCTCATTAAATCTTTGAGCCAGACTTCCGACTTCATCACCGCTTTCTACAGGTATCTTATGGTCGAAGTTACCTTTGCCGATTCCTTGTACATTCTTGGCAAGGACCTGCATCGGACGTGTTATGGTACCGGATACTGCAAAGGATACAAGGATGAGGATAATACCTACAACTGCAAAATATATAACAAAAAGCTTATTGATATTAAAAATCCTGGTCTGCATAAGTTCCTGAGACTGCTGCGTCATTAAGTCGCTTTGCGCTTTGGCATTGTCAGCAGGACTTGTAACTTCGGATGTATTGATGCTGGCGCAAAAGATCCAGCCAGTTTCTTCAAGTTTTGAAAATGCTATATAACTGTTGATCCCTTCATATACTGTTTCTATTATTCCTTTATTAGAAGTAGACAGCATATTTATAAAATCATCATTGTCAAAATGGGCATAGATATCTGAATTGAAGGAATCGCTATCCATATCATAATGAGCTATGAAGTTATAATCTGCATCTAAGATAAAACAAGTACCTGTATCTCCGATCTTCATAGACATAACATCATCTATAAGATCCTGAAGAGCTACATCAGAAGCTACTACGCCTTTGATATTGCCGTCTGCGTCTTTATAATCAATAGCCGCAGTGATGCAGGTATTACCATAAGTATCAAGGTAAGTCGGAAGCCATACCAATTTTCCATCATTAGAAACTGCTTCTATATACCAGTCGCGTACTCTGGGATCATAGTCAGGATTGAACTGGTTGGATCTGGAGTATCTGTAAGATATCCCGCTTTCTGTTCCTATGTATATATTGTTGAGCATACTGTTGCATTCAAGATATGGAGCAAACATGTATTCGGAATTGGATAAAATGCTGACTTCATCTTGAATCTTCTGCGTATTCTCAACTCCTTTTACAAGGAAATACTTGGAAGAAGCAACTCCCATAACTGTCTCATCAGGTGCAGGGATTGCCTTGCCCTTAAAATTGTCACTATCTGTATACAAACTGTGTATATACATCGAAGACTGCGTTACTATCTTATTTACAGAATAGAACTTCTCATTGGCTGCCTGAGCCTGCTTATCAACGATTTTGACAAGATAATCTTCGGCCTGATCAAGGAGCGAGTCTTTGGCTATTGTCGAGGAGTTAAGCCCAAGTGTGATATTGGTGTGCTCGAATTCCTCCACCATAGAGTTCATAAAATAATAAGACGCCCCGAAGATGATAAGAAGTGAGCCAAGGGACATTATCATGATAACAAGAAGGATCTTAATACTGATTTTCATATTTCTAAACATATTTAACCTCATGTCGCGAGCAAAGTAAGTGGCTTATAGGGTTCAAATTGATGGAGCTCGCGGCATCAATCTGTTTTTGAAAATGGAACAATCTCAAAATTAAGCCTACGGTTAAATTGTATATTGATTAAGCGCAGTCAAAAGAATATCTTCTATAAAATCTTCATATGCTATACCCATAAGCTGCGCTTCCCTGGGCATTAGAGAATTCCTTTTCAGCCCCGGAACGGCGTTGATCTCAAGTACATATGGCTCATTACCTGTATCCGAAACCATAAAATCAACTCTGGCAAGGCCTCTTGCATAAGTGATATTCCAGACTTTCCTTGCTGTTTTTAATATTTCATCTTCAAGCTCTTTTTCCAATGAGCTTTTTGCTATGTCATAGTTACCTGTAAATACGATAAGCTGTGGGTCATCAGGCCTGTTTGAAGAAAAAAGATCAAGATCTCTTCCCTCTACAACAGGAAGAGACACTATATCTCCTTTTCTTTCATATATACCTGCTGTATAGAATTTCCCATTAATATATCGTTCCAAAAGGATCGGATCGTCATATTTAAAGATGTCTTCAATCTTTGGAAGATCGTCAGGTCCTTGGATCAAGGTTATCCCATAACTTCCGCCCTGAGTCGGCGCCTTGGCTACAAAAGGATATCCTAAGGCATCAAAATCAAAATCGCCCTGCATGAATCTTGACTTATACAGAATCTCCCACTTTGGAGTTCTGATATTATATTTGTCAAAAAGAGATTTGCACAATATCTTGTCATTTATAAGGCTTGCAGCCCTCATTCCGCTTCCTGTATAAGGAATCTTCTCATGCTCCAGCATACCTTGAAGAGTACCGTCTCCGTACCCCTTGCCCTGAGTACAGACAAAGACAACATCCGTACCTGCTGCCTTGATCGTAGCCATAATATCCATGCCAAATTCTATAAGTTTTGTCTTGTAGCCTTTTGAATTCAGGGCATCGGCTATATCATGAGCATTTTGTGAAGAAGCACATCTTTCTTCAGAAGTTCCGCCATAAACTATACTGATATTCATAAGCTATGGTCTCCTATTATGATGCAGTTCGTTTTTCTTTTTCCCAAGTATTATGAATAAAATAGCCATCAAGCCGAATATAACCGCCAGAAGCCTTATACCGGCCTGGTATCCTATCATGATAGCTGCGGCAAATACAAAGGGGCCTATCATCTCTAACATCTTCTTGGTAAAAGACAGGACCGACAGCGATCTGGAAGCGCCCAAATGCTCTATAGCCGGAAGACTTAGATAATAATTGTTCTGAACGCCAAATCCAAAACTGTCAGCAAGCCCCAGTAATCCTGCACCAAGGAAAGGAAGCAATATGCCTGATCCAAATCCCGGTACAAAAAGACTTACAGCTATCATAAGACTATATACTATATTCATAGTCTTTAAAGACTTGTCTGCAGCTGTTATAAGGAACATAGATAGCATAGGCCCCGCATATACAATAATGATTCCATATATCAGCTGTGCACGTCCTACATCTGTTGTAGATGCTCCCATATTCTGGAAATACAAGGGCAGATAATATGTTAGATAAGATGCGGCGATGCTTGCGGGAGCTATCATAAGTATTACAAATATTATTGCCTGGATTTTCTGAGCAAAAGGAATAGTATCACTTGATAAAACTTTGCCTTCTTTTGTATCTGTATGTGAAGAGTCAACGCCTTTCTTAGCATTATTCGTATTTTTACGAGGAAGGATGGAATTCTCAAGCTTTATTATAAAAAGTGAAGTCATGATCGTAAGAACTGCTGATATGGCAAATACTGTCCTATATCCAAATATATCTGCAAGAATGGCTCCCAGAGCAGATCCACAGTTCATACCGGCATATATACCTGCGTTTAGAAGTGCAAATCCAAGGAGCTTTTCCTTTTCATTTTTGCCAAAAAGTGACAGATTCCTAAGAGTCATCCAACAAAGGCCATAGCCAAGACCCACCACTGCTCTTGATAATATGAATACTGGCAGATTTGGTGATACTGCAGATATAAAGGTTCCTAGGGCAACAAGTATAAGGCCTGACATAAAAGGCAGTTTCCAGCCCTTTCGTTCAAGAATAATAGTTGTAATAAAAATAGCTGAGCATGTAAGAAGCGTCTCAGCAGATTGCGGAAGACCTGCTGCCGTGTTGTCAGATATAAAAGAAAGCGGATTTATAAGCTCTTTGGCCATAGTAGGTATGAAAGCTGAAGACAGTCTTGATGCAAAGTAAAACACAAATGAAATCTGCCTTATATAATACAAAGCACTGATCATCTTACTTTGATCATCTTCAACAGTAGCCGTGCCAAGTGAATCATCCGTAATAGATGCTTCTATCTTTCTTTGGATGATCCTAAGCATCATAATAACAATCTCAACTGAAAAAAAGATTGAGGTTACAAGTACTGTCAATAAGTCAAGGATTTCATTTCTTAATTCATCGTGATTGTAGGTTCTGTCTATTATGAATTTGATACGCCTTCCGTCTCCAAAAGGAAAAGTATAATTATCCTCTACGGACAACGTACCAATAAGATTTTGATCAGAAGAATGAATGACATTACCATCTTCATCTAAAACCATGATATCGGTTATAGAGAAACTTAGAAGGTGCGTAAGATCACGATCCAAGTCCTCATCAGTTGATCTTTCTGCAACTGTAGTAGCATATCTGATCTTGTCATAAACCTGATAATTAAGGATCTGGTTATGCACGGATATGATCTCAAAGAAAAAAGCCATCTGGATTATAACAAGTACTGTGATCAAAATAGCATTGATATTAACCGCTTCCAGCTTTCCATAAATATTGAACACAGGACCTCTGGCAAAAAAAGCTGCAAGGCAAATAATAGCTATAATAGTAAGTATGATCAAAATATTGAAAGGCTCAGAAGTATACTCTGAAGGCTTACCAACATTCAGCACCCAGAGGAAAACTGCAACCAGTATTATCGTTAGCGTAGATCCGGCAAAAAGGTATGCTCTTATCTTATTCATACATAACCTCATTCGATGGTTGGAACTACAGTCTGATCTTTCACAAGTTCATAGAAAGCACCGCCAAGAGCCATAAGCTCGTCATAGGTGCCTTCTTCTTTTATATTACCATTTTCAAGAAGTATTATCCTGGAGCATTGTCTTATCGTTGAAAGCCTGTGTGCTATGATGATCCTGGTACACTTTAGTTTATCAAGAGCATCGCATACATTCTTTTGAGTTGTATTATCAAGAGAGCTGGTTGCTTCATCAAACATAAGTATCCTGGGATTACCTGCTATCGCTCTTGCAATAAGGATGCGCTGCTTCTGTCCTCCAGACATATTGCTTCCGTCTTCTGTAACAAGCGTAGCCATACCCATAGGCATCTTTCTTATATCATCAGCAAGACCTGCTTTCCTGGCTGCTTCCCAGGCATCATCAATTGATAATCCCGGAGCTGCAACAGCAATATTGGAATATATATCTCCTGTAAAAAGAGAACCATTCTGCATTACAGTTCCTATCTTCTGTCTTAAGGATTTTAGATCTATAGAGGATAAATCCTTGCCATCATAGAAGATTCCGCCTTTTTCAGGTTCTTCAAATCCTAGCAAAAGTCTAAGAAGTGTAGATTTGCCGCATCCTGTTTTGCCAACTATAGCCACATACTCTCCGGGCTTAATCTTTAGAGATAGATTGTCTATGACAGGAGGCATCTCGCTGGAATATCTAAATGTAACATTATTAAGTTCAATAGACCCGGACAGACTTTGAATAACCTGCTTGTCCTGACTGATCTCAGGTTCAGTTTCAAAAATAGGCTTTGCCATATCTATTACAGGACTAAGCTTGGCTATAGTGGCAACTGCAGTTGTCAACGAGCTAAGTGCTCCTGATACAAAGGCAAATCCGGTAGTAAAAGCAATATAGTCTGCGGCACTGATTCCGTTTTTATAAGAGATTACGTATAATACTATGGTTCCTATAGTTGACACAGCTGTATTAAGAACCGGGTATATCTTTAGAAATGTAGGCGGATTATAAGCATGACGCAGCATCCTTGCATATATTTCTCCCCATTTGGCAAAAGCTCTTTTCTCTGCGCCGGATAACTTGATCTTATGTATGCCGCTTATCATGGCATAAGAAAGTCCCTGTTCCTTGGCGGAGGTCTCCATGTGCTCTTTGGTTATAGGAATCTGCATGTATACTGCCAGAAGAGTTATCCCTGATTTGATGAGCGTTATTATAAGTGCAGGAATAACTAAAAATGATGCATAAAAACTAATCTGTATCAGGTAGGTCAATGATATGACTGCTGTAAATATCGCTGACAAACCCGAATTAAATATACTGTTGATGATCATGGCGATATATTCACTTCTTCCTGCCAATTCACCAGCACTGAACTTTCTGAAAAAGTCTGAAGGAAGTGATAATATACGCATCATGGTCGCAGCCTGAAGATTGATATCAAGCCTTGTGGATACTCTTACAAGAACTATCTCTTCGACAAGCTTGAACAATATCATACTGATCTGTACAAGAGTAAGAAATACACCTATCGCAAGTAGTGGTATGGTCTGTCCATAATCGATCACTTCACCAAATATTCTCTTTGTAAGTGAAGTTATGATCATACCGGTTATCGTGGTTAACACAAGCATGGTAACATATATAACCACGTCTGATCTATAAATGTTCTCAGCTGCATAGATCATAAGATCATGCATACCGATCTTGCGCATTGGAAGAGGCTTATAGAAAGCGATAGCCTTTTTTTCAATAAGATGTTCATTAAGTGTTGTGACTTTGACCCTTCTGCCTAGCTTATTGTCATAAAAAGTATATCCTCCAAGATGCCCTGGAATAAGAGCAATAACAGATCCATCATCTGATCTTACAGCCAGCATGGCACCTGTAGCATCATCAAACCACTCTCCTGTCAGCTCAACTTCCCTGTGCATGATGCCATGAGGACGAAGGAGGTATTCCATCTCGTCTTCGGGCTTATCTATATTGTTTGGAACTTCCGAAGGAACGATATGATAGAAATACATGATCTCATGCAAAGCTTCCCTTGTGGCAAGCGAATCGTCGCCAAGGATTTCTGACAAGCGCTTACCGGTGACTGCACTTGCAATCCTAAGAAAAGCTTCGTCAAAAGCTTTCTGATCGGCCCTATTCCTTTCTTTTATCTGTTCATCAAACCATCCCATGTGATTCTCCGGATTCGTTTTTTTATGTCCCCCCGCAAAACTCCGCATATTTACCCTTCATAGCATAGAGCTGATCGTGGGTCCCCTGTTCTATAATGCGTCCATTATCAAGGACTACTATCTTGTCACAATCACGTACAGTAGATAGTCTGTGAGCTATGACTATACAGGTTATACCTCTGTTTTTTATTGCTTTTACAACTTCTTTTTCAGTCTTGGCATCAAGAGCACTGGTTGCCTCATCCATGATTATTATTGTTGGATCCTGAGCAAGTACTCTGGCTATTTCAATTCTTTGCTTTTCACCGCCTGAGAGATCTTTGCCACCTTCGCAGATCCTGTATTTATATCCTCCGAGACGTTTCATTATATCGTCGTGTATCTGAGCATCTCTTGCAGCAAGGATCATTTCAAAATCCTCAATAGAGCTGTCCCACATCTTGATATTAGAAGCTATCGTATCTTCAAAAAGAACAATATTTTGATCTACAACTGCAAGAGACCCTGTGAAAACACTTCTATCTATCTCTTGTATATTTTGGCCATCAAATAGTATCTGCCCGCTCCAGGGAAGATACAGACCTGATAGCAGTTTAGACAAAGTTGATTTGCCGCATCCGGAGGCTCCGACTATTGCTACACTTGAGCCTTTATCAATAGTAAGATTTAAGTTTTTGATCAAAGGTTCATCAAGCCTTGAATATCCGAAGGTCAGATCTTTTATGATAATATCGCCGGATAACTTATCATAACTGTGTCCGGCGTCTTCATTTAAGCTATAACTCACAGGGTCATCAGGATATAGAAGTACATCATTCATAAGATTTATATCTGTCTCCATCTCCTGAAATGTCTGCCCTGCAGATATCAAGGTTCTTGCGGGAGTCATAAAAGATGAAACGAAGCCTTGAAATGCAACCAGCATACCTTCTGTAAAAAGGCCATTGATAGTAAGCCATATACCAAGAACCATGATGACAGAATTATTGATCGCACTGATAATAGCCGGAATAGTCCCCATCACATGCTCAAGCTCTATATAGTTTACGTTCTGCTTATTGGCAGCAGCCTGTATCCCTGACCACCTTTCAAAGAAACTGTTCTCGGCTCCGCTTCCTTTTATAGTCTCTATCATGCTGATCCCTGAGACTGTACTTTGATATAATCTTGCATTGTCCATAGCAAGAACTTTGGCAAGATCTACTCTTTTATGAGTTATGATCCTTGATACTGTAAGATTAATGATAACTGTGACTATGCCTATAGCCGATAATATATAGCTGTATCTGATCATTACAATAAGGTAAAAGATCATCATGCCGCATTGAAGTGCAAGCGGTGATATGACATTAATGAGTCTGGAAGCTATACCCTCATTGGTGTTTTTGCGCTGCTGTATATCACCTGCCATCCTCTGGGCGAAGAACTCCATAGGAAGATGCAGAACCTTCCACATGTATGTCGTGGCACCTATAGATGAAAACTTACCTTCGATCCTTAGGCTGTTGATAGCAGATATGAAGCTTACTACGATTAAAACAATTGATATAACAGATAAAGAAGCAATAAAGGGAATGAACCATCGCGGATTATTGCCTGTTAAGATCTTGTCCAAAAAGATTCTTGAGTATCCTGACAGTATGATTCCCGATATGGCTATAATCACAGATGTGATAACAGAAAATGCGATCGCCTGCCCTGTACCTTCTAACCTTTCTTTGATAAAAGAAGATATTTTGAAAGGAGAACCGGAAGGTTCAAAATCTTCAGAAGGCTCGAACATAAGAACAACGCCTGTGAAGCCTTCATCAAATCTGTCCATGGACATTGTAATACGGCCTCTTGCAGGATCGTTGACATAGACTTTGCCGTTCTTAAAACCATTTACAACTATAAAATGATTGAATTCCCAGAAAACTATGCATGGAAAATGACCGTTTTGCCTAAGTTCTTCAGGTTCAAAACGGTATCCTTGTGCCACAAGTCCAAGTTTTCTTGCAGCTATTAGTATATTTTTGGCATTGGATCCATTTCTGGATACGCCGCACATAAGACGCATCTGATCTAGCGGAATCCATTTATCATAGTACGCAAGTACCATGCATAAAGAAGCTGCGCCGCATTCTGTTGCTTCCATCTGAATAGTCATAGGGACTTTGGCAACTTTATGCACAGAAGGCTTATTGATTTTTTTCATATTATGTTTTCTTTCTTGAATTTCATATTCAAGAATGTATTGTCATTAGTTTGTAATAAACGTTATAGGCGCTACGTACCTACTTGACCCATCGTCCATAGTTTCTTCAACTCTTCCGAATATCCCCCATACAAGCATGCCTATAAGAATAAGGCATGCACCAAGCAAAATGATCCATATACCAGGAGAGGAAATACGTATATAATCATTTAATTTTTCGGGGGAACCAATCTTCTCGACACTTTTGGGCCTGAAAACACTATCACTCATCTACTACTCCCGTCTCAATTATTTGTTATCAAAGATATGCAATAACAGTCCTATAAACAGGCATTAGAATAATTTAAAGATCCTGAGAATATTGTGACCGTCCTTGTACTCATATATGACACTATCCATGGTCTTTTTTACTATAAAGATACCAAGGCCGCCAATTTGACGATCTGACGCGCTTAAGGTTGTATCCGGATCCTCTCTTTTAAGCGGATCATAAGGAGTCCCACTATCTATAAAAGTAATATTAACACCGGGAGAATCCTCACTTTTTTCAATCTGCACAGTAACAAGCCCATTACCATCCTCATAGGCGTAATAGGCTATATTAGAAAAGATCTCATCTATTGCAACGTCAATCTGAATCTGTGTCTTAGGAGGACAGCCAAGAGCTTCCAATTCCTCATCTATAAACGAAGTGACAGTATCAAGACATTCGACATTGGCCTTGGTAGTCAATTCCTTCATAATCAACTCCTTTGAAAATGAGAACATTTTCAAAAATATGGCATCAGATCAAATGATCGTAAGGATATCTGAAAAACCTGTTACTTCAAAAATATCCTTAACGGCAGCGCTTACATTTTTGATGCACATAGATCCTTGTTTATTCATTATTTTTTGTGCTGCAAGAAGAACTCGCAGACCTGCAGATGAGATGTATTCAAGATTTTGAAGATCAAAAACAAGTTCTGAGGAGTTTCCGAGCTTTTCCTTAAGCTCTGACTCGAGCATAGGAGCTGTAGTAGTATCAAGTCTTCCATCAAGCTCTACATTCATTTTTCCACCATCGTTAGTTGTGTTGATATTCAGCATAGTATTCCTCCTTATGAGATGCATTATGCAAAAAATATATTTTTGAAGCGGTGTATATGAATAATGTAACTAAAAAAAATCATATTATATATTCATATCGGTATAATAAAGCAAAAATAGAGAACTAATCTTAAGAATGTAATAAGCAGTTGGTTCATATATGAATGAATAGCTAAATAAATATTACAAATGACCGAAATACAGATGTGTAGCACAGGAGTTTCAAGAAAGGAAAAATCCCATGAGCCTTCTAAAAAGGATTAAAAATGTGCTCATTCCCGAAACTGATGAAAAAATCCATGAACTCTTCGATATGAGCAACATGTCTGCTCTTAAAACTATGGGAATAATCACTGCCATAATCGAAGGGGTTTCTTTAATTATAACATTTATCATCCATATCGAAAATATACATTATGATCAGACAACTATAGTCATGACATCTGTAGTATTCGGATGCCTTCTGACAGCATTTTTTGCAGACCTTTTTGTCAAGAAAAAAATTCACGGTCATTATACAGCTGTTTTGATATCCGGTGTAAGTATAATCGTAATGGCAATCTTTGCCATGTACGTGTCATACATGAATTTTATCGATAACAGACAGGTCATCATCTTCTACGGAGTTAATATTTGCTTTGTATCTTTTTTCCATATAGCTCCTTTGTTCCAGATATTATTCCTTCTGACAGAGCATCTTATCTTCTATATGCTGTTATATAACTATAATGGTGCTAAAGGCGTCATAGCAGTCAATGGAGTTATATATCTGCTTATACTGCTTTCGGCCAGTATCATAAGCTATTATCGTGAAAAAGAGTTCATTATATCAACATATAAAGCCCAGACCATGGCACAGGATATACTGCTAAGATCGTATCAGGATCAGCTCACAGGCCTTCTTAACAGATACGCTCTTGATGCTATTCCAAACATCGAAAAGGGAGCTATCTGCCAGATTGCTATGGCTGACATAGATCATTTTAAAAACTTCAATGACAAATATGGACACCGAATAGGTGATGAAGTATTAAAGGCTACTGCCTCCTCTCTTCTTGATGTATTCAGAAAAAAGGACAGCTACCGCTATGGCGGAGATGAATTCCTTGTTATGACTACAATTCATACAGAAGACGTTTTTAGAGACAGACTTGCAACCTGGGAAAATAAGCTTTCGGAAGTCAGGATCGAGGGCGTGGATGATCCTATTAAAGTCAGCTACGGCGTGGCATCAGGTCGTATTAATAGCCAGGAAGATGTATTTGCCCTTATCAAAGATGCTGACAATAAACTCCAGAATATAAAATCTATAAGGCATAGAAAATAGAGCTATTAACTAATTGTTCTGTCTTGTAGAGCGCAATTTATAAAACGCTTTTTCAATATCATTTATATCTATTGGCTTGGTGACATGGGCGTTCATCCCTGCATCAAGCGCTTTTTGTATGTCTTTGTCAAAGGCATTGGCTGTCATTGCTATAATGGGGATTTTGGTAGCATCCTCGTGAGAACTTTGTCTTATAAGCCTGGTCGCCTCATAACCGTCAAGTTCCGGCATCTGAACATCCATAAGAATAAGATCATAGTTGTAAGCGGGACTGTTTAGATAAGTATCAATAAGTTTTCTCCCATTGGAGTCTATATGTATGACTGCTCCCTGACGCGAAAGAATCTCTGATAAAATCCCTGCATTTAGCTCATTATCTTCTGCCGCAAGGATATTAAGGCCTTTAAGAATACCGCGATAAGGCTGACTATCAAAACTTTTTGAGCTATCCTTGCTATCCGTGCAATATATACCATCTGGTCTTTCCGTGATCTTTTTTGAGGAGGATACTATACTATTATCATGAGCATCTGAAATTTCCTGCTCCACAGGTATAATTACGGTAAACACGCTTCCTTGGCCCAGCTTACTTTCAAAAGA
>OCVV011153887.1_pt1 | contig 12144 bp, 10 predicted proteins | sample 1539721 | NCBI WGS metagenome assembly OCVV01 (sample SAMN02144230, study PRJEB22623) | gut metagenome | biome: sheep rumen | host: Ovis aries | place: New Zealand | reverse complement strand
GCTTCTGCTTTTGTAATACTGAATTACTATGAGCCTGATGCCGATTCCGTCCGGTTTGAGACAATGAGTGGATTGCTTACCGTTACACGGGACGGCTCGTTTTACAGAATGGATTTCCCCACATATCCGCTTCGGGAGATACCTGTCACGGACGATATGGAAAAGGCTTTCGGTGTAAGACCTGTCAAGGCAGTCCTCGGACTTGATCTGATCTGTGTTTTTGAAAATGAAGAACAGGTGCGGAAAATGGAACCGGATCAGGAAATGCTAAAAGAGATAGAGGGGCGAATCCAGAACGCAACGGCAAAAGGTACGGAAACCGACTGTGTATCGCGCAGCTTTTGTCCGAAGCTCGGCATAGCTGAAGATCCCGTCTGCGGCTCGGCACATTGCCAGATTGCAGACTATTGGTCGGGAGAGCTTGGAAAGCCTGTCATCAATGCGTATCAGGCTTCAAAGCGTGGCGGTCATCTGAAATGCGAGCTGCTCGGCAATGGCAGAATAGCGATCAGCGGTGAGGCTGTGCTTGTATCGGTGGCAGAGCTGGCGGTTGAGTTGAATTAAAGCGGAGGGATAGTATGCAATACGAATGTAAGATCACAGTATTAGACACAAAGGTATTCCCCGAATTTCAGGAACAGCGCTGATGATGCTTATACAGGATAGAAGACCTTGAACGAACGGACGCTCAAAACCAGAAAGTCTGACAAATAAAACGAAAAGGACGGCACGAAACCGTCCTTTTTTCCATTATTTCTGTGTAAGACCATAAGCGATGACAACAAATCTATATTTTAAAATCATAGCGGAGCATTCAAAAGAAGAGGCTATAAAAAGGCTTTTTTCATTCGTTGAAGTAAAGCATTGCCCCGTCAATCATTTCAAAATCATCTGCATTTGCAAAATCAAATCCTCCCGTGCAGACAAAGCCCACGCCCGACACGGTGATGCCCTTGATGCTGTCAAGCTGTTCCTTTTCCTGACGGCATTCATCTATGGTCATGGGGCGGTCAAAGTATTTGCATTCGTAGAAATCATACAGCTCCCCACGCCGTATCACACAGTCGAACTCGCCGTTGGTCTTGGTGGCAGGATCATCGTACCAATAGCTGCCGAAATCGTCGATATCGGGATATAAGCCCCGCATAGCGGCTCTGTGGAAGTATTGCAGGGCGATACCCTCCAGCCGTCTGCTGACAAACTGTTCAAGTACAGCGTCAATATTTCGATTATAGAACTGCTCCTCACTGATACGGGCGATCGTTCCCGCCTTGCCGAAAATGAACGTGAAATAGAACCGCATCAGATTATCCACGATCTCGTAAAACTGCTTTTTCTTGTCATTTCGGCGGTTGATGGGTTCGGTCTTTTGAATGGTCTCCATGTCGAGCAAAATTTTCAACTGCTTGTCGAGCAGACCTGTCTCGCTGTTCGCTATTCTGTCCCGTATCTCGCTGTAACGCTTCTTGCCGTTGCCGAGAATTTCCAGAATCCGTGCGTCAAATGTCTTCCGTATCTCTCCCAGCATGACATTCTCGATGTGTGACCGCACCAGACCAGTTTCGGGCAGCAGCAGACGCTCGATGTTCTCACGAATGGTCAGGCTTGTATCCAGATTTTCCAGAACATAGGGGCTTCCGCCGAACACGGCATAGAAAGCCACCTTGTCACGAACAGAAAGATCGGGATAGAATTTCGCTGCGTCAAGGTAGTCAAAATCACGGATATGCTGTATCAGCGAGAACCTGCCGAACAGTGGGTTGCCCTCCTCCAGCAGTTCCTTCATTACGGTGATGTACGAACCGCAGAGCACCAGTTTGACATTTTCGGGCAGCCTGTCGATGACCGCCTGCATATAGGAATCGACCTCGTTCTTCTTTTTGGTCTGCTTGAGATAGGGGTATTCGTCGATGATAAGCAGTATCTTTTTGTCAAGCGTTTTCAGGTAATCCATCATCTCGAAGAGAGAGCCGAAGCGGATATTCGGCAGACCAAGCCCTTCCGAAACACTCTGATAGATCAGCTCCAGATTGCCCTCAAAGGTGCTTGTCACGCACATATGGTTGATGACGACACCTTCAAAGCTCTTTGCAGCTTCGCTCAAAAGCGTGGATTTTCCGACTCTGCGCTTGCCGTAGACCAGCACCGCTGTTTTGCGTTTCCATGAGGAAAGCTCGGCATTTAACTGCCTGAGTTCTTTTTCTCTGCCGATAAACATAGCATCACATCTTTTCTGAAAATATTTTCTCTGAATAATTTTTCAGTATGATGATATTATATCACAATAAGCTGCCTATGTCAAGTCTGTTTATGTACCTCCGAGCCTTTCTCCCAGCCTGACAAATGCGGACATAAACTCCATTTCGCTGTTTTGTGTCAATGCTGTCAGCAACGGGTCGCCTTCCCGTATTCTCATAGTGCGTCTTATCTCTTTAGGTATAACGACCCTGCCGAGGTCGTCGATACGCCTGACAATTCCTGTTGCTTTCATAATAGCCTCCGTGATTTTGATTTTGCAGGAGTAGTATGTGCAGTTTTGGTATTTTTATTCACTTAATTGTAAACAATTGACACAAACGATTAATTGACAGCAGCCTATTCGGGTGGTATAATGGGGAAAAATATATAAGAAGGGAATATATATGTATATAAAAAAGGGTCTTACTTATATATCATCGTATTCAATCAATTTAGTGTTGGCGTTATCGCTTTTTACAAATGTTTTGATCGTGGAGGAAAACAAATGAAACGAATAATCTCTTTATTGATAATGCTACCCCTTCTCGTCTCAGTGCCAATATCTGTTTCAGCCGGAGTAACACTAGGTGAAATAGACCTTAGCGTACACGATATTACGGATGAAGCTTGTTATATTGACCTTCTTATTGACCTGGATAAGACTGATGAACGATATGTCGAAAAGAACGAAGAGAATATGAAGCAGTTTGGATTTAATGCTGATAAGCTTTGTGCTTATAATGACAATGGATTTGTAAGTTTTTCCTGTCATGTTAGAAGAAATCTTACACGAACAGTTTTAAAAAAATCCAATTCACACGAATCAACAAATCATTTTACCTGTAAACTTGATGACATGAAAACATCTTTAGGCTGGGGAATAATAAACAGCGATTATGAATTCAAGGTCATTGTTCTCGATGAAAGCGGTGAGATCTTACAGACATCAGATATATTTGATCTCAATGCTATGAAAAAGGACGAAGGATATATTGAGTATAATGTAAAAGCAAATACTGTTAAGATTGATCTGCCTAATAAAGGCTTGTCCTTTCCTATAGATGAAAAAGACATAGGTCTTTGGATGGCTATTGTTGCATTAGTCTTATTGGCAGGTGGAACAGGTTTTCTGATCATCTGGTATATCAGACACAGAACTTGAATATTACCCAGCCCCGAATCTTGCAAATGAGCAGGATTTGGGGCCGGTTTTTTCATCAGTTTTATTCTCGCCTGTCCATTATGCAACACTCCGTCGCAGAAACGTTGCTTAAGGGACATTTCACCGTTATATTGCCGATTGAAAAGTACGAACGCTTTTTGATTCGGACAGTTCTTTTCTTATCCGATGCATAACTGACCGATGTAAATCACGATTAGGTGCAGAGGGTAGAATATGTAGAAAAACCACTTTGAAAACCGAGGATATTTTCCTCGCTCGCCATTGTAAAATACCGCGGTGATAACATAACCCAGCTCCAGGAAGAACAGGCTCGCTGCAAAGTATTCCAGCCTGAGGACAGGCTCAAATGACATGAACGAAATAAGCAGATCAAGCACCATACAGGAGGTAAAGCTTATAAAACTGAGCAGCGGGCGATCCTTGAAATAGTAAAATGCTAGTATCGCAGGTATGCCGAATATCATCCACTGCGAGCTAAGCAAAAAGGTGACTGCATCTGCGGCAAGCACAAGCACTATCTTTAGCGGCATCCTCAGACCGCTGCTGCATATCATTAGCGATACCACTCCGAGAAATAAAGTGAAAAACACATTAAGATAACTGAAAAACTCTGATGTCAAAAGCGTCCCGTTTGCGGTAAGGCTGAATGGTATCTGCGTTATTGCGGCAAATATCAGTATCCGCTCTGCATACTTTTTCGGAGAATGTGTATACCTGAAGCCCTCAGCTATGAAAAAGAAAAATATCGGCGGAGCGATAAGTGACATCTGAGTCAGTAAAAACAGCAGAAGCGAATCATTGGGAATTGTTTTTCCCTCCCACACAAAGCCTGTAAAATGACCTATCGCCATAGGGATAACTGCGATATATTTTATCATATCCCGGTCAATACATTTCAAACCAATACGTTTTTCTTTCATACGGTACCTCTGTATTCTGAATATTTCAGTAACAATTATATCAGATCATCATCACACTGTCAATAGAGACACTGCAATGCAAAACGTCAGAGTTTTGTCCTGCATGAAAAGCAGCTCGCCCGGGTGAATGAATTTTTTTATTTTTTTTTGCAACCTATCAGCATCATCACGGGTATTATTTACAGAAAGACACAAAACACAAACTATAATAATTTGAGGTGATCACAATGCCACTGAATTATGCACAATTCGCTGAAAAGGCGAGAAACGGACAGGGTTATACTCAAGAGGAAAAAGATTTTATAAGCGAGTTTACACCCAAGCTCAGGGCTGTTGCCAACAGACTTTCAAATGCTGTCATCGCTGAGGAAGGTCAGCGTGAGCTTGCTCAGCAGATGAGCCTGACTGCCGAGTTCATCAATAACACCACTGTTATCAGTGAAGAAAACGCTGCACAGGGTCTCAGCGTTGACTGGGAGGAAAATGTCGATGCATTAAATGCTATGGCTGAGACATTGGCTGATCCTGACAAGATGAGCATGGTCATGAGTGAAGCCGACGGCGACGAAGGCTTAAATGCTGAGGATCTTCAAAGATTCCTGAGCATCACCAAGTACAAGATGGAATTTGATTATAACATTCCACAGGTTCTGGAAGAGGAAGCTGACAGACAGCGGGAGGAAGAGCTTATCCGTCAGATGAGGGAGCGTAATGCTCAGCTGGAGCATGAGATGGACGAAATCAGAGCCCAGCGTGAGGCTGACGAGCAGGCTGAGTTTGACGAGATCGAAAGACAGTATGAAGAGCTCAACCGTAACGGTCTGAGAGAAGAGCAGATGCCTGTTGAGCAGCAGGCAGGCGGTCAGCAGGGCAACCCCATTCTCCCCGGCACATATCCTCACTGGAAATTCAAGATGGAGCATAACACTGCTATCACCCCTGAGGATAAGGCTGTGCTGCAGAGAGTGGCTGAACAGAGCAAATTGCTGGCTGACAGACTGGCCAAGAACGGCGAAAAAGAGCTGGGCATTGCTCTCCGTAACGCTATGCGTGCGGCAAACGACATGGCCTCTGATGATTATGTGTCCGATATGGACATGGTGGAGGACGAAGAGGCTGCATATCAGGACGATCGTGATAAGGTACGGGCTGTTACTGACCACTTTGGCAACAACCGTAAGATGAATGCTCTCAATAACGCACTGGCTCCCGATGAAGACGGCGATGTTATCATGGAGAAGAAAGACTTCATTCGCTGGATGGACATTATCCAGAATGTGCTGGGTATTGATATCGACCTGTTAAGGAACAAACCTCTGATGGAGAACGCTCTGGGTATGGAGATAGATACCTCCAACCTCTTCCCGGGAAACCGGTTTGAGCGAGTTGACGGTGAGGCAGGCGAATTAGGCTCCAATGATACGAACTACCGTTTAAATATGCGTTCTGAAGCCAATAGAATGCCTTATCTGGTGAATACCTATGGTGCAAACGGCAAGATCCCGGGCAGTGATACTGATGATCGTCAGTTCAAGCAGGAGTATGCTGATATATACAACAGCATCACCCTGACAGCTCCCGCAAGCCTGGGCGAGCACGGCAACACTGTACTTATGCTCACATCTCTGGGCGCACTTTTCGACAGAGAGAGAAACCAGCTGGATAAAAGCTACACCACCTCCAACAAAACAGGTACTACTTCATTCTATGACTTCAACACCACCTTCTTCTTTGAGAATATCCCGCAGGGTGATAACAGAAAAAGAGGATACTCCGAAATGATGGCAAGCTCCAGACAGAGAGCTCACGACGCACTGGAGAAGTATGATGAGGATCCTGCTGAGGTCAAGGCTTGTGTGCAGAATCTGTTCAAGTACACCAAGGAAAACCTGATGCACATAGATGCCAAGGGCCTTCAGAGTTTTTCTAACCCTAACAGAGAAGTATTCGGTATGCTCGCTGAGGTCATTGACGATCCTAAGCTGAGTAAGAAGTTCGGTGTTGACGAGATACTTACGGAGAACGATAAGATACAGATACGTGCAAACAAGGCAATTGTCGACGCAGCCACCAAGTTTAATGATAGTGCTGCAAGACTGACCACCCCAGAGGATCTTGCCAAGATCGAGGAGGCAGGCCACGCTGTTAAGGAACAGTATGTAAAGAACGCTATAATCAATTCAGGCATCATGAACTCCTTCCCCGATAATTATGAGACCGGTATGGAGATCAAAAGGAAAATGAACTCCAAGCTCAACAAGTATTCCAAATATCTGGGCGGCAGAACTGATGATGACGCAGAGCAGTATCTCAAGCAGAAAGCCTACAAAGAAGACAATCACGGCAACACTAGCCGCACACCTTACTACAGATCGGCCTACGGCATTAATCAGGATCTGATCCAGTACGCCTACGCTACCGAGAATGTCACAGCTGAAAAGGTGGCTCTGGGCGAAGTCGGCGGAGTGCAGAATATCAAGAACGAGTTCGCAGGCAAGATCGAGAATATGAAGATCTACAAGGACATGATGGCTTGCAAGGATCCTGTGGAGATGAGAAGGCTCACCGGGCAGCTGGAGGACAAGAGGCTGGGTGATCTGGGAGTTCACGTTGATCCTGACAAGAAGACCGAGTTCATGAAGAACACAGTGAAGATCAACGCACTGTACAAGGAGTACGACAATGATCTTGAAGACGCATTCAGCACAGTTGTCACACTTGAAGCTCTGGATGAGGCAGAGAGTGAGCTGAATTCTTCCAGAATAGGTCATAAAAACTCCGATGAATACAACAGGCTGAAGGAGAAGATGAATGAGCTGAGGATCATGTGCGAAAATGCTGAGGATCCTATGGCAATGGCAAGGAGCCGGGAGTATAAGAATAAGCTGCTGGAGGTTTATCAGGCAAGCGTTGACTATCAGGACAAGAACAGGGATAAGCACGGCATCGCTTACGATGATGATGTTACAGTACCTGACAGCAGACTGGGCGGTCCGCGTTACAGAGGTGCAAAGATCATGAAGAAATTCGTTGAGACGCACCACTATGTAGCTGAAGACGTTGCACAGAAGAAAGCCCTGAGAGCTGAGAAGGAAGCACAGTTCCAGTCATCTGTAGCCGGTATCAGAAGCGTTATGAACGGCAATGACTTCAGGAATATGTCACAGCAGGAGAAGATAAACGCTCTGGCACCCCACATTCTGAACATTATGACTGTTGATCTGTTCAGCACCGACCTTGCCAAGGAAAACGTTGCAGGCAAGAAGAGACTCACCGCTGAGGAGTTCAGGAACAGCCTGCCCATGGCAGTAAAGGGACTGGAAAACAGACGTGAGATCAAGGCCTTATTCAATGACAAGGGCATGAACGCCGAGAAGCTGGCTCAGCTGGCTTGTGCAAAGCATGGCAGGGGCTTGATGAGCGAGGTTGCAAAGGCAGAGGTAAAGCTCAAAGCAGCAGCACCTCAGGCAAACAATCACCCCAGAAGAGCACCTCAGGCACAGAACCACGGACCCAACCGCCGCTAAGCCTTACCTTCCCGGTGAGGTAAGCAGGGGATATAAATAAATGGAGCTTGTTTCAATGAACAAGCTCCATTTCGCTGTTATGTGCTATTATATTTTCCGGCCTCTGTATCACAGTCTCCACGAAGCTGCTTCACGTCTGCTCTCCACAAAGCTTCGGTAGATGCCGTCCTCCTGCATTAGGTCTTCGTGAGTTCCTCTCTCGGCTATTTTTCCGTTGTCGATAACAAATATCTGGTCAGCACCCCTGACAGTTTTTAGCCTGTGTGCTATCATTATGATAGTTTTCTCTCTTGTGAGTGCGTTTATCGCATTCATAAGGTCGGCTTCGTTCTCAGGGTCAACATTTGCAGTTGCCTCATCGAGGACTATTATCGGCGAGTCCTTCATTATTGCTCTTGCGATAGAAATACGCTGCTTCTCACCGCCCGAAAGAGAAGCTCCGCCCTCGCCTATGACTGTATCATACCCGTCGGGAAGTGCCATTATGAAATCATGGCAGCAAGCCTTCTTTGCAGCCTCTATCACCTTTTCCATAGGTGCATCGGGCTGACCGAAGCAGATACTCCTTATTCTCAGGGCAGAATTTTTCACCAAGCATATCCGGATCAACCGATAGAAACGGCATCTCCCTTCTGAGAGATTCCTGTGCTGCTCCTTGCAGAAAGCCAATCGTTATACCGTGATAATGTGAAAGGGGAAGCTCTACCTTTCCCTCATGATGTACACGCCTGTCAATACGCAGATCTCCTGCCTCCATATAGTAGCGTTCTCCGAATGAGCTTTCATGCTCAATACGGCCCTTACGGCAATGATCAATACACAGAACGGTTTCCTTATTCTGATATTCAGATATACAGTGCTTCATGTGAAAATCGTTATACATAAGATATATTCCGTCGAACACACGGTACATCGTCATAAAGCCGTCGCCCGACTCATCATCGAGCCGCAGCACCCGACATTCCCCCTCGGCTGCGACCTCATGTACATTAGAGCCGAAGCCTGCCTTGTCAAGTGTGTTGAAAATGTCTTCGTCCATGATTGCCTCCAAAATAAGTTAGATATAACTAACCTACTGCCAAAATTAACAGCCTTGTTTCCAAGACCATAAAGATCATATCACAATCTAAAACAAAATGCAACTCCATTTTGCTCCGGGTGCTCCAAAATGATAATATCTTGACATATACATTTTGTTGTGTTACAATAAAGCAAATATCTGAATGAATTATATAGGAGGATATAAAATGAAGCAAAATATCTTAAAGCATACATTTGCTGCAGGACTTGCAGTGCTGTGCGTTGCGGCTTATGCGCCCGCAGTGGGCAACACAGGGCTGTTTAATACAGCTGTTACGGCAAGTGCGGAGACTCTGACCGATGGCAATTATGAGTATACGCTTCTTAATAACGGAACAGTTGAAATAACAAAATATATAGGAGAAGATACCAAGCTGACTATCCCCTCAGAGATAGGCGGTAAGGCTGTCAAAAGTATTGGTGACGGTGCATTTAAGTATTGCAGGACCCTAACAAGTATAACCATACCAAACAGTGTCACAAGTATCAGTGACTGGGCTTTTTATGAATGCTCATACCTTACAAATGTTATAATACCGAACAGCGTTGTGAGCATTGGAAAAAATGCATTCAATGGCTGTATGAAGCTTGCAAGTGTAAATATTCCAGACAGCGTTACTAATATCGGAGATTATGCATTTGCGTATTGCGAGAGTATTAAAAGCATAACAATACCTAAAAACGTTAAAAGTATCGGCATCGGTGTGTTTGATGACTGTTCAAGTCTTACAAGCTTTAGCGTTGACAGTGAAAATCCTTATTTTACTGCTGAAGACGGAGTTTTGTATAATAAAGATAAAACAGAACTTATCCGCTGCCCCGAAACAAAAAAGAGTGTAACAATACCGAACAGTGTTACAGTCATCGGCGATTCAGCATTTTATATGTGTTCAAGCCTTACAAAAATATCAAAACCTGTCAATTGTACAAGCATTGGTGAAAATGCCTTTTACGGCTGCACAGGCCTTACAGTAATGGCAATGCCTAACAAACTGACAAACATTGGCAGCCATGCGTTCAGCGGCTGTGCAGGCCTTAAAAGTGTAACGCTTTCCGGCAGTGTTACAAGCATTGGTGCATGGGCTTTTGACGGCTGCACAAGCCTTAAAAGCATAACTATACCTAAAAGTGTAACAAAAATAGGAAATTATGCTTTTGGCTATGATCTTTCTTCGGAAATGATTGACGGCTTCACTATCTATGGTTATTCAGGTTCGAGTGCTGAACTCTATGCAGATCATGACGGCTTCACATTTATCCATCTTGACGGCAGAGTTAAAATCAACATAACTCTCAACACTACCGACAAAACTATGTCCTCTCAGAAGGTCACAATAAATATCGACAACAGCAGTACTCTTATCTCTGAGGACGGCACAGCAGAACTGCTCCTCGGTGACGGTATACACCGGTTAACCTTCTCGGCAAACAGTTTTGTGACCCTGATCTGCGATGTAGAAGTAAAGAATGGCGATCTTGTGGGGTCGTTTGCTCCAAAGCTTAATCTGATAGGTGATGTGAACGGCGACGGCAAGGTGGACACTCTTGACATCATCCGGATCAAACAGATCCTTATCCATGCTATCAATGAATATGACCTCACACGCTATGAGATCGACTGTGCAAACGTTAACAATGATGCGACTGTAGATATATTTGATATAATAAGAATCAAGAGACATCTTATCAATATTGAGCCACTGTGGTAAATCTCGGCTTTTATATCAGAACAGCAAGCTCAGAATAAAAATATAAAGCGTTCGTACAATGCAAAGTACGAACGCTTTTTTGTTCATGACCGTATTTCCCTTTATCGGGCAGGCGCTATCCTTACTTTATAGCTGCCGTCCATATTGCTGTTTTTTTCTTCTTTTATTCCGTCCTGATCGTTATTGATACATCACCGTTCCCGAGCAGCTCCTCCATAGAACGCCCCGAGCTGTCTGTTATGTGTCCGAGCTTTGTGTAGCTCCATGAATTTGAGCCGTAGAACACAACTATCCGGTCTCCCGAATACAGCACGATGTCTCCCGGATTTGTCGTCATCTGCGCATCTTCTCTCGGCAGGCTTGTACCAATAGAGCCTACCTGCTCAAAGCCGCCGTACATTGACATTTGGACAGTCAGTTCTCCGTCTTTGCAAAGCTCCTTTAACGCTTCGACGGAAGCATTATCCTCCCATTCAACAGCGACTTGTGTTCCTGCTATTTCCATTATCATTGTAAGCTCCTCCTCGGGTACGGTCTCGGTTGCGGTGACTTCCTCGCTCTGAGCAGGCGGCTCGGAAGCTGTGGTCTGCGATGTGGTTTCAGTTGTCGATATTGTGGTGGAAGTGACGGCTTCAGCAGTAGTCTGAGCAGCTGTAGTCGTTGTGGAAGAGGTTTCGGTAGTTGTCACTGTAACAGTCTGACTTTCCGTTGAGCTTGACTCGGAAATATCTGTCTTGCTGTCCGATGAATCAGAAAACCTTACAGTTACATTTCCATTCCCTAAGGCATCTTCAAGACCATCAGTGTTTTTTATATATCCGATATCGGTATATGAATATCCGCTTGAAAAGCTGTCATAGAAAAGCACAAGGCAATTATCACCGTACAGCTTTATGTCGCCCTTGCTGATATGTCCTGCGAGCCTGCTGTCTGTGGTAAGGCTCTCACTGAGATCGTAATATTTCTCGTTGCCGTTCATTTCATTCATATCAAGCTCCAGCGGCAGACGGGAATACAGCTCATCTGCGGTTTTGTTGTCATAAAGGACTGCGGTAAACTTTTTGCCGTTTATCGTTATGGTCATACTCCTGCCCGACAGCTTTTCCTGCCTTGAAACGACAACGATTATCACAGATATGGTGACAGCAATTACAGCTATTATAGTTATCAGCATAGGTTTTGATATTTTCATATGACCACTTCCTCTCCTGTTTTCTGTATTATATCACAGGATACAGGAAATTACAAATACTTATACTAAATATATCAATATGCCCCGAAGTTATATACTCTTGGATATATAAATACCATACCGCAGCAATAAAGAAAAAGGTAAGTGCAGTTCGGAAAGAATGCAAAAAAACAGAATTAAGGCAATACCGCACAACTCCTGTGCGTCAGATGCGCCGTCCAGATTTTCGTCAGATTGCCTAAATTCGACGCAGGCTTGCTGACGCAAGTCAAGGAGAATTTGGGTAATATGACGG
>OCVV011334187.1_pt1 | contig 12146 bp, 11 predicted proteins | sample 1539721 | NCBI WGS metagenome assembly OCVV01 (sample SAMN02144230, study PRJEB22623) | gut metagenome | biome: sheep rumen | host: Ovis aries | place: New Zealand | reverse complement strand
CTATTACGCTATACATCATATCACGAGGTATTCCATATTGTCAATTAAAAAGTAAAAAATTTTTAAAAATTATAAAAACAAAAGAATCTAACTATTCTCAGTTAGATTCTTTTTTATAACAACTATAATTTTAATATAGCTGGCATTTCTTCCCCTTCTTTGTAATACTTTGGCTCTTCTATAAATCCAAATGAAGCATATAACTTCTTTGCAACTTCATTTTCAGGTTCATAACTCAACCAACAATAATCCGCCTTACCACATGGAAAAGTGCGAATATATTCTAATGCAAGTTCCATTGCTCTTTTTCCATATCCTCTTCCTTGATATCTCTTATCAATCATAAGTCTCCATATACAATAGCCATTCTTAACAATTTCTATAAAGCCAGGAAGTTCATCTTCCACATCATCTTCATCAGCTAATCCATATCCAATCATTAAAAATCCAACCGGTTTCTTATTCTTACAAATAGCAAATGGAAGAGCAACAGCTCCATTTGTAATTGCAACATAAGCTTCAGCTAATGATCCCACATTACTAGCAACATAGTTTTTTTGTTTTGGAGTTACACTTAAACCCCAAATAGTTTTCACATAATTCTTATAAGTTATCTTTTCTAATGTAATATTATCCATATTATTATTCCTCCATCAATAATTGTTCTATTACTTAACTTTTAATACTAAAGTAATTTCATCTTCATAATCATCACAATTTGGTCTAAATCCAAATGATTCATAAATATGCTTTGCAACTTCATTTCCTTTTACATAACTTGTGGTAACATATTCTTCTTCTCCATCAGGAAAAGTCAAAATATAATCTAAAGCAAGTTTAACTGCATCTTTTCCATATCCTTTATTTTGAAAATCCTTGTCTATCATGATTCTCCATAAATCATAACTATGTTTAAGTGTTTCAGGACATCCTTCAAAATCATATGAATTATGACCTATTAAAACAAAACCAATAGATTCATCTCCGTCATAAATGCCAAATGATTTAGCATATTTTCCTTCCATCACAGTAGCATAAGCATAAGCCATAGATTTAAAATTATCGCCAACAAACTTTTTTTGTTTTCTTTTTAATTCAAGCCAACCAATTTCCCAATAGTTTTCAGTTGTAATGGGAACTAGTTTAAGATTCTCATGTTTTAATTTATAATTTTTTACTTCTTCCAACATATATTGCACTCAATTTTTTCATTTTGATTATACCTAATTCGCTTTGACTTATCAACACATAATTAAAAAATGGTACGTTTTACCGTACCATAATACTTCTATTCTATGTATTAGTTAAGCTATATTGATACAAATGCGTACACCTAAGAATTTTTACGTACAGTTGCGTACAGTTAAAAATGCATAATTTGAACCTTTTGGCAACAAAAATACAACGTTTGTTTATAGAAAATCATATAAAGGTCCAATATGGTAAACCATTGCTAATAATATCAAAACAAGAAACAACAAATTCAAAGCAACAATAGCGACATTTATAATGAAAAAAGGTTTGGTAATCACATTTTTACGTAATTCAATAATCGATAAAATTATATTTGTGGAAATAGACCCAATCCCATAAAATGGATAACCTGCAATTAGTATCCACATAATTACAACAAGTATTATATATAACCAATTCTCGCCAAAAGATTCTTCTATTCTATTCGTTAAAACAAATAAGCCAACTCCTACGCAAAGCAACAAAACTGGTATTATGTTTAGAAGTATCAATATTAATTTGACTTTTTTCATAGTAATAATCCTCCAACTAAATATCGGCATTGTATCACACATTCTCAAACTATTTCAATTTACTTGACTGTATATAGCATATAATATGGTAAATATGTTAGATTATCTCCATATGATAATGTTTTAATACTTACTATGTATTTTTCGCCTATTTTTTTGACAAATTTTTTTCTAAACTCTTCTAGCGATTCTTTAGATGAAACGTTTCTAGATTTAACTTCAAAAGGAATAGTCTTTCCATTTTTATAAATTATAAAATCAATTTCGTACTTTTTCTTAATTCCATTAGTTTCTTGCTCCCATGAATAATAATAAGGTTCATAAGAACAAGCTATTAGCATCTGTGCTGATGCATTTTCAAATAACATTCCCAAATTTGTTTTGAATTTGTCAAAAATAATTCGTTGATAAATATCTTGTGAATCGTTAGTCGAGTTAGAATATATAATAGATGTAAACAGACCAACATCATTAAAATATAATTTGAAAGAGCCCAAATCTTTAGTCAATGCATATCCCCCTGAAGGATCATTACATCTATATATAGCAAGAACCATTTTAGATTCTATCAATTTTTCCATTGTATTAGAAAACAAAACAGAATCCGCTCTTTCATTTGTTGATGAAACAATAAATCTAGTAGAATGTTTAGATAGCATTGTAGGCATTTGCTTCCAAACTACATAGCATATCGTTCCATATTTATTATCTATTTTATGCAAATCTTCTTCATATAATTTAATTATTTTTTCTTTTTCTTTTTCAACTGCATAAAAATCATGTGTTTCAAGATATGTGCTTACAACTTTAGGCATCCCACCAACTGCAAGATATGTTCTAAAACTCCTCATCAATAGTTGATGTGTATTATTATCAAATGGAATCCTTTTTAAAAAATGTTCAGTTATAGTTTGACTTTGATATTCTAAATCACATGCCCATAAAAATTCTTCATAATCCATCGGATACATTTGAATCGACTCTTCTTCAGAAGGTATTAAAATATCAGTGGTATTTTCCTTTATTGAAACTAGCGAACCTGTTTCTAAGTAGTAATACCTTCCATCAGCAACAAGTGTTTTTATCGCTTGTCTTGCTTTTTGGCAAAATTGCACTTCATCAAATATTAATAGACTTCCCTTAGGCAAAACATTAATCCCTAATGATAAAAAAAGTCTTTCAAAAAATATTTCTATCTTACTTAAATCATTAAAGCAACTGATAACATCACTAGACACAACTGAAAAGTCAATTGTTTTATATGCAATAAATTCATTTTCTCCAAATGTTTCAGCTATTTTTGTTTTACCGACACGACGAGCTCCTTCAATCAAAAGAGCTGATGATCCTTTTGACTCATTTTTCCATTTTAGTAACTCTGTGTAAATCTTTCTTTTTAGCATACTAATCACCCTCAAGTATATTTTATAACTAAATAACACCTACGTCAACAAAAAATTACAAAAAGTTAGGTTTTTAAATTGCAAATATTTGCAAAAAGTTAGGTTAAAATAATGCAAAAATTTGCAAAAAATGAGGTTTGTAATTTCATAAAATAAAAAAACGATACAATAAGATACAAAGTAATTTGCTATTATATCCTTTTAGACATTTCAATATGGTGCAGCAAGTGAGACTTGAACTCACACGAAAACTCTTTCACTACCCCCTCAAAGTAGCGCGTCTACCGATTCCGCCATTGCTGCAAAATAAAAGCTTGATGAAACATTATCAAGCTTAGTTATCATTATTGGTGGACTAGACCCATACTGGACGAAACCCGCGTCATGTTTGCTATTTCTTCATTCATCTTCCTTATTTTTCCTATTTTTATGTACTCTGCAATATCCTTATGATTACCATTTTCAGTATATCTTGCCATGTTGATTTCTAAAAAAACAACCATCTGGACTTATCCCACCCGAATCTTGTTTTCTATATTTCCCACTCTAAAAAATCACATTCTCGGTTCTTTCTGTTCTCTCTTCTCAGTACAACATCTTTTCCAGTTATGACACTTCATCAGATTATAGAGATAAAACAGATTTTCAAAATATTACAAAAGCACTTGAATTTATTAATAAACTTGAACCTATTACTTATGTTTATAACTTCCGTGATGATTATAAAGATGAAGAAAGCAATTTTGATGAAGCAGCATATCTTGCTGGTACAAAAAAGAAAACACGTCGTCAAAGTGGTTTTAAAGCACAAGATATATATGCAAAAATGATTGAAACATACAATGATGATAATTATGCAGAAATTGTTGATTATTCAAAATATAATTATCCAGATTCTGAAAATGACAAGTATTGGATGGGACAAACTGCTTTAATTCCGTTTTTAGTTTCAGCAATTCAAGAACAACAAACTCAAATAGAAGAATTAAAACAAATAAATGAATTAAAAAAAAGATAAAGAATTATCAAACTATCATTATTATTATGAGCTTCTTTATATAAAAATATTAACTTTCATTTAATATTTTATATATAAAGTCCATATCAAGACTATCTCTAACTGATGACGCTAAAAGGTCATATTGTTTGTCTTTATATTCATTAATATCAAATTTAAGCACATCATCCATTTTAATATTTTTCTTTTCACACAAATATTTAATGATGTTTGTTGCTATATCGTTGCTATCAAAAATACCATGAACATAAGTTCCATATACATTACCATTTGATATAATTATGTCTTTAACTGAACTAACACCATTATGGATTTCATAACCAACATATGGTAATCCATTTAATACTTTTAATTCACCACTAATGTTTTCTAATTTTCCTTCTACTTGTTTTGTTAGCTTATCTTTAGAAAAGACTGTGTCAATTGGAAGTAGTGATAATCCATTAACACTTCCACCGCCTTCAACGTTTTCTGGATCGCTAAGAGTTCTACCAAGCATTTGATATCCCCCACAAATCCCAAAGATGATTTTACCTTTGTCTTTTTCTTTAAGAATAGCACTTTCCAATCCACTTTGTCTTAACCATAATAAATCAGAAATAGTTGACTTAGTACCTGGAATAATAATCATATCAGGATTTTTAAGGTCTTTTACTTTATTAACATATCTTATTGATACATTTTCAAAACGATTAAAAGAATTGAAATCAGTAAAGTTAGAAATTCTAGGTAATTTTATAATAACAATATCAATAGCCTTTTGAATATTATTATTTAGTTTTTCTGATAAACTATCTTCATCGTCAATATCAACGTAAACATAAGGAACAACACCAACAACTTTTTTAGAAGTCAATTCTTCAATTTTATCTAAACCAGATTGTAATATTGATTTATCGCCTCTAAACTTATTAATGATCAATCCTTTAATTAAATTACATTCATCTTCTTCGAGTAGTTTTACAGTTCCATACAACTGAGCAAATACACCGCCTCTATCAATATCCCCAACAAGTAATACTGGTGCATTAAGCATTTTAGCAAGCCCCATATTCACAATATCATTTGTTTTCAAATTTATTTCAGCAGGACTACCTGCTCCTTCGATAACAATTATATCATTTTCTTCTTCGAGTCGTTTAAAAGCACTCAAAATATCAGGAATTAATTCTTTCTTCATTTTAAAATATTCACTAGCTCTCATATTACCAATTGGTTTACCATTAACGATAACTTGGGAACCAACATCAGTTGTAGGTTTTAAAAGAATTGGATTCATTAAATAACTAGGTTTCTTTTTACATGCTTCAGCTTGGACAACTTGAGCTCTACCCATTTCATATCCATCTTCAGTTATGAATGAGTTTAAGGCCATGTTTTGCGACTTAAATGGGGCAACTCGGTATCCATCTTCTGTAAAGATACGGCATAGTGCTGTAACTAATATGCTTTTCCCAGCATTCGACATTGTCCCTTGAATCATAATCTTTTTAGCCATTAGTAATCTCCCTTATATTATTGATTAATATCTCATTTTCTTTCTTAGTTCTTACAGCTATTCGGTAATAGCTTTCATCTAATGTTGGATAATTAGCACATGATCTAATTAATATTCCTCGCTCTAATAGTTTTTTATCTAACCCAATAAATGCTTTAAAGAAAAGATAATTAGCATTTCCTTCATAACATATAAAACCTAAATCTCGTAAATTAGTTATTAAATAATCTCTTTCTTTCTTGATATATTTAATAGACTCATCTAAATATTCTTTTTCTTTTATCGCAACAACTCCACACTTTTGGGCTATCGTGGAAACATTCCAAACGCATGTACTTTCACTTAAACGATTTAAGATATCTTGGTTATTGCAAACGCCATACCCAAGTCTAATACCTGCCATAGCATAGCTTTTAGTAAATGCTTTTAGGATAAATAAATTATCAAAATCATCAATATATTTTTCTAAACTATATTCACTATTATTTATCACAAAATCCATAAAGCATTCATCGATAAATAAGAAGCTATTTTTATCTTTACATATTTTTGCTATTTCAATTAGAATATCTTGATCAACAAGTAATCCTGTTGGATTATTAGGATTATTGATTATTACTAAATCAAATTCACTTATTTTTAAATAATCCAAAAATGACTTTGAAAGAAGAAAACCATTTTCTTCTTTTAAATAATAATATGAATAATTTACTTCATTCACAATAAATGCTTTTTCATAATCTAAAAAGGTTGGACCAACAATGATTGCTTTTTTACCTCTAAACAAAGAAGCAAATGAATAAATTAATTCACCAGCGCCATTGGATGCGATAATATTATCTATATTAAATCCTTTATTTTCACTTATGGCTTTTCTTAAATCAAGGCAATAAGGATCGGGATACTTATCTACTTCCCCAGCTATCCTAACAATTTCCTTCTTTACGTTTTCTGGTAGTCCATAAGGGTTAATGTTTGAGGAAAAATCATATTTAACTTTGTTTTTGTAAATATCTCCACCATGGATACTTCTACCTGTTATGACCATTTTATTAAACTCCATACTAATAATTTTATTAAACAAAAAATCAATACCCAAATAAATGATGTTAGATATAATATCTTAATGCTTTTCTTAATGTCATCACTTTCTGGCATTTTTATGTCATTACCTAAAGTTTCTTTATGTTCAAGCTTTCCTTCATAAATAGCGTCCCCAGCAAGCATTATGTCCAAAGCCCCAGCCATTGGTGCTTCACACTGAGCACTATTGGGACTTTCATGTTTATAACGATCTCTCAAGAATACTTTTAACGCATTTTTGGCATCATACCCTAAGATTAAACTAGATATAATAATCATAATGCCAGTTAGTCTAGATGGAATAAGATTAAAAAAGTCATCAAGTCTTGCGGCTGCCTTACCAAAATAAAAGTATTTTTCATTTTTATAAGCAACCATTGAATCCATTGTATTAATTGCTTTATAGAAAAAACCTAAAATCGGTCCACCTAAAAACATATAGAACATTGGGGCAATTACACCATCACTAGTGCTTTCAGCGACACTTTCGACACAAGCTTTAATAACTCCTTCTTTGCTTAAGTTTTTCGTTTCTCTCCCAACAATCATTCCAACACTATATCTTGCATCATCAAGAGTTTTGTTTTCTAAATCATCATATACTCTTTTAGCACAATCTCTTAAGCATTTTGTGGCTAAAATTTGATAGCACATAAAAGTGCTAACTCCAAAATATAAATAGAAATTTATTTTATAACACAAAAATAATATTCCAAATGATAATCCTACTGTAACACTAATAACAATAATAACTAAAAATATACCACCAATAAATTCACCGGCTTTACCTTTAAATATTTTTCTTAAAACAATTTCAGAATATTTTATTACCTTACCAATAAATATAACTGGATGATATAAAAAGGAAGGATCACCAAATATCAAATCAAGAACATAGCCAATAATTAAACTTATAATACTAAACAAAAATAGATTTTCCATAAAACCTTTCTTTCTTTATCTTTTTTATTTTTCAAAAACGAAAATATAAACTGGATTATTAGCTTTCATTAAATGGTAAGATCCAACTTCATTATCTTTACTGATATTAACCATTGTAATATCCATTTTTAAATTGTATCTTTTTCCAATTTCAAAAGCTTTACTTATAGTATCCATTGTAATTGCATTTAAAACAATTCTTATATTTTCATTTAGTGAAAATAAAGAATTAATTATTTCTTCTAAATTACCACTACTTCCACCAATAAATGCATGAGTAGGTTTTTCTAAATCACTAAACACGTTTGGGGCAAAACCATGTATTACTTCAATATTTTGACACTTAAATTTTATTTTATTTAATTGAAGTGTATCTATTGCTTCCTCATTCTTTTCAATCGCAAATACTTTACCTAAGTAGCATAACTTAGCACCCATAACTGAAACACTTCCAGTACCCGCACCAACGTCATATAAAACGGAAGTGCTTTCTAAGTTTAACTTAGCAACCGATAAAGTTCTTACATCTTCTTTAGTCATTGGTGATTTATCCTTGATGAAATCAAGATCATCAATTGATAATTGTAAATACTTTTCATATTGATCATTAATAATGATGACAGACGCTAAAGATGAATATTCTTTATTAATTAAATCTTTAACATATCCAAAAGTTATTTTCTCATTATCATATGATAAATTTTCCCCAATATATAAATAACAATTATCTAATTTATATTCTATTAATAGTTCTAACAAATCATTAACATTAGTATCTCCACCAAGTAATGTAAATACTTTTCTATTGGTGGCAACTATATTAATGATATTATTACTTCTTCCATGTAAACTAGTTAATACCATATCTTCATATGTCACATTAACAAGTGATGCTAAATAAACATAAGATGATATTCCAGGGATAATTCTCACATCATATTCTTTATTTAAATCCATGATGGCTTTAGCTCCACTATAGAACCCAACATCACCGGAAAATAAAACACAAATATTTTTATGATAAGTATCATTAATTATTTCTTTTATTTTATTTTCTCTAAATTCATTAATAATTTCTTTATCATTAATTCCAGCAGTAATTCGTTTAGAACCAATTACTAAAGTAGCTTCATCAATAGCTTTAATAGCATCCATTGTCATGCTTAATTTATTACCTAACCCACAACCAATAATACAAATATGTTTTTTAATATTAACTAAACTACTTAATTTCTTTAATCCTTCGTCTATTGATAAACCAATTGTTGGATTACTAATTCCAATGGAAAGTAATTTTACACCCAGACTATTACATGCTTCTTCTTTTTCTAAATATCCGCCAGCACTACCACCAAGCTTTGATACCATATATTTTATATTATAATCCTTTAATACACATTTATTAGCATCAATACTAAATGGTCCTTGCATAGCAATAATATGTGATGACTTTAAGCCAATCTTTAAGCATTCATTAATAGCATCAACTGTTGGAAGGACTCGAACATATAATCGATCTAAATAATTATTAACTTTAATATATTTACTTAATTCTTTACTACCAGTTGTAATAAAAACATTTCCTTCATGATTATTTAAAAATTCAATAACTTCATCATAATCATTATATGTTGCTTTATCTTCATAGATATTTCTCGTAATTCTTAAATATTCGATATTTAATAATGAGCATACATGAGTTATATTCTCAGTTACTTTTAAAGCATATGGATGGGTTGCATCAACTACTAAATCATATTTATTATTAATAAAAATATCTTTAATTTCCTCTTCTTCTTTTCTTCCAACAAGAACTTGGACGTTATCATATTTTTCAAGAACATCCTTTCCTTGTGTTGTGGCAACAAAAACATCAACGTTAATATCTTCATTACCTAAATAATCAATGATTTTTCTTCCTTCAGTTGTTCCCCCAAATATTGCAATTTTCATATTATCACCACTTTAGAATTTAATTATATATTTATCAAGTGCAACACTTACTGTTACGCCATTAATCGCTTTCTTTCTTACAATAATACTACCAGTTGATGAAATCTTTGCTGTTCTTTCGCAAACACAATCAACACCCACAGTTTTCAACACAAAATCACTTTTAGAAAAATCACCATCTAATTTTAATAATTCTTCTTTTGAATAATAATTAAATGGAACATTTATTTTTTTAGCGTATTCTATTATTCCTTCTTCATCTTTTTTTAGATCGATTGAGGAAATAGACTTAATTGAACTAATTAATAAACTATTTTCCTTAAAAACTAAATTAATAGCATCTTCAATTAAGCTAGCACTAGTTCCTTTTTTACAGCCAACTCCAACACTTAATACCTTAGGTATTAATTTTAAAGTCTTTTTAAAAGGATTTAAGTTTTTATAAGTGATATAAACACCTTCATCTAAATTATCATTAACTTCTAATCCATTAGGTAAAGAGCCTTCATAAGAAAAGTCACTTTTAAAGCCAATATTATTATTAATAATAACACCAGCAATCTCTTTAAAAGTATTCATGTTATCGATTTTTAAGTTATTTATAGTTGCCCACTCATCAATCGAGAAGCGATTATTAATATCAGTCGCCGTAGTAATTATCGGTTGAGAGTTTAATCTCTTCGCCAAGAATTTTGTAAACTTATTAGCAAGACCAATATGACCAGATAATAAAGAAATAGTGTATTTTCCTAATTCATCTATAACAACAACACCTGGATCAACCATTTTATTTTTAATAAATGGGGCTATTTCTCTAACAGCGATTCCAACTGCCCCAATGAATATTATAAAGTCATTATTATTAAATTCAGTTGTTAATAAATCTTTTACTTTATTGAAAGGTTTTAAATGATAATTATCGGCGTATTTATAAAAAGAATAATTATTAATAACACCATTTAATTCTTTTTCTATTTTTGTGCTTAAGAAAGCACCATTATTAGAAAAAGATATAATCATTATTTTTTTATTTTTTAGATCCATTGCGAAACTCCGTTGTAAAGTCTTTTGAATAAAGTTTAGATTTACTTCCCTTTCCTTTTAAGAAATCGCCAACACAAATTAAAGCTGTTTTAGTTATATTATTTTCTAAAGCTTTCTTTTCTAATTCTTCAATTGTACAATTGATGATGATTTCATCTGGCCAAGTCGCTTTATAGACAATTGATGCTGGATCACTTGGACTAAATCCACCTTTTATTAATTCTTTGGTAAGTTTATTTAATAATCCCGTACTTAAAAAGAAAACCATTGAAGAGTGATGTTTTGCTAAAAAGGCGACATTTTCTAATTCAGGAACCTTTGTTTTCCCTTCAACTCTTGTTATAATAACGGTTTGAGATACTTCTGCTGGTGTATATTCTTTCTTTAAACTACTGGCTGCTCCACTTAAAGCACTAACTCCTGGACAAATTTCATAGCTGATATTATTATCATCTAATATTTGCATTTGTTCACAAATAGAACCATATATTGATGGATCACCTGAATGAAGGCGAACAACGTTTTTATTGTTCTTTTCTCCTTCAATCATTACGTTCATTATTTCATCAAGATTCATTAATGCACTATTATAAAGAACACAATCTTTTTTTGAAAAATTAAGTAATTCTTTGTTTATTAAAGAACCAGCATAAATAATAATATCCGCTTCTTCAATTAATCTTTTACCACGTAAGGTAATTAAATCAACAGCTCCGCATCCTGCTCCAACAAAATTAATCATTTTCATCTCCAAATTTATTTAATATTTCTTTTACTGGTTTTGATGAAGCTAATAAACCATAAACATTAGAAAATACAATTACATCAAATTCAATCTTGTTATTCATTTTATGATTTACAACATCAATTATTTTTCTTACTACTTCTTCCATAACTGGATTTAATAATTTCTCATTATCGATTATTTTAATCATTTCATCAGTAGTAACTGCTTCTTTTATTTTATTTAAACCATCTTCACTTAATCCATATTTTTTCGATATTTCATAAAATGTTTCCATTCGATTATCGCCATACTTCGAATGAGTATTAACCATTCCTCCAGCTAGCTTAATCATTTTCCCAATATGACCAACTAAAGTAATCGATTTAAAATTTACTTCATTAGCATAATTAATAGCATCAATTATATAATTGCTGCATTGAATAACTTTATCTTTCGTAATATTATAATTATCTTTTAAAAATGCTTCACCATAATTACCAGGAATAAATAAACAATCCACTTCCTTACAAGCTAGATGCATTCTCATTTCAGTCTTGATTGTATCAATTATAGCGTCTTCACTCATTGGGACAACTATTCCCGTTGTGCCTAATATTGATATTCCTCCAACAATCCCAAGTTTTGGATTAAAAGTCCTTTTAGCGATTTCTTCTCCCATTGGTGCTGATATAATAACATCAAGTCCATTTGG
>OCVV011339249.1_pt1 | contig 12150 bp, 11 predicted proteins | sample 1539721 | NCBI WGS metagenome assembly OCVV01 (sample SAMN02144230, study PRJEB22623) | gut metagenome | biome: sheep rumen | host: Ovis aries | place: New Zealand | reverse complement strand
GGGACAGAATCCGTAATTTCCAGCCGCCGGTGAAGGGAGATGAGATCATGGAGATGTTCCATCTGGAGCCCTGCTCGCTGGTGGGCGAACTGAAAGCCGCCGTCAAGGACGCGATACTCGATGGTATCATCCCGAACGAGTACGAGGCGGCGAAACAATATATCATAGAATTATGGCAGAAGAAACAGAAATAAACTTGGCGGCCGTGGATTACGGCGACGAGAACATTATCCACCTCGATGACATGGAGCATATCCGGCGCAGACCGGGTATGTATATCGGTAAGTTGGGCGACGGCAGTCACTCCGACGACGGTATCTATGTGCTCATCAAGGAGTCTATCGACAACTCCATCGACGAGTTCCGCATGGGCGAGGGTAAAGTGATTGAAGTGGACGTACAGGACGGGCGTGTGCGCGTACGTGACTACGGGCGCGGAATCCCGTTGGGCAAACTGGTGGAGGTCGTTTCGGTGCTCAACACCGGCGGCAAGTACGACTCCAAGGCGTTCAAGAAATCCGTGGGCCTGAACGGTGTGGGTACGAAGGCGGTGAACGCCCTCTCCTCTTTCTTCGCCGTAGAGTCCTTCCGCGACGGCAAGACCCGTCGGGCGGAGTTCGCACAAGGCAAACTGACCTCCGATACCGGTATCCTCGACTACAACGGTCCCGAGCGCCGCGGTACGGTCATTGAGTTTGTGCCGGACGGCAGCAAAGGGCTCTTCGAGAACTACCATTTCCGGGATGACTATATCGAAGAGCTACTCCGCAACTACGCCTACCTCAATACGGGGCTGACACTCGTCTATAACGGTAAGAAATATACGTCCAAGAACGGTCTGTTGGATCTCTTGACGGAGAATATGACGGTCAGTCCGCTGTACCCGATCATCCACCTCAAGGGCGAGGATATAGAGATCGCGCTGACCCACACCGACCAGAATGGCGATGAGTACTACTCGTTCGTCAACGGTCAGCACACCATTCAGGGCGGTACCCACCAGGCTGCATACCGCGAGGCAATCGGTAGGACCATCAAGGAGTTCTTCAACAAGAACCAGGAGCTCGCGGACATCCGCAACGGCGTGGTGGGCGCGATAGCCATCAACGTAGAGGAACCGGTCTTCGAGTCCCAGACGAAGGTCAAACTGGGCTCCAAAGACATGAGCCCGACAGGAGGCATCTCCGTCAATAAGTTCGTCAACGATTTCGTCAAGCAGCAGCTCGACAACTACCTCCACAAAACCCCGCAGACGGTGGAGATCATGCTCCAGAAGATCCAGGATTCCGAGAAGGAGCGCAAAGCGATAGCCGGTGTGACCAAGGCGGCGAGGGAACGGGCGAAGAAGAACCTCGTCAACAACCCCAAGCTGCGTGACTGCCAGATTCATCTCAACGACACCAAACCCGTCAAGTCCGCCAAGGACGCAGACGATGATCTAAGGTTGGAGAGTTGCATCTTCATCACCGAGGGTCTCTCCGCTTCCGGCTCCATCACCAAGAGTCGAGATGTGCGCACCCAGGCGGTGTTCTCCCTCCGCGGTAAACCGCTCAACAGCTACGGACTGAGCAAATCGGTGGTCTATGAGAACGAGGAGTTCAACTGCCTCCAGTCGGCGCTGAACATAGAGGACGGACTCGATGAACTGCGCTATAACAAAGTCATCATCGCCACCGATGCCGATGTCGATGGCATGCACATCAGGCTGCTGATGCTGACCTTCTTCCTGCAGTTCTTCCCCGATCTGGTCAAGAAGGGGCACGTCTATATCCTCCAGACCCCGCTCTTCCGCGTGAAGGACAAGAACCAGACCATCTACTGCTACTCCGAGGAGGAGCGGATAGCGGCGATCAATCAGATCAAATCGCCGGAGATCACCCGATTCAAAGGTCTGGGAGAAATCTCTCCCGACGAGTTCAAGGGCTTTATCGGAAAGGGTATCCGCCTCGACCAGGTGAACCTCCGCAAGGAGGACAACGTGAAGGATCTGCTGGCGTATTACATGGGTAAGAACACCACCGAGCGTCAGCAGTTCATCATCGACAACCTCGTCATCGAGGAGGACAAAGTTGATGATTTTGAGTCGTAACGGTTTAACAGTTTAACAGCTTAACAATGAAAGCGCTGATTGCTTTTATAATCTTGGGACTCATCGTCCTCACCCTCACGGAGATCAACGAACGCATCAAAGCCAAGAAGTCTCCCACGAACGAGGCAGAGCCGCTCAAAGAGGACGAATGCAAAATAGACGAACCCGGGCAGGAGGACTGCTCGGGTTGTGGTCTAATAGAGGTCTGCGAGAAAGAAGAGAAGAAAAATGGTCGTTAGTCGTTGGTCGTTATCAATTCTCAATTCTCAATTCTCAATTGTCAATTATCAATTACTCCCTCACCGTTATATGAAAGCAGGACTGTTTCCACTCGTACTTGACGTAGATCTTCCCGGCCCGCTGATGATTCAATAGCACTTGTCCCAGTACCAGTTTCAAGTTGTCCTCGTGCATGTACATACGTGTGCGCGTTACCTTATCATAACGCATATACGCGAGGTCGAAGGTCGTGCCGTAGCAGTGGCAGGACTGTGTGACGGAGTTGATGTTTCCGCTCCGTTGCAGGTACTTGATGTCCTCCTGCGTGCGGAGCACGGAGGTCACGTAGAACCGGTAGTGCGGCAGTCCGTTGCGGGCGAGGATGTCCGCCCACTCGGCACCGATGGAGTCCAGTTCACGTGCCGCCGAGGGAATCAGGAACGGCACGGAGTGGGTGAGCGAATCGACGATATAGTTCTCGTTCGTCTTGATCTCCACCAGCTGTTTGCGCATCGAGGCGGCGTCATCGCGGTCCTTGGGCGGACGGCTGAGGCCGATGGCTGAGGCGGCTGCGTGCTGCTTGCTCTGCAGGTCGTTGAACTTGGTCTTGTAACTGAACGTACGCCCGGGGTACCAGACGAGGCTGTCTTCAGCAATCGCTTCTTCGGACTGCGCCTTATGGCTACAACCGGCACAACTCACAAGCAAGGCTGTGCCAATCATGCCGGCTACTATAAACTTAATAACTACTTTCACCTTTCGCCTATAACCTTTCGCCTATAACCTTTCGCCTTTCACCTTTCAACTCTCAACTATCAACTAAACTATATACTCCACTCGAAGCCATCTTTGGTGTCTTTGATTTGGAAACCGAGTCCGGTCAGTTCATTACGGATCTTGTCAGAAGTCGCCCAATCCTTGTTCTGCTTCGCCTGCAGACGGATACCGAGCAGCAGGTCAACCGCGCCGTGGAAGGCTTTGAGTTGGCTGTCGTCTCCGGAACCGGCTTCCTCTAACCGCAGTCCTAATATATCAATCGCGTAGGTCTTCCATACATCGCGCAACTCTTTGAGGTCCGCTTCGGAGATGGTTGCATTGCCGTCGTGGATGGTGTTGATGGCCTTGGCGCTGTCGAACAACGCAGCGATGACGAACGGCGTATTGAGGTCGTCGTCCATCGCTTCTTGGCAGCGCTGGCGCAGACCGGAGATATCGATTCCCTTTGTACTTTGTACTTTGTCCCCTTGTATTTTCAATAGTCTCGCGTACGCCTCCTGCAGACGCTGGAGTCCTTTCTCCGCTGCCTCCAGTGCTTCGGACGAGAAATCCACTGTCGAGCGGTAGTGCGCCTGGAGAATGAAGAAACGGATGACCATCGGGCCGAAAGGCTTGGACAAGAGTTCGTGCTTGCCGCTGAAGAACTGCTCCAACGTAATGAAATTATTATAGCTCTTACCCATCTTCTTGCCGGCGATGGTAATCATGTTATTGTGCATCCAGTAGTGTACCGACTCCTTGCCCAATGCCGCGCAGGACTGCGCTATCTCCGCCTCGTGGTGCGGGAAAATGAGGTCCAGACCGCCCCCGTGGATGTCGAACTGCTCACCCAGATACTTGGTGCCCATCGTGGAACACTCCATGTGCCATCCCGGGAAGCCTTCCGAGGTCATCTGATGACGTTTTCTTTGTTTGTAAGGTTTGGTTAAATCTATAAAATTATTATCCGAAGTAACATCCTCATAGTAGTAGAATACAGCTTTCCATCTCATGATATGTTCGGGGCTCGCTTTCTTCCAGAGAGCAAAATCATAGCTGTGCTTCTTCTCGCTCTGACCGTCCAGCTCGCGGGTCTCGGTCACGATGTCGTTGAGGTTGCGGCCCGAGAGCTTGCCGTACGGATAGTCCTTGGCGTATTTCTCTACGTCCATATAGACGGATCCGTTCGCCACGTAGGCGTACCCGCGGTCGAGAATCTTCTGCACAAAGGCAATCTGCTCGATGATATGTCCCGAGGCGTGCGGCTCAATAGACGGAGGCAACACATTGAGCGCCGCCATGTCGCGGTGGTAGCGGTTGGTGTAATACTGCACCACCTCCATCGGCTCTAACTGCTCCAGCCGGGCTTTCTTGGCGATCTTGTCCTCGCCCTCGTCGGCGTCGTGCTCCAAGTGGCCTACATCGGTGATATTACGTACGTAGCGCACCTTGTAACCAAGGTACTGAAGGTACCGGTAGAGCACATCGAAAGTGATAGCCGGACGCGCGTGCCCGAGGTGCGCATCGCCATACACGGTGGGACCGCAGACATACATACCCACATGCCCCTCGTGCAGCGGTTTGAAAGTTTCTTTGAATCGGGTCAGAGAATTATAGATTTCCAACATAAAATATAGTTTCTTTGTATCTTATAACAATTTTGCATGCAAAATTACTGCTTTTTTTTGACATATGCAAGGATTGTGACAAAAAACTGCACTGATAAGATTAAATTCCTCAACGTTTAAGGTATTGTAATGAATTACAGTATAATTGCCTCTGTGGATGCATGGTGAGCTAGACCATACCTTTCTTCTTTTTTAGGGCAATCCGATTGCCCGCCTCCTGATTCTTGGTAGTTGCAGGCGTTTGCCAAACGCCGCCTCCGCCGCCTTGTATGTCCGTTCCCGCGGAATTGTATTCCGCCCGCCGCACGGTGACGGTATATACCTTCTCCCCGCGGAGGATGAAGATTTCTAACCGTAATTTAATGCAGATTTGCACTAAAATACGAATAAATAGCTCTAAAAACCGTTATTTAGTGCAAATTTGCACAAAAATACGGATAAACATTTGCGCAATTCAAAAAAAAGTAGTATCTTTGCGGCGTTTTTAACATAGATGCGTTATGGATTACATTCGACGTGAGATTTATTTGAACAAATTGATTGCCCGGCGCAACAATGGTGAGGTAAAAGTCATAACAGGACCGAGACGTAGCGGAAAGTCTTGGTTGTTATCGCACGTGTATTACGATTATTTAGTGGAGACAGGTGTGCCGAAAGACCATATTATCGCCTTGTCTTTTGATCAGGACGACGAGAATATGCGCGAAGATTTATTGGAAGTCTCGGCTCTGAAAACGTATTTGTATGAGCGCATCAAAGACCAAGATAATTATTATCTGATGCTCGATGAGATACAAGAGGTAACGGGTTTTGAACGGTTGGTAAACGGACTGAATGCCAAACCAAATGTGGATGTATATATCACCGGCAGTAACAGCCATCTGTTGAGTTCGGATATCAATACGCTTTTCCGCGGACGAGGCGATGAGGTTCATGTATATCCGTTTTCGTTTGGTGAGTTCTGCACGAATAGGACGGAACCGGTGAACGAACTATGGAAAGAGTATTACACATACGGAGGACTTCCGGGATTACGCAACCACGGCTCTGCCGAGCAGAAAGTGAATTACCTGCAACGCCTGTGGAAAAAGACCTATTTGGCGGATGTGATAGAGCGTCATAAGTTGCGTAATGAGGATTTGTTGGAGAACTTGGCGGATGTGCTCTGTTCCTCTGTCGGTTCGTTGAATAATCCCACCAAATTAGCTAACACCATTCAATCGGTCAAGCAGCAGAAAGCCGATCGAGAGACCGTAGAAAAATATCTTTCTTATTTGGAAGATGCGTTCTTGTTTGAGTCCGTCAAACGCTATGATATCAAAGGAAAAAGGTATTTTGAATCGATTAAGAAATATTACTCTGTGGATATTGGTCTGCGCAATGCGCGTTTGAACTTTCGCCAGCAGGAATTGACGCATATTATGGAAAATATCGTCTATAACCATTTGCGGATTTTCGGGTATCTGGTGGATGTGGGTGTTGTGGAAGTGCGTGAGATGAAAGACGGCAAGCAGCAACAAACGCAGTATGAAGTGGATTTTATTGCAACAAACGGTCAAGAGAAGTATTACATTCAATCGGCATACCGGATAGATGATGAGTTCAAGCGTGAGCAGGAACTGCAATCTCTGAAACGGATAGATGACAGTTTTCGGAAGGTGGTTATCGTAGGTGATGACATAGTTCCCTGGACGGATGAAAATGGCATAATGTACATCGGTCTTTTCCAATTCCTGCAAAAAGGCTTACAATTATAAAACACACGGGCGACTCATTCTTTGAGCCGCCCGTGTGAATAAATCTCAAATGTGATACTTTGTTTCACTTAACTTCTTGGCCAGTGAGGGTATATACCTTCAGCGCAAGCTCTGCTGATTTATGGCTATTTGAACCGATGTTGAAACGAGGTTGTTCTATTTCATCGGTTAGCCCTTTGTTACTTTATCGTGATAAAATATCTAAGCGGCTCAATGTGCGCCACTTGGGTGTATTTCTTCTTGTGGAGGTCTATCTCCTGATCGAAGCGGATGGACTTCTTCGGGTCAAAGAGGAATACTGCATAATATGGTGCGTTCTCGGCAGAAAATCCCATATTCTGTAAATCTTTCGCGGTATATATCCGAAAGCCTTTGTTGGTCTGCTTGAATAGTTGCGGATTCTCTCCGTTGGTATGCAGGCAAATATACCCCAAATGCTCAAAACCTTCTTTCACCAACAACGAACCTTTGCTGTCTCCGGCACGCGTGTACGTTATGCCTAATTGCATCGCCAACTCGCGGTCTTTCTCGCGCATGTGATTCACCAGAACCGTTGCCTCTTGCCCGTTCTCACGCATTTTATCAAAGAGCTTTTTCCGCGTTTGTTCGTCCTCTAATGCTTCGCGGCGACGCAAAGATAAGTCCACAAAAGAAGGATCTTGTTCTATGCCGATATACTTGCGTCCCAGTAGATAAGCGGCAATACCGGTCGTGCCTGAACCGCTGAACGGGTCAAGGATGGTGTCGCCTTCGTTGGTGGAAGCAAGAATGATTCGGTACAACAGACGCAAGGTCTTTTGCGTCGGGTGTTTGCCTTGCAGTTTCTCCCATGAACCCACCGCCGGAATACGCCACACATCGGTCATCTGCGTACCGCCGTTGAGTTGCTTCATGGTCTCGTAGTTGAACTTGTGCGTTTTTTGCACATGTTTGCGCGCCCAAATAATCAGTTCCGTGGAGAAGTTGAAATACTTGCACGACAAATTAGGTGGTGGGTCGGTTTTCTGCCAAGTGATGGTATTAAGTACTTTGTAGCCCAATTCTTGCAAGCAGCGCATCACCACATGTATATTATGGTGTGTACCGCTAATCCAGATTGTCCCATTGTCTTTCAATTTCGGGCGACAAAGACCAAGCCATTTGCGATTGAACTCATAGATGTATTCAGGCGTGCCGCCTTTGTCCCATTCTCCTTTGTCCACGCAGACTTGCTTGCCACTTTGCACGCTTATTCCGCCATTACTCAAGAAGTACGGAGGGTCTGCAAAGATAGCATCAATAGAGTTGTCTGCTATCTCGTTTAATTGCTCCATGCAATCGCCTTGCAGGATGCGGAAATCGGGGTATGTAGGATAAGTGGGCATTATATCAAAATAAACTATCGGCGACTAAACCTTCTTCTTTTATCTTTGTTAAAAAATCAGGGAGGCTTGTTAAATTATAAATAGAAGGAATTACATCATATGCAGCTTTGATTTCTGGCTTTGCTTCAAACCAGCCTTGTCCATCTGTAATCCACACAAATTCATATTTAGGATTACTATTGATTTTGGGAGCAATACCTGTATAAGCACGAGCAACCTCATTCGGCTTAGAACCTCCTCCATTATAGAAATTTACTTCTAATAAGTATGTTTTGTGTGCTGTACGTATGGAAAAATCAAATTTCTTAACATCTTTTCCTAATTTCTCTTTCAAATCTGGGAAAGTTATAGATTTTACTTGACTTTTGAAAGGGATACCATTTGATCTTAAAATTGAACTGATCTCATTTTCCATTATTTGACCACTTCTATTTTTGCGTGCGTTGGTATCCATTCCCGTCTCTATTCCAAACACATAATCAACAAGGTTCGTAAGATCTTTATTTTGAAATAGATTCAGCAAACCTGTCGTTTTTAGAAAAGTGTATACCCCATCTGGGTTTTTAAGCATATTTGATAATTTTTGTGGTTCGTCCAAAGGAGACTTTTCTACCACCCATACGCCATCCTTACTATCTCTTACCGCAATCAAAATATCTAGCACCTCAAAAGGCTTTGTGCCATATTCCTTAAATATACAATTTATAGTGCTTTTAATATCTGAAGAGGTCAATAAACTATTTAGTAAATTGAGATTTACCTTTATTCGATCTACGTTTGATTTTATTTTCTTAAAGTCGCAGAAAAAATAATCCAATGTTTGGTTAGTTTTTCTTAACTGAGACATAAATATCTCAAATTGTTCTTCGGTATGTGCTGCCATAGTTTAGAATAATTGGTTTTGTTTAACTTCTTTATAATTATGCACCAAGATTTCGGTCAGTTTGCCGCGTTTGCTGGGGTTCGCATTTATACTACGCGATGCCAGAACACGCTCAATAATGTATGGAGAATAGAGATCGTCAAAGAAACCGTCCTGACAATCCGAATTGCTCAGCATGAAATGATAGCCGGACGCGTCAACTGTGTCGCAGAACTCTTTCAAACGAACTTGCGCAAGATCATTAAATGGCTCTTTCGCATAATCGTTGAAACTGCTTGTATTGTTCAAAGGACGGTAAGGCGGATCGAAATAAAAGAGTGTCTTCCCTTGTGCAAAAGGAAATATCTGCTGGTAATCCCCGGTAAATATCTCTACCTTTTGCAATAACGCACTATCCGCATAAATCGTCTTGGCATCACATATCTGTGGATGATCATAACGACCGAAAGGCACGTTGAAAAGTCCTGCTTTATTGACACGATAAAGGCCGTTAAAGCAAGTACGGTTTAGGAAAAAGAATAGTGTGGTGTTACGGAGCGGGTCTAACGACTTGGTATTAAACTCGTCACGCCGCTGCATATAGAAAGCCTTGCGCTCATCTTCGGACGTGAGTGTATAATACTCATCTTGGATCTGTTGTAGAGACCCCACCAATTCCGACGGATGATTGCGCACCACCTTGTAGCACGTCGTTAGATCCGAATTGATGTCGTTAATAACGGCTGTTTGGATATTGGCGTGTGTACGTAACATATAGAAGAGCATCGCTCCTCCGCCTACAAACGGCTCAATGTACGTCACATCTTTCCATTCATCAAAATCAGCCGGAAGCAAAGCTTCTAATTGCTCAAGAAGCTGTGTCTTGCCGCCAACCCACTTAATAAATGGTTTGGCGACCGATTCGGTGATTTTCATTAGATAGCATTTTACTGTCTGCTATCTTTACTATTCTGCTTCTACGACCTGTATGAATACAAAATGCGGGCAAACTTGCTCGCACTGTGGTCGTAGGAATAGCACCATTATAAAGACAAGTCGCCCGCATGTTTTGCGGGTTTGCTGTTGCTCTTTATAATTTGCTTATTCTTGAAATTTCCTACGTTTCAGTGCGAATAGACAAATAGCAAACGCTAATTAATAAATATGTTTACTCCGCCGCTGCGGATGTTTTATGTCAAATTTGTATCTTGATTTTCACTTACATGTTATGGTCGGTTCTCCAATAAAATCCCCTGCGTCCAAGACAATCTCCCCTTTGCGATAAAGCGCCTCAACAATCTCTTTCGCATCCTCTGCGTCATTTGCCTCAACAGCCACCTCTTTGCGCAAAATTTCCTCTATGACTACAGAATATTTCATTTGTTTTAGCTTTTCTATGCTCCTTTTTTACGCTGCCGGTATCAGCGATCATGTTCTGTTATTTTACCTCTTTTAGTATCGTTTCCGGACTGGTACCCATGAGAGTGATAGCCGATAGTTTTTTGCCCATATCTTTGAGCGAGTGACCACAATGATAAAGGCTATCGTCAATTATCAGCCACCTATCGTGCGATGGTGTTGACCATTTATGCGTATTCACGGGCTGTACGCCTTTAGTGGCATTGTGCAAGTTTCGTAATGACTGGTATTCGCTATCCGAATAAATCTCAGCGGTTACGCCTCCAGCACGTACATCCAACAATTCAAACGTGGCGGCATCTACATACGCATCAATGATTATTACGCGTTTTTGAGCGGCCTTAATAAGTTTTTCCAAGAGCACTCTTGCTCCCCAAAACTCCCCTTCAAAAAACACTTGTTCTACCGGAGGTACATTCGTACGAACAAAGAAATCTATCTTTTCTTCGGTCTTTTCAACACGTTGTTCTATTGCATGAAAGCGATGATCAATCCGCTCTTCAAGATGGAGAAGTTGCTGATTGACAGCATGACCACGGAGCATATATTCTTTAAGCACTTGCGTCGCCCACCGGCGAAATTGGGTCGCATTAGCACTATTAACTCTGTAGCCGACGGATAAGATTGCATCTAAATTATAATATTTAGTTTGGTATCGTTGCTTACCGTCGTTACCCATACGTTCCAAAATGGAACATGTGCTTTTCTCTTCCAGTTCTCCGCTTTTGTATATATTATTTAGATGCTTTGTAATAGCAGGACGTTGCGTGCCAAACAAGATGGCGATTTGTTCCTGTGTAAGCCATACCGTTTCATCGCCTAATTTAACTTCGAGAGTTAACTGCTCATCCGGCTGATACAATACAATCTCGTTTTTCATCTTTTAACATTTTGCGCTGCAAAGATACTACAAATTTTGCACATACGCAAACGTTCGGGCATTTTTTAGAAAAATAAAATGAAATTTTATCTGTTTGGCACAGACAAATAATAGCTATGCTTGCATAAGATGGTATTTGTATGGGCAAAACAGGAAACCGTTTTAGCGGTTCTCAAAAAATGTCCGCGGTGCTTAGTATATGTCCGGCAATATGCGAACGTATTTTCGGTGGGACCCTGTTTATATTTTATAAATAGGGAGGACCGACGTTACACAAAAAAAATGACACTTGCAAATAAAAGTGCCATTTTCCTGAATTTTTGTATTTCGGGGGATTTACAACAGCGTCTTGGGATCGAGGTTGTTCTTCTCGATGTCTTTGAAATACTTGAAGGTGCCGAGTTTCAGCTCCTCGCAGGCTGCCTCGTCACAAACGATGATGCCGTGTTGGTGCATCTGCAGGGCGGAAACAGTCCACATGTGGCTGATCGGCTCCTCGATGGCGTGTTGCAGGGCACGGGCTTTGTTATGACCGTTCACCATGATCAGCACTTCTTTGGCGTCCATCACGGTACCTACACCTACGGTGAGGGCGGTCTTCGGCACTTTGTTCACGTCGTTCTCGAAGAAACGGCTGTTGGCGATGATGGTGTCGGTCGTCAGCTCTTTCTTACGCGTGCGGCTGGTCAGCGACGAACCCGGCTCGTTGAAGGCGATGTGACCGTCAGGACCGATACCGCCGAGGAAGAGATGGATACCGCCGATATTTTTGATTTTCTCCTCATAGCGCGCACACTCGGCAGCGAGGTCAGGGGCGTTGCCGTTGAGGATATTCACGTTCTCCTTACGGATGTCTATGTGGCTGAAGAAGTTGTTCCACATGAAGCTGTGGTAGCTCTCGGGGTGATCCTCCGGCAGGTTGACGTACTCGTCCATATTGAAGGTCACTACATTGCGGAAAGACACTTTGCCTGCCCGGTTGAGTTTGATCAACTCACGGTACATACCCAGCGGTGAACTGCCGGTGGGAAGACCCAGCACGAACGGCGCACTCTCTTTGGGCTCAAACTCGTTGATTCGTTTTGCTACATAGTTCGCTGCCCACTGGCTCAGCAGGTCATACGAAGGTTCAATAATTACTCGCATATATCAATTATAAATCTTAAATCATAAATC
>OCVV011253638.1_pt1 | contig 12150 bp, 8 predicted proteins | sample 1539721 | NCBI WGS metagenome assembly OCVV01 (sample SAMN02144230, study PRJEB22623) | gut metagenome | biome: sheep rumen | host: Ovis aries | place: New Zealand | reverse complement strand
CGGCGTGAACGGGCACCTCCGGCAGAAGGGCAAAATCGCAGAGCTTGCCCTCGGCTATGGCGGCAGCGTCGGCGCTCTGAAAGCAATGGGCGCTCTCGATATGGGCCTGTCAGAGGACGAGCTGCAGCCCCTCGTAAGTATGTGGCGGACCTCGAACCCACACATCGTGGCGTATTGGTGGCAGGTCGATGAGGCAGTCAAGACCGCAATAAAGCAGCGTATCCCTGCAAAGGTAGGCAGCATCAAGTTCGAGATGAGAAGTGGAATGCTCTTCATCACCCTGCCTTCCGGCAGAAAGCTCGCCTACGTGAAACCCCGGATCGGGGAGAACAAGTTCGGCGGAGAGTCCGTCACCTATATGGGCATCGATGCTCAGAAAAAGTGGAGCCGCATTGAGAGTTACGGGCCAAAATTCGTCGAGAACATTGTGCAGGCAGTCAGCCGAGACATCTTGACTTATGCTATGCGAACACTGAGCTACTGTCAGATCGTCGGTCATGTGCATGACGAGTTAATCATCGAATGCAGCGAGGATGTATCCTTGGAAGCCATATGCGAACAGATGGGTAGAACCCCTCCCTGGATACCTGGGCTCCTGCTCCGAGCAGACGGGTACGAGTGTCCGTTTTACAAGAAGGATTAAAGAAAAGGCAGCACCTACCGGAATGGTAAGTGCTGCCTTGTGTTATTGCAGAATAATCTTAAGTACTTTTTGTGTAGTTATAATACAGATTGTTCTACTTTTACATAACTAATGCTTACGTATCTTTTTTGTCTTTTCTTTTATAACTCTTTGTACCAAGTTCTTTAAGATTTCGTCTTTTCAATATCTCATTGAACTGGTTAATACTAATTCCGGGAAACCGTTCAAGAATCGTAATGTACGTCTTGTCTGGTTCTTGAAATTCGTCTAAAAAAATATTTTGTTTAGCCAACACACGCTGTGTCATCCTAAGATTGAATTTACAACCGATACATATGGCCATTAGTACATCCTTGCCCATGTCATTTTTGGCATCGTTCATTATATCGTTATGATAATTCTTATGTAATTTCGTTGCCTCATAAAACTGATTGGGGTAACGAAGACCATGATTCTCAAACCAATACCACAATGCTTGACAGATCGTTGTAAAGGGATCACTCAGCATCTGAATAAATTTTTTTTCGGGTTCATCGTAATCATCAAAAATACTGTTGACGACCGCATCATAAACATCACCGTCCGTAATCTTTGAGAGCTCCTTGGAACGATTACCCATTCTTTCGTTCCATTCGACATTTTCCAAAAACTCTTTAAACTCAGCTTGATAAGTCGGATGGAAGGAGAGCATTCTCTGATCCACGCCTGCAGCATGAAACAGGCAGGCATACCCTTGATAGTCTTTTTCTGCTATTTGGTAAGATACGATATGCTGTTCACATATGTTCAGAGTACAAGCAGCGAGATTCCTTTTACCATTCCGAGTCAGGTGAGGTTCGCCATTTTTAAAAGTTACATATTTCTGATCCGCGACAACAAAATAGCCATCAGCAAAAACCATGTTATAGGTCTTTACCCAATCCTCAAATACAACATTTTCAGAAAGAAGGGTGAATGCATCATCTACAGATATAGCAATATGCTCCTTGCGCCTGAACTCATTAAATACAGCGGCATAGTCAGGCAACTTCGCCAGCTGACTTTCAAACCCGACCTCAGTCAACCTAATTTTAGCAGATGTACGAGATACCATAAAAAAGTCCGCTAACATATCTACAAGGGTGTCACAGCTATCTATTTGCCCACAAATTAATTCCTCAGCCTTTTTGGTGAACATGGCCTTAGGCATCAGAACACGAGGCGCTAACTTATGAGCCTGCCACTCCAACCATTCCACCTCGTTCTGTTTTGTGCGCTTCCCGGACTGAGGTTCAAAATCACGACGAGATTGCCGGCACATGATAGGATAAAGCTCGTCTTTAGCTTTTCTGTTTTTTCTTTCCAGTATTTTAAAATATGTTTGATCCTTGTCCCAATGAATCATCTCGTGGACTAACGTGTTCCGTTTGAATCCCTCTCCGTATGCCCACTCAGACTCTGGATCAAAAAGCAATGTTCCAGCTGGATAAAATGAAGAAACATACTCACCCTTCTCTGTATCATAAACATTGACGTATCCGTCAAGAAGCATACAGCAGCCGAAGACGTCAAAATTTCTGGAAAGGGTAGCTGTTTTCACCTCCAGATTTGCCTTGCTCAACATTTCTTCTATTGGAAGCGGCATAGGGGTTGTTAATGCCTCTTCGCAGTACTTTTTCAAAAATTTTGTCGCATAATCATCTAAGCGGTTTGCACCTAAAATAAGCGCACCGGATTTAGGGTCAATATCGTAAATATCACTGCGAGTCAATCTATTCTGCATCAGAATCCTCATCTTCATTATCCAACGGATCAAGCGGCATTTCTGTAAGCATTTGCTTTGCCTCTTTCCAGTTAGGATAATACTTCTCTACCAAAGCCCTGAAGCGATTGGTATGGTTCTTCTCCAGTAGGTGAACAAGCTCATGTATCACCACATACTCAAGGCATTCTATAGGCTTATGCACAAGCTGAAGGTTAATTAGTATCTTCTTCTCTCTAATGTTGCAGGAACCCCACCGAGTTTTCATGTACTTAATATTGCAAGCGTTTGACTTTACGCCAACACGCTCCTCACATTGTGCAAGTACTTGCGGAAGGATACGTTTCAATTCTCCTCGATACCACTCCGTGAGAGCTTTTTGACGATTATCTGCCGATGCACCTTCTGGCACATGCATAATAATGCGTTGAGGAGTTTTTTCGATTCGATATCGTCTACCTTCATAAATAACCTGTAGCATATAAGGCTTACCCCAAAGATAACAGGCCTCACCGGATACAAAATCTCGTTTTGACTGCCTTGGCTGTGCAATCATCTTCTCACGAATTTTAGTGATTTCTGGTACTTTTCGAAGAACAAAATATCGAATTGCATCTTCAGGAGCATCTGTTGGTGCACTGACCGTCACATCTCCTCCTGGAGGGTTCACCCGTATATACAGATTTTTTTGCCCCTTCTTCCGGGTCACTTTGATAGAAATACCAGCCACACACATTGTCTCATTATCGATCATATTCCTCTTGCCTCTTTGCAATTTCGAAAATTCCCTCTGTCTTTTCATTTGCCTTAGTCTGTTCGATACCTGCATTTATAAGCGTCATATATATGGCAACTCGAACTTTTTGAGCCCGTTGGAAATTTGTATGCCAATCCGGAGCAATAGTTATGCGAATCAACTTGTCTACGTCAACTGTAAGATTAAAGTCACATTCCAGGTAATCATATATCGCTCGTCTGGCTGCGCTTTCTCTTATGCCTTTAGGATAGGTATCTTCATCCTCAGGGTGTAAAATAGCTTGCGCGAGCTCAACGACCTGACGTAAATATTCCTCGTAACTCATAGCAGCAATCTTTCGCTGTTCGATTACGTCCTCAAGCATTTCAGAGAGTTTCCCATAATAGACACTGTTGGAACTCATCTTCTTGACAATCTCATGCTTAAGGTTGTTCTCGATAGTCTCAGCCTTAGCGCTCTCATCACCGGGAAGGTCTTTTACAAGATCAGCGGGCGTGGTTGTCTTGCCCTCCAGCAGCAGTTCAACAAGAGACATGTCAGCCATCTTGTTAACGAGCTTAGAATCGTCCGCCCGGATGTATGTGTCCAAAATATAACGCATATCCGCTTCATAAGGTTTCAGATCAATATAATCGCAGCTGGCCAGCTTTATCATCTCTTTGATCTTGTTATACCCGTCGATGTCACTTCTCAGCTGTGTAACCTGCAGCTCGCTATATCCATAGTCGGAAACGAGCCGATTGCAGCAGCTGGCAAAAGATCGTGTCAGCGATGCTGTCAGGGCATAGAGTGTGTCCCTACGAGCCGTTTTTTCTTCGGACTCACTGTCGGTGCCGCAGAAATAATCGATGTAGTCAGTATCGGCTTTGGGATCAGCCACATTTGCCAGCAAATCTTTGATTGAAGCGAGGCTACCTACCATCTCGGATTTTGCTTCTTCGTACCGCCCCTTGAGAAGGCCATCGATATCCTCTTTGTCGTACTGATCAAATGCGCCGGAAGTGTAGTCATGAACTGCTGACTGAATATTGCGGAAGAGGTCCATATAATCGACAATATAACCATAATCCTTGTCCTCGCCATCTGGCCGGTTGACGCGGCAAATGGATTGGAAAAGGTCATGGTCGCGCATACTTTTGTCAATATAAAGATACGTGGCGCTCGGCGCATCAAATCCGGTCAGCAACTTGTCCACGACGATAAGCAGCTTCATCTTGGCAGGCGTCTTTTTGAACATTTCCTTGACCTCTGCCTCGAATTCTGACTGCTTCTTGCCGTTCAGCATTCGCTCATAGATTTTCTTTTTATACTCTTCCTCGCTGGCTTTTGTAGGATCATAGGTGGCCGTCCGGACGCTGGATGTGGTCGGCTCATACGAAGTCACCACAGCGCAACGGGTGAAATTCTGGGACTGGAAAATCTCCCAGTACTTGCATGCCTCATAAATGCTGTTTGCAACGAGCATAGCTGTCCCTCGGTCCGTGGCCAGACGCGGCTTGCCAACAGAATCGCTCATATCGAAAATAATGTCAGCCGCAATGCGCTCCAACCGTTCCTTTGAACTATACAGCTTGCTAATGGAAGTCCACGCCTGCTTCAGCTGTGTCTTTGCGCGTTCTGTCAGTCCTGCTGTTTTTAGATCAAACCATTGGTCAATCTTCGCAGGACTGGAAAGTTCCTGATTTACGTCACGAGCCTCATAGCGAAGGTCAAGCACAACACCATCTCGCACGCCTTCGTCGAATTTATAGGTATGGATGTAGGAGCCAAAGGTCTCGATACTTTTTTCTTTGTCATCCTTGAGCAACGGTGTCCCAGTAAATCCCACAAGAATCGCATCAGGCATGAGTGTTTCCACTGCCTTGTGGAGCTTACCAGAGTTGGTACGGTGGCATTCATCGATAAAGCCGATGATATTACCCTTGGCCTTATAGTCTTTAGGGAGGTTGGCCAGCAGCTCCTTTACATATTTATCGATATCCGCATCTTTGCCTGCATTATGCCCGTACTTGTGAATCAGGGAGCAGACAATAGGATAATCATTATTGTTGAGAATATCCCGAAGGTCAGCACAGCTCTTGGCCCGTTTGACCTTGTTTTCTCCGACGTCAAAGAACAGGCTTTCAATCTGATCATCCAACTCATCACGGTCAGTGATGATGACGACACGGCTGTCTGTGATGTTCTCTCTGATCCACTTTGTAAGCCAAACCATAATGAGAGACTTGCCAGAGCCCTGTGTGTTCCAAATGATACCACCTTCGCCTTCTTTGATGCGCTGCTGAGCAGCCTGGACAGCGAAGAACTGATTATGGCGCGCCGTTTTCTTTACTCCGGCATCAAAGATCATGAAATCATGAATAAGCACGAGAAGCCGTTCATGCTGGCAAAGGGAGATCACGCCATCCCGAAGGCGGTTACTCTCTGTTTCCTGCAGAGCAAGAATCTTCTGGGTAAGCTCATTCTTGGCCAGACGAGCGGGATCGATATCTTCGCGCCACTGGAGATAGTATTTCTCAGGAGTCTCAATAACGCCATACTTCAGGCCCTCTGCCTCGTTACCTGCCATGAGCAGCTGTATAGTGTTGAAAAAGCCTTGAATGTTTTCCTTCTGCTGGTTTGTCAGCATCTGCCGGATACCTTCTCCGATGGAGACGGATGATCGCTTCAACTCGAACATGCCCACGGCAATGCCGTTGACATATAGCACCAAGTCGGGCCGCTTAGTAGTACGATTGTCATAGCGGAGAACGGTGACTTCCTCTGCCACATAGAAATCATTCTTCTCCGTATCCGTCCAGTCGATGTAATGCACGGTTATGCGGTTCCCGCGCTCATCCTTAACGCCTTGGCACCCATAGCGCAGTAGACTATAGACTTCCTCGTTCACCTGATACAAGGAATCGGCTTGATTGCCAGCCTTGGTAACGAGCGTAGTTATGCCTTTGTTAATAACATCCTGACCGTAACCGCGCTGTCTCAGATTCTTTCGCAGCAGTTCTTCTTTGACCGGCTTATTGTGAAGCGTCTCCAGATTGCCAAGATAGATATAGTGGAGATCGTTGATGAGCCAATCTTTTACCCTATTCTGAAGTTTTCTTTCGGAATCAACTGACATCTGCATGACCTCCTTATAATGACAATCGTACCCGCCCGGTCAGCAGGTCATCCATTGCACCTTCACGTATTTGAAGCATTTTGTTGCGTTCCTCTTCAAGGGCGGCAATTGAATCGTCCATTGCCATCAGGACACCAGTAATCGCCTCCTGCTCTTCAACCTCAGAGGGAACACATATTTCCGTAGTCTTGATGGACTTTTTTGACACTGAAGAAACCTTGATGCCTGTAATATGAGGCAACAGTTGGTCATGGAACGACTTGGAGTTAATATAATATCCAAGAAAACCTGCCGCCGTCTGCACATTAGGTCGACATACAATAGTGTGTAAACCGCCAACAACAGGAAAGCTCATTTTTCCGATCTGTATCGCTTTGCCCACAGTCTCATCCTCAGCAGTATCCGCTATCAGAACATCTTTCTCCTGAAGCAGCCATTTTTCAGAATACACAACCCCGTCTTTTAATCGTGGCACTTCATCTTTATCGGATACGATATTCCCATATTTCACGAGAATATCTCCATAATGAATGTTTCCTATATTTCCGTGATCTGAAAGCTGATCTCGTGCATAGGTGTTGTTTTTTAGCAAAGTGAAATATTTTTCAAACGGGATAGGCACCCATTCCTTATGAAATCCTGCCAGTCTCGTTCTACCACTCATCAAATCCTCCAGCGCACCGTCACGAATATCCTTCTTCTTTTCGATAAGCTCTGCGAGGTTGGCAATGTGCGTGTCAAATTCTGATAGTGTATTCGCAATGGCATCCTGCTCCTTTTTAGGAGCAGCAGGCACAAGAAAAGAAGAATACTCCTTACCATTGATACCAGGCTGTCCGCTACGCATTGACATAGCGGCTACCCATGACCAGTATCTGAGGGTACGCAACTGGCCAACTATGAATCGCGGATTGTGTTGCTTCATATCAATCGAAGCCTTAATCAAAAAGCCGGCATATACAAGTTCCCCATCGCGTTTATTATAAAGATATGACTTTCCCGTACTTGCACCCGTTCGCGCAAGTACGATATCTCCCTCTCGTAACAGATATTTTTCCCGCTCATGTGTTTGAACAGCTTTTCGATCACTATTGTCAAAGCGTCCATCCTCTGTAATGTCAGTGATGCGGATGTATGCAGGTGATTTCCCATCAAAGGGAATTGCAGGTGCATTGATCCCATACGAGAGCTTTTCGGTCACGCATTTACCTAATGGAATTAGAACCCAATCGTCTGGAATGCATACAGTGCCAAAAGCGTCTTTGTGTTCTACCATTTGTACCCCATCCTTTCCAGAGCCTGCTTCACCGCCGCCTTCGAGTTTGCAGTCTTGTCCTCAATCTCGCCCAGAGTATGCTCATAACGTTTGGCAATCATGATAACGCGAGAAGCGTAGTCGTTCAGGATGCGGTCTATCTCGTCATTTATGTCACCGTACAGCCGAGGCATCCACTTGCAGTCAAAGAGAAGGTGTTTGATTTCCTCATCGGTAAGGGTTTCAAACTTCGCCAGTACCAGATTATCCAGCGCGTTCTGTGCGGCCTTTATGTCCTTTCCCAACAAATCGTACTCGTCCTGTTTGGCCTGATAATTCAGGAGAACATCATATTCATCCCTGTAGATTTCAGGCATGACAGCATTTGTGGAAGATTCTTTAAGAGCAGCTTTCAGTTTCCCCTTCGCCAGTGTGCCTTTCTTATTTCGAATGCCATAATCCTCTACAGTGGGAGTCTCACGAATAACTCTCTCTGCCGCCTCAGTTGCACCTGATTCAAACAACCCCACAATCTTTTGAAGGGCTGTCATTTCCGGAGAGGTTTTCCTATTCTCCAGTTCCTTGATACGCTTGGTCAGATTGCCCTTTGGTAAATCACCGTTTTCGGACAACACGTCCTTCATAAGTCCTTCATCACCGGACTCTTCTTCGCGCATTTCCTCCATATCGGATGCAATCTGCTCTCGTCGGTCATTCAAAGCTTGAAGCTCGGCAAGCTCATCAGCAAAATACTGCGTCTCAATGATGGTGCGCGGAATTAGAGCGCCATCGAAAGACTTTACCTTCGACTTGTCGTCAACCAAGATTGTTGCACCGCTCTCGTCTTTTGCCTTCTTTTGGGCATAAGTGTATTCAATGTCACGGGCGGTGCCGTAACCATAGGCTTTGATGGCGTACACATCATCCTGGAGCTTTTCATTCCAATAGTTCATCAGGCAGTCGTAGATGTCGTAGTTATCCAGAAATAGAGAGTCCTCGTAGGCAATCAATATTTTGTCACCAAGTTCGCGGATGAACAGCTTGGGGTCAGTTGTGTCCGAGATACCAAGGAGCTGGTCGCGTACTTCATCGCGCCAGACGTCAAATATCTCCGTACCTTCCTTCCGCTTCTCCGCCTGCAAATGGACATCATCTTCAAACACTGCTTTGATTACGTCAGAGGCAAGTGCAAGCTGGTAAATGTCGTGATCAGAGTCAACGCAGGAAAAAATGGCGTCCTTCAGTTCGCCGGACACTGACCACAAGCGGTCAAGCGTATCGATATCGTGCTTTGGAATACCTCCACGCAGATGCGCCGCAATATTCTGCGGCAGGGAGTCATCTATCTTTTGGATATACCTCGGTACATTCATATTGCCGTCGTTCGTGCTCTCATCGGTAATTTCAGAGTACGGTACCATACGAGAATAACCCCGAATTTCTTCCTGCGCGGTGTACACACGGACAATCTTCTCAATATCCTGTTCTCTCAGACGGTTCTTATTTCCATCCTTCTTGTATCCGTTACTGGCGTCAATGAAGAAGATGCCTTCGCGGGTCTCAGCATCTTCTTTGTCTATGAAAACAAGACAAGCAGGAATACCCGTTCCGTAAAACAGATTTGCAGGTAGGCTCACAATGCCCTTTATGTATCTTCGAGCCAATATCTGTTTACGGATGGTTGCCTCTGCGTTACCACGAAACAGCACGCCATGAGGCATAACAATACCTGCCTTTCCTTTGCTGTCAAGGGACTTGATTACGTGCAGGAACCACGCAAAGTCACCATTCTTTTCCGGTGGGATGCCAAAACCTTCAAAACGATGGTAGTCATCCTTCTCCGGCTTTAATCCGTCACTCCACGATTTATCTGAAAAGGGCGGATTCATTACGATGAAGTCAAATGTACGTAGCTGGCCAAACCCATCCTTGAAAAACGGAGCAACCAGAGTATTTCCGCGCTCCACCTTGCCGGTTCCTTTCTGGTGAAGAACAAGGTTCATATTAGCGAGACCGGCTGTGGAATGGTCTTTCTCCTGACCATGGATTGTTACCAAAGGATCACCAAAGGGATCGAGAGGAGCCTCATCTGCCGCCCGGATAAGAAGGCTCCCGCTGCCTGCCGCAGGATCGTATAGTGTCCATGACTTATCAGGCATGGGCTTGATATTTCCGATGCCTATAAGCCGTGCAATGATGCGGGAGACTTCGCTCGGAGTATAGAATTGGCCTTTACTCTTTCCAGATTCCTGAGCAAATTTCATCATAAAATACTCGTAAGCGTCACCAATAATATCGTCTCCACTTGCACGATTGCTACGGAAGTCGATAGCCGGATTCTGGAAGACACCAATCAGACCAGATACCTTATCTTGCAACTCCTTGCCCGAGCCGAGTTCATCGGTATTGTTGAAGCTCACTTCCGGGAGTGACCCCTGCAGATGATTGTCCTCCATGAATTTCTGGATAATCTTATCCACACGTTCACCGACATCAGCTTTCCCTTTTGCCCTAACGAGAGCGTCGAAGGAAGTCTCATCTGTGATGTTATACATAGCAAAGGGCTGCCCTTTATAGCGATCGGAAACATATTTATGGAAGAGCAGCACCAATACGTAGTCCTTGTACCGGGCCGGTTCCACACCGCCTCGGAGTTTATTACAAGCCTCCCATAGCATAGAATATAGTTCTGATTTTTTCACTGCCATGACCTCATGATTCTCCGTTTCTTTATCGTGGTGGATTTAATATTCGTTGATATCGATACCCTGCTTCAGCAAGCGCTCATAGCGCTCGTTAGAAATTATCACCACCATAGGTTTTCCGTGCTTTAGGACATACCCTGTGCTGTCTTCTTCAGCCACCCTCGTGATGATCTTTGAAGCCTGACCCTTTAAAAAATCCGACATATTGTAATGCTCCATAGGCTTGATACTTTTTCTTTCATCGATAGCCATATTGAACCTCCTTATCCGTAAAATTCACCATATTAAAGCATATCAAAATGTAATGACTTTTTCAATTATATTTTACTATTCTTTTGTCACTTCTATTAGCTGAAACAAGAATAACAAAACTATTTTGAAAAACTTCTCAATTTACAGAGTTGGTCTTAGAGCTCCGGGAGGAGCTCTTTTTATGTCTCAGGTGCTTAATTGTCGGTTTCTAAAAGGTATTCAGACCAACTTTCAGAGTTGGTGGCGTCTACTGACTTTCACCAAAAACAAGATTATTCTTGAAACATCACAACAGCACCGTTCATTCAGTCGACGGTCTGAACGGCAGTATCGTAGCTTTGTGATGATACCTGTTGCAAATTGAAGGAGTCAGCAAGGCGATCTGTTGGAACCTTTCAGAAAACTATGAGGTGAAAATCAAATGACAAAATCTGAAAGAGACAACTGGCTCTGCAGCATAAGTGACAGTGAAAACGCCGTAATCGAAGGCCTTGGACAGGACTTCGGACAGGAGGTAGTCAACTTCATTTATAACAAATATGGCGCTTCCTCTATCGAGGATCTCAGCCCCAGCTGCTACTCTGACGTATTCAGTGAGCTTTATTTTTACGAAGCTGATCTGAAAGACTAATTATTCATCACTCGCGCCTTGCGGCGACGCACCTTTCCGGAGAGGTGTGCGTATGGTCAATGCAGGCGCATAACTTAATCACGGCCGGTGTCATGCGCCACTGGTTACCGCGAAACGGAGCATTCCGTAAGAGGTGACCATGAATAGAATATCGGCAAGCCATGACGGTGGTCTCCGTTTCGCGTCAAGCGAAAGGAGTCAACCTAAGTGGCAAAAGAACTTGTATGGGATAGCCTCACCCCGATAGAGGCAAAAACGCTTGCTGCACTTAAACGCAGCGGCACGGAAGTTTTCGCAGCACCTATTGAAATCGAGCACAAAGGACAGCTGGAAGCGCTGGGCATTACATGGGCACAGTGCAGGACATGGTATATCGGCTCAGATCCGGTAACTGTACATCTTACACCGGCAGATGAAGCGACTTATAAGTTTCTTCTTGGAGAGCTGAGAACTAAGCACAGGAAGAAGCACCGCAAAAACCGCTGCCCGATTCCCGGGAAGCTCAAACCGCTGATTCCTTGCCCGGAATGTAACAAGTGTTCCGAATGCCCTTTTCCTGAATACCGTGATAAGCATCAGGCAAACCAGATCAGCTATGAACAGATGCTCTCAGATGGGAATGAGGTCAGCGATAACTCTCGTTTCATCGAGAGACTCGAAGCCAAGATGCAGTATGAAGAGATCCGCGAAATTATGAATAAGGAAGATCCTCTTATCGCGCAGGTTTTTGAGATGAAGGTACGAGACTATATGACCGTAAAGGACATTGCTAAAGAACTGGGACTGAAAAACCGCCAGGTCTACTACTATCTCTCCAAGGCTGAAGCCATCGGAAAAGAATACAATCGCAATTAACTTAATAGGCGGCACCAGGACTCTACATCCTGATGCCGCCACTCTTTTTTCAAGCAATAGTAAAATCGTTTCCACAACCTATCAAAAAGTAAAATCGTTTCCGCAACCTACCCAAAAGCAAAATAGTAGCCACAACCCTCAGAAAATCTAAGCCTCGATAAGTTTCTACAAACAGAAAAAAGGGATCTCTGCT
>OCVV011327240.1_pt1 | contig 12153 bp, 5 predicted proteins | sample 1539721 | NCBI WGS metagenome assembly OCVV01 (sample SAMN02144230, study PRJEB22623) | gut metagenome | biome: sheep rumen | host: Ovis aries | place: New Zealand | reverse complement strand
GCTTGGGGAAAGTACCCCGTAGGGCTGCTTTCCCCATTCAAAATAGCATCGCGAAGCGATACCTTATTCTATTTAACCGTTCTAAACCACTTTTTTTGTGTGAGAATCCACCCAAATCTTTATTAGCCCAGCTTTTTCTTCTTCTTTTTGCGCTGCGGATTTCCGCTGCCGCTGTTCTGCGGAGCGGCAGGCTTTGCCTCGGGCGCGCTCTGCACGGGCGTTTTTTCGAGTGCCTGCGCCTTTTCGAGTGCTTCAGCGAGGATGGCCTTTGCCTTGGCCTCTGCCTCCGCGAGGATCGCGTCGGCTTCCGCCTTTGCTTCCTGCGCATCGGCAGGCGCGGCGGGGGCGTTCTCTGCTTCCGGCTCAGCCGGCTCTGCGGAAGCTGCCTCCGCAGGGCTGAGGGCAGCTTCGGACTCCGGCGCTGCCTCTGCGGTCACTGCGGCATCGCGCTCCTGTGTATCGGGGCTGCCGCTGCGTTTCTCGTCGAGGTGCTTTTGCAGGATCTCGGCGAGCTCCTTGCCCGGGTCTGCATCCGGTGCATTCTCAGCGCCGTTCTTCTTCTTTTTCTTTCTGCGCAGGGAATAGTCGGTTGTGAACAGCGTGGATTTTGTTCTGCGCTCGCCCTTATGCGCAAGGAGCGTCTGAATGACGATATCAGATTTGGACAGATCAAATTTCTCCTGAAAATCGGGATAGCCGTCCATTTCGGAGAGCGACTGCTCCCGTCCCATCGCACGGAGCGAGAAGAAATAGAACACCGCGCCGACTGCGCCGATGATGCCGGTGATGTAGTCGCCCTTGATGATGCCGGAGACGCCGACGACCGCATACCATGTTTCGAGGATAATGTTCAGCGAATGGAAATTCGCCCATGCCAGATAGCCCAGAACAATGATGACCATGCCGATCATGATCTGGAAGATGCCGCCGGCGAGGAATGCACCGCTTTCGACGAATTTGCTGACCTGATCGGAATTCCCGAGCTCCATGTACGGCTTGCTCAGGATGCCGAAGCCGCCGATATAAACACGGAACACTGCAAGAATACAGACGATAATGCAGATCGCAAAATTCGCGATAAACGTGCGGCGGTGCGTGTGTTCGATCTCATGCATCTGCATCCGGCAATATTCGTAGTGCGATTCGCTTTTTTGCAGATGAACGATCTTGGGCTGTTCATTCTCAAACGGATTTTCAACCTGATTTGCCATTTTCTGTTTCCCTGCCTTTCTGTGTATTACATCGAATCCAGAATATCATCTATCTCATCGTGCGCATTGCGGTGTCCGGCAGATGCTTCGAGGGTATCCATCACGCCGGGGACATACTGTTCTCTGCCGTGCTCGACGGCCTGTGCATCGCGGTAGCGGTCGTGCTGTCCGGAGAGCTTCTGCGTGACGCTCTGCACATCGGTATCTGCATCGAGCAGATCATGCATCACATCGTCCGGTGCTGCAGGTTCGGCGCGGACGCCTGCCGCGACGGCGCGGTTCTCGGCATAGCGCTGCATGGCCTTCTGCCGTTCCTTCTCCTCCATGTAGCCGATCTCGAAGGTCGGGAAGCCCTCCTGCTCGGAGAGCCGGTGCCAGAGAACATCTCCGATCAGCGTGATGAAAGTAATCACGCCGAGCATGAAAACCGAGATTTCGGTCAATGCCATCGAATAGCCGCCCAGAAGAAGCAGAACCAGCTCGGCCGCAGTAATGCGCCAGTCCTTTTTGTAGACGGCGATCACCACGCCGGCGATGACAAGCAGGCCGAACAGTCCCAGCAGGATCATGCCGAAATTGATGCTGCCCAGTCCTCCCATCAGAATCTGACCGGTGTCGCCGACCGACAGCAGCCCGAACAGGAGCGCGGCGATCATACAGATATCAAAGATCCGGTCGCAGATGCGTTTTTTCTTCCGCAGGCGGATATATCGGGTTTCCCGTTCCTCGTCGGTATAGATGCTGGCCATAGCGTACCCCTCCTGTTGTCCGTCTGAATCCTGTGACTGTACGGTGCATTTTCCGCCTGAACGGAGCATCTCTCCGGTGCAGGCGATACCTTTTACTATTATATCACATATTTTCAAAAAAGTAAATCCCGGGGCGCATTTTTTTCGCAGAACGGATCCCGGTCTTTTTCCGCATTTACGCAATTCTGCAAATACAACAAAAAAGCCGCGCAGCATCCTCGTGCAGCACGGCAGAATCTACAAAGTTTTCGGAGAACGCTTGACAAAGAACCCGTTTCATACTATAATAGTAGAATGCCACATTATGGCAAAGCGGCTTTTCTCCGCGTATAGTATAGCACAGATTTCGCAGATTGTCAAGCCCCCCTGCGAAGTGCTGTGCGCTTTGATACAAAAGACAGGAGGTTTTTGCCCATGAGCCCCAACAGCAATCCCGATGTGCAGACACAGGTCGCGGTCAAGGATGTTCGGGTCGGAAAAAACACCCGTAAGAGCTTCGGCAAGATCGAGGAGGTCCTGCAGATGCCGAACCTCATCGAGGTTCAGAAGAAGTCCTACGAGTGGTTTCTGACAGAAGGTCTGCGCGAGGTGTTCCGCGATGTCGCTTCGATCAGCGACTATAACGGAAATCTTCAGCTCAGCTTTATCGACTACCGCATCGACGAAAATCCCAAGTACACGATCGCCGAGTGCAAGGAGCGTGACGCCACATACGCCGCCCCGCTGCGCGTCAAGGCAAGACTCTGGAACCAGGAGACCGATGAGGTCACGACCAGTGAGATCTACATGGGCGATATGCCTCTGATGACAGAGAGCGGCACCTTTGTGATCAACGGCGCAGAGCGCGTCATTGTCTCCCAGCTCGTCCGTTCGCCGGGCGTCTACTACAGCTTCACCCGCGACAAGTCCGGCAAGACGCTCTATACCACGACCGTCATCCCGAACCGCGGCGCATGGCTGGAATACGAAATGGATTCCAATGACGTCATCTCGGTCAAGATCGACAAGAACCGCAAAATTCCGATCACCAAGTTCATCCGTGCGCTCGGCCTGGGCACCAACCGGGAGATCCTCGATCTGTTCGGCGACGATCCCCGCTTAAAGGCGACGATCGAGCAGAAGGAGGAGGGCATCACCGACGATGCCGAGAAGAACATCAACGATGCACTGCTCGAAGTCTACAAGAAGCTCCGCCCGGGCGATCCCGCTACGATCGAGGGCGCAAAGACGCTGGTGCAAAATCTGTTCTTCGACCCCAAGCGCTACGATCTCTGCCGTTTCGGCCGCTATAAGTACAACAAGAAGCTCGGCATCGGCTCCCGCCTTGTCGATCAGGTGCTCTCCAGACCGGTCGTCAGCTTCATGACCGGCGAGCTCATCGCAGATACCGGCACGAAGGTCACCAAGGAGCTTGCCGCCGAGATCGAGCAGGCCGGCGTCTATGAGGCATATGTCAAGGCGGAGGTCCGCGAGACACATGTTGACGAGAAGAAGCATGAGCTGATCTCTGAGTATGTCGAGCGCGAGGTCAAGGTGCTCGGCAGCGGCATGGTCGATATCACCCCGTATGCAGCAGCGGTCATCGACGGCTTCGATGCTGCGGAATACGGCATCAACGAAAAAGTCTCCGCACGCGAGCTGCGCGTGCTGCTTGAGGATGCGGACGGCGATGCGGAAGCACTCGCAAATGCGATCCGCGCAAACAAGGACGTGCTCGTTCCCAAGCATATCGTCCGCGATGATATCTTCGCGACGATCAGCTACTTCTGCAATCTCTGCGACGGCATCGGCTATACCGATGACATCGACCACCTGGGCAACCGCCGTATCCGTTCGGTCGGCGAGCTGCTGCAAAATCAGTTCCGCATCGGCTTCGCCCGCATGGAGCGCGTCATCCGTGAGCGCATGGGTCTGCAAGCCGCAGATGCGGAGACACTGACCCCGCAGACACTTGTCAATATCCGTCCCATTACGGCAGCAATCAAGGAGTTCTTCGGCTCCTCGCCGCTGTCGCAGTTCATGGACCAGAACAACCCGCTCGCAGAGCTGACGCATAAGCGCCGCCTCTCCGCGCTCGGCCCCGGCGGTCTGACCAGAGACCGCGCAGGTTTCGAGGTGCGTGACGTTCACTACTCGCACTACGGCAGAATGTGCCCGATCGAAACCCCTGAAGGCCCGAACATCGGTCTGATCTCCTACCTCGCATCCTTTGCGAAAATCAATATCTACGGCTTCATCGAAGCACCGTACCGCCGCGTCGATAAAGAAACCGGCGTCATTACGGATGAGGTCGTCTATATGACCGCCGACGTCGAGGACACCTACTACGTCGCGCAGGCAAACGAGCCCCTCACCGAGGACGGCAAATTTGCAAGAAAGCGCGTCACTGCCCGTCACCGCGACCAGATTCTTGAATGTGATCCGTCGCTGATCGACTTCATGGATGTATCCCCGAAGATGGTCGTTTCCGTCGCGACGGCAATGATTCCGTTCCTCGAAAACGATGACGCGAACCGCGCCCTCATGGGCTCGAACATGCAGCGTCAGGCTGTGCCGCTGCTCAAGACCGAGCGCCCGTTCGTCGGCACCGGTATGGAGTACAAGGCGGCCGTCGATTCCGGCGTCTGCGTGCTCGCGAAGGAAGCCGGTACGGTCGTTGAGGTCAGCGCTGACCAGATCGTCGTCAAGACCGGCCCGCGTGAGGATGACCTCCACACCTATCTGCTCACCAAATTCAAGCGCTCGAACCAGGGTACCTGCGTCAACCAGCGCCCGATCGTCAATGTCGGCGATCAGGTCGAGGCAGGTCAGGTCATCGCTGACGGCCCCGCAACCTGTGACGGCGAAATCTCCCTCGGTAAGAATGCCCTGATCGGCTTCATGACATGGGAGGGCTATAACTATGAGGACGCTGTTCTGCTGAATGAGCGCCTTGTCCGCGAGGACGTCTTTACCTCCGTGCACATCGAGGAATATGAGCTCGAATGCCGCGACACCAAGCTCGGCCCGGAGGAAATTACCCGCGATATCCCGAACGTCGGTGAGGATGCCCTCAAAGACCTCGATGAAAACGGTATCATCCGCATCGGTGCAGAGGTGCATTCGGGCGATATCCTCGTCGGTAAGGTCACCCCGAAGGGCGAGACCGAGCTGACCGCCGAGGAGCGCCTGCTCCGCGCGATCTTCGGCGAGAAGGCACGCGAGGTCCGCGATAACTCCCTGAAGGTCCCGCACGGCGAATCCGGCATCGTGGTCGATGTCAAAATCTTCGACCGCGAAAACTGCGATGAGCTCGGCCCGGGCGTCAATCAGATCGTCCGCTGCTATATCGCACAGAAGCGCAAGATTTCTGTCGGCGACAAGATGGCCGGCCGTCACGGAAACAAGGGCGTTGTCTCCCGCATTCTGCCGGAAGAGGATATGCCGTTCCTCGAAGACGGTACCCCGCTCGATATCTGCCTGAATCCGCTCGGCGTTCCGTCCCGTATGAATATCGGTCAGGTTCTTGAGGTTCACCTCGGCATGGCCGCGAAGGCGCTGGGCTGGCATATCATGACCCCGGTCTTTGACGGTGCGCATGAGGACGATATCCGCAAGTGCTTCCGTCTGGCACAGGAGCGCAATGACGCCAAAAATGCCGCCAAGACTGAGCAGACCTTTACCCTCAGCCCGATGGACAAGGTCATCGACACCACCTCCATTCCGCTCTCTGAGGACGGCAAATTTACCGTCTATGACGGCAGAACCGGCGATAAGTTCGATAACCGCGTCACCGTCGGCTATATGTACTATCTGAAGCTCCACCACCTCGTTGACGATAAGATCCATGCCCGTTCCGTCGGCCCGTATTCGCTGGTCACACAGCAGCCGCTCGGCGGTAAGGCACAGTTCGGCGGCCAGCGTTTCGGAGAAATGGAGGTCTGGGCTCTGGAGGCTTACGGCGCTGCCTATACCCTTCAGGAGATCCTGACGGTCAAGTCCGACGATACCACAGGCCGTGTCAACACCTATGAGGCGATCGTCAAGGGACAGAATGTTCCCAAGCCCGGCATCCCGGAGAGCTTTAAGGTACTCATCAAGGAAATGCAGTCGCTCGGTCTGGATGTCCGTGTGCTGGATGAGGATAATCAGGAGATCGACTTAAAGCAGAGCTTCGATGACGATATCCCGCCGCAGGGCAGCACCGAATTCGCGGACGAGAATACCGCCGATACCACGCACTATGAGGCGGAGGATATGGGCGAGGCCGGCTACGGCACCGCAATGTACGGTGAGGACACCGAGACACATGAGGTCGAGCACGGCGCAGATTCCGAGGACGAGGAGGATGAATTCGGCTACGATGAGGAGCTCGATGACTCTGAGGCCTATAACGAGAACGGCGCGGATTTCTTCGATGCGGACGATGATATCTGATTCATATGCCACACAGATGCCGATGATAAAGATTAGGAGGGAACGCTTTGGAATTCACCACCTTTGATTCCATAAAGATCGGACTGGCCTCGCCGGAGCAGATCAAAAAATGGAGCTACGGTAAGGTCGAACGGCCGGAAACGATCAACTACCGCACACAGAAGCCCGAAAAGGGCGGCCTGTTCTGCGAAAAGATCTTCGGACCGACCAAGGACTGGGAATGCTACTGCGGCAAGTTCAAGAAGGTGCGCTTCAAGGGCAAGGTCTGCCCAAACTGCGGCGTTGAGATCACAAGAGCAAAGGTTCGCCGTGAGCGCATGGGTCACATCGAGCTGGCCGCTCCGGTCGCGCATATCTGGTACTTCAAGGGTACGCCTGCCTGCATCCGTCAGGTGCTCGGCGATATCTCCCAGAAGGACCTCGAGGCTGTTATCTATTTCACAAAGTATATCGTCACTGATCCCGGTGAGCCCGATCCGGTTCACGAGGGACAGTATGTCACCGGCCTCCTGAAGCAGCAGACGCTGACCGAGGAGGAATATGCTGCGGCAATGGCAAAGAACCCCGGCGGCTTTCAGGCGGAGATCGGCGCGAGCGCGATCCTGCATCTGCTCCAGGAGTACAGCCAGGACCGCTATGACAAATTCCGAGACAAGCTGATCGCGGACGGCAAACTCACCCTTGAGCCCGATGAACTCGAGGCCTGCAAGAACTGTGAGCTCGGCCACAACTGCCGCGAGTGCTCCTTCTGCGTCGCCGCAGAGGACGAGGAGTGGCAGAATAACCTCGTGATGGCCTGCGAGAACCTCAAAAATGAGGTGCGCAAGCTCGATGAGAAATCAACCGCAAGACCGACCTCACAGAAGAGCCAGAAGCGCGGCAAGCTGCTGAAGCGTCTGGAAATTCTCGAGGCTTTCCGCCAGTCCGGCAACCGCCCGGAGTGGATGGTCATGACCATTCTGCCGGTCATCCCGCCTGATATCAGACCGATGGTCATGCTCGACGGCGGCAGATATGCGACCTCTGACCTCAATGACCTCTACCGCAGAGTCATCAACCGAAACAACCGTCTGGAGCGCATGCTTCAGCTCAATGCGCCGAATATCATCGTGCGCAATGAGGCGCGTATGCTTCAGGAGGCCGTCGATGCGCTGATCGACAACGGCAGACACGGCAAGGACGTCACAGGCCCGAACAACAGAAAGCTGAAGTCGCTGTCCGATATCCTCAAGGGCAAGCAGGGACGCTTCCGTCAGAACCTGCTGGGCAAGCGTGTTGACTACTCCGGCCGTTCCGTTATCGTCGTCGGCCCTGAACTGAAAATGTATCAGTGCGGCCTGCCGAAGGAAATGGCTCTGGAGCTGTTCAAGCCGTTTATCCTGAAGCGTCTGGTCGATATGGGCAAGATCCAGAATATCAAGAGCGCCCGCAAGAAGGTTGACCGCCCGGATGACGATGTCTGGGATGCACTCGAGCATGTCATCCGCGATCATCCGGTGCTGCTGAACCGTGCGCCTACCCTGCACAGACTGGGTATCCAGGCATTTGAGCCGGTGCTCGTCGAGGGCAGAGCCGTTAAGCTGCACCCGCTGGTCTGTACCGCGTTCAACGCCGACTTTGACGGCGACCAGATGGCTGTCCACCTCCCGCTCTCCGCAGAAGCACAGGCTGAAGCCAGATTCCTCATGCTCGCGGCAAACAACCTGCTCAAGCCGTCTGACGGTAAGCCGGTTGCCGTGCCGACACAGGACATGGTGCTGGGCTCCTATTACCTCACAATGGTCAAGGACGGCGAGCCCGGCGAGGGCAAGGTCTTCCGCGATGTCGATGAGGCAATGATGGCCTACGATGAGCACGATATCACCCTGCACTCCAAGATCAAGGTGCGCGTGACCAAGGAGGTCAACGGCAAGAAAGTCTCCAGAATCATCGACTGCACCGCGGGACGCCTCATCTTCAATGAGATCATTCCGCAGAACCTCGGCTTTGTCAACCGCAATGACCCTGAGCATGAATTCGATCTTGAGATCACACAGGTCGTCAAAAAGGGCGTCCTCTCCAAGATCATCGACAAGTGCATCAAGGTTCACGGCGTGACCATGACCGCCGAAGTCCTCGACCGCATCAAGGCGCTGGGCTACAAGTATTCCACCAAGTCCGGTCTGACCGTCGCCGTCATCGACGCGGTCATTCCGCCGCAGAAGAAGGATATCCTCGCGGATGCCGATGCAAAGGTCGATGCACTCAATGAGCAGTATCAGTACGGCTATATTTCCAACGAGGTCCGCTATGAGAAGGTCTGCTCGATCTGGCAGAGCGCAACCGACCAGATCACCGAGGCACTTGAAAACAACTTCGACCCGTTCAACCCGATCAACATTATGGCGGACTCCGGCGCCCGTGGTTCGATCAACCAGATCCGTCAGCTCGCCGGCATGCGCGGACTGATCGCAAACACCTCCGGTGCGACGATCGAAATTCCGGTTCGTTCCAATTACCGTGAGGGTCTGAACATTTCCGAATACTTCATCTCGTCCCGAGGCGCCCGCAAGGGTCTGGCTGATACCGCGCTCCGTACTGCGGACTCCGGTTATCTGACCCGCCGTCTGGTCGATGTTTCGCAGGATGTCATCATCCGCGAGATCGACTGCGGCTCCGATGAGGGCATCGATGTGTACTGCATCAACGACGGTCAGCGTGACCTCGAAACCTTGCAGGAGCGTCTGGTCGGCAGATATCTCGTTGAGGATCTGCGCGATGAAAAATCCGAGCTGTTTATCCCCAAGACCCGCGCCATGACCACCGCCGATGCACAGCGCATCGTCGATGCGGGCATCACCCATGTCACGATCCGTTCGGTGCTGGGCTGTAAGGCGAAAAAGGGCGTCTGCGCAAAGTGCTACGGCGTCAACCTCGCAAACGGCAACCTCGTTTCCGTCGGTGAAGCAGTCGGCATCATCGCCGCACAGTCGATCGGTGAGCCGGGTACCCAGCTCACGATGCGTACCTTCCATACGGGCGGTATCGCAAACGCTGAGGATATCACACAGGGTCTTCCGCGTGTTGAGGAGCTGTTTGAATCCAGACGGCCGAAGAACGGCGCGATCCTCGCAAAGACCTCCGGCACCGTCAACCTCTCCGAGGACAACGGCATCAAGACGATCATCATTCATGACGATGAGACAAACACGGACTCGACACCGTATACCATTCCCTATAATTATCACCTCGTGGTCAAAGACGGCGATCAGGTCAAGCGCGGCGGCAGACTGACTACCGGCTCGATCTATCCGATGGATCTGCTCGACATTCTCGGCGTACAGGCTGTCCAGAACTATATCATCGAGGAAATCCAGTTCGCGTACCGTCAGCAGGGCGTCGGCATCAACGATAAGCATATCGAGGTCATCGTCCGTCAGATGATGCGCAAGGTGCTCATCGCCGACCCGGGCAGCAGCTATCTGCTCCCTGAGGCAATGGTCGATAAGCGCGAGGTCGAGGAGATCAACGCCCAGCTTCAGGCGCGCATCAACGCCGGCGAAACCGACCTCCGTCTGGTCACGACCCGTCCGTCGCTGCTCGGTATCACCAAGGCTTCCTCGTCCTCTGAGAGCTTTATGTCCGCGGCATCCTTCCAGGAGACCGCAAAGGCACTCACCGATGCCGCGATCAACGGCAAGAGCGACTACCTGCTCGGCCTGAAGGAGAACGTCATCATCGGTAAGCTCATCCCGGCAGGTACCGGCATGGCGCTGTACAACAATGTGCAGGTCGTGCGTGCAGACGGCTACCCGGCTGAGCTCCCGCAGCAGTATTGATCCGTTCGGTAAAATCACAAAAACGGGGACTCCGTCAAAGAGTTCCCGTTTTTTGAAGCGAGGTAAAGTAGAAACATGAACAAGAGAAACGGCTTGCGGACAATGCTCACCGCGCTGACAGCCTGTGCTGTCTGCATGATGCAGAGCGTTCATGCATTCGCCGAAACAACAACGGTACCTGCCGAGACAACAAGCGCTCCGGCAGCAGAATCGACAGTTGCACAGACAGCAGCCACGGAGGCCGTCACAGAACCGGAAACCACCTCGGCGACAGAACCGGAGATCACAACAACAGAGGCGATTACCACAACACTGCACGAGGTGCATATCAGCGACCCGCTGTCCCGCATGAAATATGAGGCGATGCCGGACGGCACGCTCTGCCTGACGGAGTTCCGCTGGGAGAGCGATGAGCTCAATGTCGCCATTCCGGAGCAGATCGACGGCAAGACCGTCACGAAGATCGGGGAGCGCGCATTTCTCTATTGCTACGCAGATACGGTCACGCTGCCGGCATCTGTGCGAGAGATCGCAGACAGAGCCTTCGAGGGCTGTGCCTACTTGCAGCGCATGGATATACCCGAGGACTGCACACGGATCGGTGCGGAGGCATTCTCCGGCTGCGAACGGCTCAGCACCGTGATGCTCGGCGCGAATGTGCGCGAGATCGGCAAAAATGCCTTCGCGGGAACACCGTTCATCGAGGGTCAGACCGGCGATTTCGTGATCGTCGGCGACGGGATCCTGCTTCTGTACCGCGGCAGTGCGGCGGCACCGGAGATCCCCGCCTCTGTCAAGACAATCGCGGGCTATGCGTTCGCCGATCACACGGAGCTGAAGATCCTCAAGCTGCCGTCATCTGTGCGCAGAGTGCAGGATGCAGCATTCACCGGCTGTACCGGCCTCTCGGAGATCACACTGACTGATACGCTGGATGAGCTCGCAGGCGATGCGCTGACCGACACCGCATGGTACAAAAACGCAAAGGGCGATTATGTCACGCTCGGCGATCATCTCGTCACCTACCGCGGCAAAAATACCGTTGCGGAGGTGCCGGACGGTGTGCGTGTGATCAGTGAATCGGCATTCGCCGGCAATGCGGCCGTCACGACCGTCAAGCTGACGGATACCGTTGAGGAGATCCGTGCAAATGCATTCCGTGACTGCACGTCGCTTCAGGTCGCGACACTCGGCGATCACATCCGGTCGATCGAAAACGGCGCCTTCAGCGGCTGCAAGACACTGAAATATATCCGGCTCGGCCATGAGCTGCAAACGATCGGTGCAGAGAGCTTTCTTGGCTGCCCGTACCTTGAGGAGATCTATCTGCCCGATACGCTGACGCAGATCAATGCCTATGCGCTGGGTTACTCCAAAAATGAGGAGAGCGGGAAATACGACAAGCTGCGCAATAATCTGGTCATTTACGCCAATGCTGAGGCAGCGGTGCAGTATGCCGAGGCTGCGGGCATCACCCATGCACCGCTCCCGGATACGGAGAATACCGAGCCCGCCCCGGAGGTCACGACCGTAAAGGGCAGCGGCGGTACCGGGCATCCCTCCGGGACTGCGTGGATTCCGGCGGCCGTGCTCGGCGGACTGCTGATCTGCGCGGGACTGGTTGTTCGCGGACGCAAGCGCAAAAAGCGCTGAAAAAAAGAATCACGCCGCAGTATTATGCCGGTACTCATATAGAAGTTTTGCCCCGAAGCGTTTCACAAAAGCGCTTCGGGGCATTGTTTTTTATAGTGGTGCTATCATAAATCAGAATTTGTCGGCAGTGCCGACAGCCGTTATTCTAAAGCTTTCCGGAAGCGTTATGCGCATCTTTCAGTTCATTGGGTTTCGGAAGCTTATTGCTGTAAATCAGAATTTGTCGGCATAATTACACCCAATAGACTTTCTGAAAATCGAAAACTTACTTCTCCCCACAGATCGGGGGTGACAACCCAAGGGGAC
>OCVV011316306.1_pt1 | contig 12154 bp, 14 predicted proteins | sample 1539721 | NCBI WGS metagenome assembly OCVV01 (sample SAMN02144230, study PRJEB22623) | gut metagenome | biome: sheep rumen | host: Ovis aries | place: New Zealand | reverse complement strand
CTTCAGCAATTCTGTTTCGCTCTTTCTCAAGCTTCTGATAACATATTTGTTTCGTTTATCGCTCAGCATGTGAGAAATATGCTCATTCTGAAGCTTCACTTTCATCTCCAGCATCTGTTTCCCGATCCTCTCAGGATCATATTCATTTCCTCTGCAGATCAGCTCTAGAGTGTCAGGCGTCCAGATATAGCCATGTACCTTGTTGTACTGGTACTGCTGGAACTCCTCATATTCCTTGTCCTTCAGTTGCTTCATTGCATAACTCCATTCCATGGTCAGTGCGGTATCTGCAAACCTTTATTTGCATCTTTTTCAAATCCGATTTGCCAGAACCCCATATCCAATAGCTTCATCTGCGGATATGGCAAATCATATACTTTAAGTGCTTTTCGTGTTTTTTCCAGTCTGGTCCGGTTGTCTTCATAGAAATCAACCAGCCCCAACAATGACTTGATATTATAGTTTCCAGTAGTAACTTTCTGGTCTTTAATCCCATCTATAAAATATCTGTCATATGCAGGAACACAGCCAAATGTACCCATAAGTAACTTCGTTATGCTCCTTTATTTCTCTGCTTTTTCCACCTGAGAGATCGCACTCTTTTTCATGGGGATACGGCAGTGCTCGTCGCTGCCGAATTCAACGATCACGTCATCCTCTGTAATATCGATGAGTACACCATAGAAACCGCTGGTAGTCACGACCACATCACCGACTTCCATATCCGCAAGCATGGCTTCAACTCTCTTCTGTTCTTTCTTCTGAGGTTTGATCATCAGGAGATAAAAGATTCCGAGCATCAGTACGATGGAGATGATGTATGAAAAAACCCGACCTCCCATCTGTCCGTTCGCTGCTGCATCTGCTGTCAGTAAGATAAAAGCGTTCATATTTATTCTTCCCTTCTATTATTTATTGTAGACATTTAAGGCTGTCCCGCCCCATCAGTCAGATATTTTAGCAGAAAGCATATGACCATGCAAAAATATCCGTTACGGCAGTTCGCGGTCTCTTCCCTCCGCAACCAGGTACTTTATAGCCTGACGTACTTTAGGCATAAGTTGAATCTCATCAAGTATAATGACAGATTCTCTTTTATATAATGTTATCCCCGTTGCAGTTTGCAATCTAAGAAAGAGAATGTCCAGATTTGCTATATCATCGAACACATCAAGGACATCCTGTGTTATGTTAGCAAAATCCACTTTTATATATGACCTGTACTCCTGCTTTGCAAATTCTTCGGCAATTGTAGATTTTCCAACACGTCTTGCTCCTTCCAGAAGCACAGAATACTTTGGCGCCTTTTTTTCTTTCCAATATTTTAGCTTTTCTCTTGAACATACTATCTCCTCAAAACAATGCGGTTCCATTTCTTCAATATCTCAAGAATATTGTTCCATTCCATCAAGATTATTTTTTGCCATTTATACCGTTTCTTCCAAATTACTATTAAAAAAGCACCTTGCATCGCGCAAAGTGCTCTCACCATCGGGTAGTTCACCTTCATAAGGTGTAAACGGGGTGTAAATCCGTTTGATAAATCATCAAAATACTATATTATCTCCGTTCTGGCCTTATACATTTTGTGCATAAGTCCGTCGGAGACCGCTAATATATTCTTACAACCGAAACGCTTTTTCTGCCAAAGCAACCGTCTCTTCTATTGTTCTGTTTTCATCACGCAGGATCGTAGTAAATCCGGAATTCAGGAACTCCTCGTATGCCTCTTTTGAATTGATCAGTTCGAGCCCTTTACGATAATTCTGCATAGCATATTCCGGGTCAGGTTCATCCAAAATCAGCTTATAGAGAAATTGTTTTTCGGGATCCGGCCGCTCAAAAAATCTCCGCACAGAAATCATCGGATCTGCAAGCATTACAAGCGTATGCTCCACGGGTGCTATTTTCTTCAAAGTCGCAATGCTGATATTTGTATCAACAAATACAGTTTTCCCCTGATTGCAGATTTCCGGAAGCATACGCAGTTCCAATATTTCACATTCTTTTTTCACCCCGTCTATCCAGGCCTTATATTCCTGCGGCGATCTTCTTATAAATTCATGCCAATCCTCAAGGTCTCTGGTGTAGGTTAAGCAGGGAAATTCGCCTGCATCCAGTGTTTCCGGATAATTATCGTGGTAATTCTCTTCGCAGGCGATGCCGCTATGTCTTTTGGCCAGCTCTTTTACCATTGTAGATTTACCGGCATATGCTGTGCCTATGATAAAATAGGCATTTTCAAAATAAGTCTTATCACTCATATTTCAAGTTCCCAATTATCTCCAAGGAATCTATTTCAAATTCTCCCACTCATCACGAGTGATCATACAGGTATATTCCCCGGATGTGATACCGGTCCGCGGATATGTCCGCACCCCCCTTGGCAAATTATGCCGAAATCAAATCGTAGTCAATTCCGTAGTTCCTGCCTCCGTCTTATCTGTCCTTAATTGCTTTCCTTATAATATTTGCCATATTAAGAAAATCTTTTGCTTTTATGATAGCCATTCCCTGGGACTCATCGCCTAATACAACCAATTGATCACCCGGTGTTATATCAAAAAGCTTTCTGGCCTTAGCAGGTATGACTATCTGTCCCTTATCGCCAACTGTAACCATTCCAAAGAGGTGCTTCCCCTTAGGTGGCACATCCAGTCCCAGATTATCCTCCGGTTCATAGTTTGCCAGATCATCAAGTGACACACCGAAGAGCTCCGCGAGCAGCTTGCACTTCTCAAGATCAGGAATGGATTCGCCGCTCTCCCACTTTGCCACTGCCTGTCTGGATACCCCAACTGCCTCAGCTACATCCTCCTGTGTCATCTGATTTATCTTTCTTAATCGAACGAGGTTTTCATCAAACATTTAATTACTCCTATATACTCCCATTTCATTCACAGCTTACTCCTTATTCCGGCTCTTCTTCCCGCTAATCCCGAGGACTGCCCATCTGAAGAACGGTATCCTGCTGATAATTGCATATAAGCCATATCCAAACAGGAAGCCTGCGATCAGACTGAGAAGGTAGCAAAGCGGTGCGGGAAGGATCGCATTTTTAGCAAAAACAAGTGCAATCGTAGATATTCCAAGATAATGGAATACATAGAGCCCGAAGCTGTGAGAGCTCATCCACTTTGTAAACTCATTACTGAAGTCTCCGAATCTTGCCATACCGGAAAGCATTGCAAGGGAACCAAAATATGCACATGCCGCAAAGAGCGGACCTCTGTTGACTGGCTTATCGGCATAGTTGGTCCCACCGCGAACAATGAAGTTTAATACCGCAAATATAATGCAAAGCGCTGCTCCTATCACTATCAGAGCTACCGCGAACTTCTTCAGTTTATCCATTACTTCTTCATTTGAAAATACATAGTATCCCAGCATGAAGAATACAAAATAAAATGCACATCTATATACCGATACGATCGGTGTATTAAGTATCTGTGCAGCTCCCCAGATTAAGAAGAAGAAAAGAGCTATCAGCCACAGCGGTGTCTTAGAACCGGCCTCAAGAAGCTTTCCCTTCTCTATCTTTCTTACAAGCACCAGTATAACGCTATATATCCAAAGAAGATGAACGAACCACAGTACTCCGCTTCCTGAAACAACCATTATAAGGAAGATAACAAACTTAGGGACGCCTGCAGATGCCAGTTCTGCAGCTCCATCTGCCAGATGCATACTTACATATCCCTGAATAAACTGGAAAACAAAAAGTCCTATGGTTGAAGGAACAAGAAGCTTTGTAGTTCTGCTCTTTATGAATTCCTTATTTGTATGCTTATCCAGATACAGCCTTGAGCTTATGCCCGCCACGATAAACAGCACCGGCATAAACCACGGATATACAAGATACTGGAAGATATCGTACGGCTGAACTTTCAGATCAGTGATCCGGCCGACACCGCCCAAAACTCCCTCAGCATTGTACATATAGAATACATGGTACAAAACAACGATCACAACCGTAATCCATCTAATGTTGTCTAAGTAATACTTTCTCATACGCATCCCACCTATGCAACTATTATTAACATTTATAAAACTATGTTACTAAATAAAAAGGAAATGTCTACCAAGCAAAGTAAACATTTCCTTATGTCTAATGTTATATTCAGTTGCGCCTTTCTAATGAATTTGTGGTACGCATTTTTGATCAGGGTGTTCCCTGTTCAAGATCATCCCATCCTTTGCATACATCACACCATCCGACTGCATCCGAAGCTTTCTCCAGTTCATCAGGTGTAAGCTTTACCGATACAAATTCACTGCCTGCTGCGGGATGTACATATTCAAATCTTTTCATCGAAATATCAAGCCATACCGGGATATCTTCCGGAATACCGAAAGGGCATACACCGCCCGGTTGAAATCCAATAAGATCTTCAACCTGCTCCCGTGGAATCATGTGCGGTTTTGTATGGAACTGAGCTTTGAACTTAGAGCTGTTTACTCTCCCATCCCCTGCCATCACAACAATGACCGGCTTTTCATCCACCAAAAATGATAATGTCTTAGCAATCTCAGCTTCCGTGCATCCAATCTGCGCAGCAGCATGTTCAACAGTATCTATGGTTTCCCTATGTTTGGTGATCCTGTCTCCGAAGCCATTATCTTCGAGACATTTTTCAGCAACTGTACGCATATGGCAACCGAGCAACTCACAGATGCGTTCCGCAAAAAGCTCCGCCAGAATCTCACATCCCTTATCAGTCGGGTGTAGCCCGTCATAGGTCATCAGAGCAGCTTCAGGCGGATAGGGATAAGGATCATCCAAATTCTCCGGTGTAAAGCCTGACAGATCGTGGAGATTGACCGTAGGGATATTCTCTGTCTCACAGCACTTCATGATTGCCGATGAAAGGTCCGAAAGCATCTGACCGCATTCGGATGCATAGCTGCCGCGGGCGTTATTTTCCGGATCCCACAGATATACAAAGTCCGTGCGTTCCACCGGATTGCCCACAAGTATCTTCGCCTCAGGGGATACTTCACGGATATGATCCAGCAGGATCCCAAAAGTGCCGAGGATCGTTTCAGAATTTCTGCTCTTAAAATCCACTTCAGATCCTATAGTAAACCCACAATGCCAATCGTTGGTTCCAAGAAGTACCGTATAGAGATCCGCTTTCGGAACAGGCTGCGTACTCCAATCCCTGTAGGTGGATCCGTTGATCCCGATATTGTTAAGCTTAAGCCCCGGGACCTTTTCCAGGATCCTTGAAAGATATCCTTTGGATACTCTGTTCCCTGTTTCATCCAAATGGTCGTTCAGATAGGTAAAAGAATCCCCGATTGCGCACCAGCTAAGTTCTTTTTTGAAATTTTCTTCAGCATTCATAATTCACACACCATAATGTATTCTTCTTCGTTCAAAACTAGTCCTCTTAAGGCAATTCCTCAATACCAATTCGTTTCAGATACTCATAAGTTCCATTGTAGAATTCAGGAAGTCTGGTGCTATCTTCAGGAAAACCAGTCGGTGTTTTGTTACTGTTACCCTCAGGTATACAGATTATCATGCCGGACCTGGCTCTGGTGAGCAGTACTCTATATGCGTTGAGCATATATTTCATCTTCTCATGTTTACTTTCGGAAGTATCCTTGATCTCAATCCATTTCGATTCCGTTATCTGTTTATTATCAACCCATTTAGACTGACTGCTGAATCTGTAATAATGCCACTTCCCGTTTTCATAACGCATATCAGCGTCCCAGAGAAGACAGGTATAATCTAGTTCAAGTCCCTGGACCTGTATCTCGGTTGCGGCATCTTCAAGATAATTCGATGATCTGGTATCTGCCTTGTCATCAAGAAACCAATGGATTGCATCCTCATCTCCGGGTGAAAGAACATGAATCCCGAGTGGTTTATACCTGGCTGATTCTTTCGTGATGAGAACTCCGGTCTTCTCGGAACCTCTTACCTTTTCATGAAGCCATCTTCTGGCCTTTTCCATATCTCTTGTTAGAACAATAGGATATTTATCTTTTATCTCCGAATAGATCGATGATGCATTTTCATTAATATCAAGAAGTGAATGTACAAATGCGGACAGCTTCTCAGCCCTGTAGGATCTTAAGGAAACACTCAAATGAAGACTATCCGAAAACGTAACATTCTTATTATCCTTAAGAAGTTCATTTACTCTTCCTTCGGCATATTCCGGTTCTGTGATCTTCGGAGAAATATATATCTTCCAATGGGTAAAAATCTCATTAATAGATTTTATCCATTCGGCGATTCCGGCCTCTCCGGTATTGATTTCCTGCCCACCGCCGACAAGACATACAATTGTTGCCCAGTCTTGCCTCTGATCAAGAGACCAGATCAAGAATGATGCTTCCGACATAGGAAAATTCTGTACCTTCAGCTTGTTTCCGTATGTTCCGCCTCTTTTCAGATAATCGGCAATTCTTTTATGAGTCCAGGATCTTTGCGCTTCATCAAATATGGCAACATGCTCTACTTCACCATATCCTGCATCTTTTTGTTTGATTGCCTTCTGAGGATCAATTTCGAGAATCCCGTTTTCAACAGGATTATTTATTTTAGCAAGCATGTTATCGCGATAGGAATGAATTATCTGAATAAACTTTCCTACTTCACGTCTGGAATCCGTAATTTTTTTATTTTCTCCTTTTTCTTTGCATCTTGCAAAATTATCTTTTGCAAGTGCTTCTCGAAGCACCGCTACAAGAGGACCATTACCTGACAGATAAACTGCTCCTTCATCCTCGACAGGTTGATCATTTCCCTGATAGGTTTGTTTTACAGCTACATCGAGACCGACAAGAGTTTTTCCTGCACCGGGTACTCCTGTGACAAAGCAGATACTCTTTTCCCCATTCTCTTTACTCCGCTTTATCACTTCCATAATGTAGGAAATAGTTTGATCCGTTGTTACATTATCAGCTTCATGCCTTGTGATTGCATCTACAGAGTGATTTTCATATAAGGTCCTTGCTGCTTCGATTATTGTGGGTGTCGGAGCATAAGGGCTTATCAACCAGTTACCGTCTACTGGATTTTCTGATGGATACAGTTTTATGATTTCAGAAAGCACCCAGAAAAGTCCGTCTTCTCCCGTTATCAGAGGATTAACAACTCTATCATCATATACAGAAGGTTTTATCTCGGTTGAATTCTTTTTATATTTTGGAGAAACAAGTACAGGAACGATCAATTTATCACGGCTGAGCTTGTGAAAGTTTTTAAGGTCAAGGGCATAGTCAAGAACCTGATCGATATAGATTTCCTGTATATCCGGATCCGAATCATTCTTGAATTCAAGACAAAAGACAATTCCCTTCATTAAAAGGACAACATCTATGCGTTTTCCCAGTCTTGGAATATCATATTCGAAAATGATCCGTCCATCGGATTCCTTAAACGACAGAAGAACAGATTGAAGAATTTCAATCTCTTTAATCCACGCTTCTCTCTGCATTGTATTGGGATCACCATTATAGCTATCAACAATAAGGCCCAAAACTGAATATTTATCTTTTTCAATAAATGTAGAAAAATCACTTTCATACATGCATCTGGTGGTGTTTGCCATATGATTGTCTCCTAATGACCGCTACCCGTTGAACAAAGCCTCAAAAAGAAACATAAATTATTATCTTGAATTTCCATCTATCGTTTTCAAAAGGAATACTGCATTAATCAAATCTGAAAACGAATCCGCCTTAAAACTATAAGGCCCGGTCGGATCTCCAGGGCCATTATCAATGTTATAATATTCAAATACATCCATAATTTCAGCATTCCACTATTTATGGTTTAATTAAAATTATTGTATCATAAGAGTTTGTCATGCCCAATACCACTTCTACTGCTGTAGAAATAGAATGGCTTTTGGATACGCCCGTAAGAAATGATATTTACGAATATATAGTGAATGGATGAGGGAAATGAAAACAATACGAGTAGTTGCTGCAATAATCCGCGATAACAACAGGATCTTTGCAACTCAGCGTGGATACGGTGAGTTTAAGGATGGATGGGAGTTCCCCGGAGGAAAGATTGAGGAAGGCGAATCCCCGGAGAAAGCAATCGCAAGAGAGATAAAAGAAGAACTCGATGCCGATGTCATCGTTGGTGATCTTCTCACAACCGTTGAATATGACTATCCCCAGTTTCACTTATCCATGGATTGCTTTTGGGCAGAGCTTGCACCGGGTTCAGATATGAAACTGTTGGAGCATGAAGCTGCAAAATGGCTTACCATCGATGAGATTGATACCGTCGACTGGTTACCTGCGGATATAGAAATAACGAGGTGCATCAGGGAAGCCTGTAAAAAAGCCTCTGAAGCGCAGACATAAGCGTACCGTTTGCAGATCCGTATTTTCAGAAATAAAACCGTTCTGCCCTCTTAAATAAATTCGGGCGCGACAAAAGTCACTCCGTTCTTAAGCAGTTCTTCAATAAAGATCCTGTAGTATCCGGGCACAAGGGCATCAGTCTCGTCATGTGCATGGAGCAGGAGAAAATGATTACTGTTTTCCGTAAGGAGTGCCGCACCGCTGCCGGGCTCTTTATCATATATACGCTTCATAACATCATCGAGAGTAAATCCGCTGCCCTCTCTGATATTGTATTCCGCAAAATCAAAGGTCCAGAATGTATCTATATCCTTATCAAGGCCCATTTCACTCCACCAGGGATAATCCAGCTGCGTGTCCTTTACCTTGTTAAATCCCTGCTTACGAAGATAGTCCTGAATGGCATCTTTATTATCCCCGCCCTTATCTCCGTACGGAAATCTGAAAGGTCTGAACCTTCTCTCCACACCGGCTTTGGCATAGAAATCATTCAAAACCTTTTCATTATCATCTATTTCCTTTTTCCATTCAGCCTCACTGAGGCTCGAAAAATTAGGATGTGAGTAGCTGTGATTGCCCACAACGAAACCATGCTGCAATGCATAGATCATCTCCTCGGGATTGGCAAGCGCCCACTGCCCTACGGCAAACATTATCGCGGGAATGTTCTTTTCACATAAATAATCCACTATTACCGGCGTGTTTTTTGATGAAACATCATCGATCGTTAACAATGCTTTTATCATGTCTTCCTCCTGATCGCCTGATCATATTTCAACTGATGCAGTTTTACTGCAGGATAAGTGAATTTATAATTCGTCCGTATGGCTCAAAATCTCTTCCGCTACCTTAACTATCTGTTCAAGTCCATTCTCGTCTTCCTCTGAAAATCTCGAAAGAACCGGACTGTCAATATCAAGGACGCCGACCACAGCCCCATTTTTTCTGACGGGAATGACTATTTCGGATTCGGAAGCGCTGTCACATGCTATATGACCGGGAAAAGAATGTACGTTGTCCACGCGCATGATCCTGTTTTCAAGCACGGCAGCTGCGCAAACGCCCTTCTTCAGCGGTATATCGGTGCAGGCAGGCTTTCCCTGAAAGGGCCCCAGGATCAGCTTATCGTCTCTTACAAAATAAAATCCCGCCCAGTTCAGATCTTCCAGTGAATCGTATATAAGGGCTGATATATTGCCCAGTGCAGAGATATACCAGGAAGTATTCTCTGCAAGAGCATTTGCCTGTTCATTGATCAGTTTATAATCTGTTTTATACTCTGCAGCCAATTTACCGTATCCCTCTATATTCATAGTCATCCGTTTTTTACATACATCCGGATCATGTCAAATACCGGGAATTACCAGATCTGTCTTCCCTTTTCATCAGGGATACCGCTCTTTCTGAAGAAATAGGAATTGACCTGATCGCACCATTCTCTTGCATTCACAAGCTGGCGGCCGAAACGCTCATGCACATTTTCGAAGATCTCATCATCGATCTTTCCCTTGAGCGTATCCCACTTTTCGGAAAGCTTCTGTGCCTCTTCATATCCCTCAAAATGGGTGTCATAAATATGCTGGATAACTGTCTTTCCGCTGTGAAGCCTGTGAGTATAGGGAAGATGATGGAAAAAGAGTACCAACTCATCAGGACATTCATCTGGAGAGTTGTACATTGAAGCATTGGGCTCATTGTACAAAAGAGCATATCCGGTTCCGTTCTCGGTTCTGTCCACGCCTATTCCGAGATGATCGGCCCTGTGATAGGTTCCCCATCTGTCATATTCATATCCGTCCACGCTGCATCCGTAGTGGGTTGCAGGTGTGACCATCCATCCGATTCCCAGAGGACTGGTATATTTTTCGTAGATCTCACGTGATGGAAGAAGAATGCTCATGACGGCAGAGACGACCTCTTCATCATCAGAGATGGTCATTCTGACAAATTCCTCTGCTATCTGCTCCGCTGAAAGCTCCGTCTCAAATGCAAGTCTTCCAAAGCCGAAGAGATTAGCTCCCGCAAGATAGTTGCCGGTCCAGTTAAAATCATTTCCGGTATTGGTAACTGCAGCTACGCCCGAATATCTGCTGCCGAATGTTTTTCCGCTTACGATGTCCGCAACCGTGTCATTCTCCTTACAGCAATATGTCCTGAATCCGAGTATCTCCTTGAATTCCGGGATAAGGTAGCATACATCGATCTGATGACCCGTATATTCCTGAGCTATCTGAACCTCAAGCATCTGATTGGTCTTCTTAAGGCCTCCGAGAAGTGGAGAGATAGGCTCCCTTATTTGGAAATCCATAGGTCCGTTTTTGATCTGAAGGATGACATTATCATGATAATCTCCATCCATGGGCATAAAATTATCATATCCTGCCCTTGCTCTGTCGGTCTTATAATCACGCCAGTCCTGCTTGCAGTTATATACAAAGCATCTCCAGATGATGATACCGCCGTAATCCTTCACTATATCTGCAAGCATATTTGCTCCGTCAGCCTGGGTTCTTCCATATGTGAAGGGACCGGGGCGTCCCTCAGAATCGGCCTTTACCAAAAATCCGCCAAGAGAAGGTATGCGTTCAAACACCTCAGCCATCTTTCCCTTCCACCATGCGATGACATTCTCATCGAGAGGATCGGCACTGTCCAATCCACCTATCTCTATGGTTGAAGCATAATTCAGACTTAAGAAAAGCCTTATTCCATAGCCTGCAAATATTTCACCGAGCTCTTTAAGCTTGTCGTAATATCTGTCGGTGATCATATAGGATGCTGCCTGCTTTACATTTACGTTATTGATGACGACTGCATTTATACCTACGGAAGCTATGAGTCTTGCATATTCTCTTGTACGATCATCGATTACGATCTCGTTGTTTACATAGAAAAATGATTCTCCGGAATATCCTCTTTCAATGCTTCCGTCCATATTATCCCAATGGTTCAGCATTCTTAAGGGATTTGAGGGGCGAACGGTCTTTCCGCTTTTATAAGTATCGGCAACGCTTTTTTCCGTTGCAACCGTCCTGAGGATATCAAACGCGCCATAAAGAATTCCGGCGCTGCTCTTAGATGTTATGGATATTCCGTCGCCGGAAAGAGAAACTGTATATTCCTCATTATCCAGAATGCTGTTTCCGTCAGATTCAGCTACAGCAGACGGAGCACCTGCAAAAATGATCTCAGGCTCTGCATCAACCATTTTTTTCAAACCGCTTTTCAGTTCCCCTGCTGCATTTTCAGCTATTATATCTTCTTCGTCTGCGCCATAGAAATATATCTTCCTGAGATCATCGCAATCTCTGTTACATTTCTTTTCCTTGTAGCCAAGCCACAGATCCGCATATTTTTTCATGAATTCATCCTCCGATAACGTATATCAAATTCTTTCTTTACAGCCATCATATAAACATCATAAAACAATTCAGCAGCGCGATCCGGGCACGTCCGGACGCGCTGCATTTATGATCCTCACATTGATATCCGCACGGCTCAAAAACGATCATCCGACAATGATCTGAGCCTTTGCATTTTCATCATTCCTTATAATCTCTCCCACCTCGGGAACCTTTATGGTCCCGCTGTATGGATTCTTGATGCTGATCACAGGCGAAACTATCGTTGCATCGACCTCGGATTTTTCAAATGCAAGATCGGCATCCTGCATCACACAGTTTATCAGCTTTAAGCCTTTGCAATAACAAAGAGGCTGTGTTCCGCTGATGGTACAGTTCTCAAAGGTAACATTTTCGCAATACCACGCAAGATATTCACCCTTTATCACCGAATTCCTGACGATGACATCCTT
>OCVV011245281.1_pt1 | contig 12154 bp, 20 predicted proteins | sample 1539721 | NCBI WGS metagenome assembly OCVV01 (sample SAMN02144230, study PRJEB22623) | gut metagenome | biome: sheep rumen | host: Ovis aries | place: New Zealand | reverse complement strand
CTTCCTCTCGTTAACATCCCTGTAGATGAACTCCTTGATTTCTCCGCTTGGCAGTATGTGTTTAAAATTTCCCGCGATTCCCTCTCTCAGGCTTCACTTCTTTGGAAACGTAAAAAATGGAAACGCCTTTCTTCCCCTTCCGATGTTTGGCTCTCTATCCCTCTTCGCTCCCATACAAAAGTGCCTGGCTCCGGTCGCTCCATTAACTCTAAACCTTCTTGGCCTTTCCCTGGCGAATCTCTCGAACAAGTCCTTGAACGCTGCCAACGTAATAAACTCATCGCAGCTCAACGTAACTTCTTCCCTTGGTTCCTTGATGCTTCAAAAGATGAGGCTAAAGCAAAAAATATTCCGTTTGATTTCGATTCTTGCCTTGTTTCTTGGAAAGAACTTGTGCTATCATTATCTTGAGGTTAATATTTTTATGAGCAGCTTATTTGAAAATTCTGTAATCGATTCTATTTCTATCTCTAAAGAAAAATTCGAAACTTTCATCGCACTTGGTAAGTCTATTCAACAGGTTCGCGACTTCTTTTGCCTCCCTCTCCTTAAATGGGAAGGCTCTGTTGATACTTCTAACCTCGATGTGCCTGCTTATTTGAAATCTCCTGAAGGCTCTGCTCACACTTCTTATCTCCTCGATAAGTGGTGTCGTGAAAATTATTCTTTGCCTTTTAATACCGTTTACCACTTAATACAAAACGCTGCCGTCTCTAAGTTCGAAGACCTTATGGTTGAACTTGGTATCCGCGGTAACCCTTCTGCTATTGCTATCGCTAATGAAGTTATCCGTAAGGAAAAGGCTAACTCCGTTGTTGCTATTAATTTTGTTAATTCTTTACCACTTGAATCCGAGGAGGATAAATTAGATGACTAATTCTAACCCTATTGACCTTTTAGTTTCTAACGCTAAAATCGAAGAAAACCACGCCTTAAACGGCTCTAATGATTCTTCTAAAACTCATAAACCTTATTCGAAATTGGGCGGAGACGATCCTTCAAAAATGTCTAAATCTTGGGACGGAACAGAAATAAGTCCGCTCGCGTTTATTAACCCACTCTCGTATAAGTTAGTAATTAATTTAAAGGATGAAATAGTAACAAAAGAGGCTATGCAAAGTCTAGATCCAAACCTTAGAGTAACTAAGGGTTTGTTCATGATAAAATACATACCAAGAACCGATCGCAGGAGAAAAAAAGGGAGACCATTCTGTATCGGGCAAGACCTAATAAGAATGGGCGTATACGTATCCGGAATCGACCACTGGAACTATTTGTGTGATAGAATACCGGAGTTAGACTGGATAAGAAGAAACAGTATTGTAAACACAGACGAGAAGATGAAGCGTATGATGAACTTAGCGGTTAAGCATCCGGGGATGGCGTTTTGGTTTAGCGTAGACTGGATAGGGTACTACGATAAATTGAAAACGAAGCTACCAAAAGGTGAAGACGACATAGAAAGACCATATGCAGCTTGGAAATGTTCTGCGAAGGAATATAAAGAGAACTATGAAGGGAAAGAAGCTGTAAAGCGTGGTGTAGAAGATGTACGAAAGATATTAACGGAAGTAGACCAATTACCATCCGTGCAAAAAGAAATGTTAGAAGCGACGGGAGAAGTCGGATATTCATTTGAGCAAGAACCAATGAAGAGAGATCCGAAGACAGGAAGGTTCTTGAAGAAGGAAAAGGAGTAAGGCTATGGGAAAGCAGAGTATTACGCACAAGGAATATATCAGGCTCAAGGCATTAGGCATATTAGGAGTTGTGGATATAGGCCAAGATCCTCGAGTCCGTGCTAATATGTATACGTTTGTTAATGACATAGATGAGGTAAAGAAGGAGAGACTAGAGGAGTACAATACCTGGTACTTAGGCGACTCAGACAGGCTCAAGAATTTCTTTACCCGTGCTAATGCAGTGGACTATAACACAGATCCTTTGTACAACGAAAATAAGAAGAGCTACTTCTGGGCGGTATCGAGTACAGAAACTGATATTAAGAGAACGCACAGTGGGCATCCAAGAAACATAGTTGATACGCTAGTCTACGTTATGGGGTTACCTGAGGTAGGGCATGCGAATAAGGATGTGGATAAGACCCTAAGTAAGATTCTGAAGGCGAATAAATTTAATACGCTTTTGAATCAGAAGAGTAGACCACTTACGCTAGTGGAAGGTTGGGGAGCCTGGAAGATAAACTGGGACGAAAGGTTCTCAGATTATCCGATCTTGTTATATTACCGTGCAGATAAAGTAGACTTCATCTACAGTGGGAACAGCTTGAGAGCGATTATCTATAAAGACTTCTATCAAGATAAAAACGGGCAAATGTATGTGCTCTATGAAACACGTTGGTTAGGATACGACGAAGAAAAGAAAGAGACAAATTTGCATATCGATAAAGAGCTATATAGGATGTCAGAGAACAATGACGTCATTACTCCGTGCAAGCTTACAGATCTACCACAGTTAAGAGACGTAGTTGAACACGTACAGGTATCGAACTTTAAGAGATTCTTAGGTGCGCCAAGTATATTCTTTGCAGATAGTAGTGAAGAATTTTATGGAAGAAGCATCTTTACAGGTAAAACTGATATCTTTGATGATATCGACCAATGTTTCTCTCAGGGCGCGAACAGTGTCCGTAGATCAACAGTTCATGAGTACTTCAACACATTGTATCTCGAAACTGATGCTGCAACTGGGTTACCAATTATGCCACATGCATTTGATAGAAAGTATATCCAGTATAGGGGTATGGGAGGCGCTGATGGAAACGCAACGGGATTATCACCCGTGCAAGTAGTCCAGCCTCAGATCAACTTCAGTCAGTACGCTGCAGAAGAACAGAACTTATTAATCCATGCGATATCCGGACTTATGTCTCCTGCTACATTAGGAATCGACATCGCTAAGAAGGATAATGCAGCTAGTGAACGTGAGAAGGAAAAGGTTACGATCTTTACCAGAACAAGTATGATCCGTGAGGAGCAAACAACTATTGAGATCATTGCTCAGGACTTATTAGTCGCTAATGAGTTAATGCACAATGACATTGACGAACCGCTTACTTGTACTGATTATGATGTTTACGTTAAGTACGATGAATTTGCAGATCAGAGCTTCGAATCAAGACTTGAAGTAATTCTTACTGCATGGCAATCTGGATTTATGTCAGACGAAATGGCAGTTGATACATTGTACGGTAATAACTTATCAGACGACAAGAAGAAGAAAGAACTCAAGTTCATTGAGGAGCAGAAGAAAGCGCAACAGCAAATTCCTAACAGCGATCCAACTCAGCAAGGAGATATGGGCATACTTGGAGCCGAGAATGACTATAATACATCCAGAGAGCAAGTTGCGATAGACGACTTGAAAGAGGATATGGGAATTCCTGAGCTCACATCGACTGCACCTAGAGATCCGAAGAAGGACCTAGCTGAAATCCGCGAACAGTAGAAAATCGATTTAAGGCCACTCTAATTAACGAATGGCCTTTTTCATTAGGAAACTCTCACCAAATTAGAAAATGCTTCTCAAATGAGCTAAAAAGGGGTAAAATCAAGGTATGAGCAATAAGCGTTACACCAACATTTACATAAAACGAAGAATTCTTAAACTCAAGATAGACATAATCCAGGCTATTACCCAAGGCATCATTACGCACACACCTAAGGCTAAAGTTCTGCAGCAGCTAAAGAAGCTTGTGTTGTCTGTAGCCGTGCAATTACAGTTATCAGACAGAGAGAAATACCGTCTCTGGTTAGATGCCGAAAACGAATACGACCGTATCTCGAAGTTGTCTTATGCCCGAATTCGAAAAGCGAAGACACCTGAAGCTGTACAGGAAACTGTATATGATGTAGTCCGTGCTAGGATACAGAGGAACGATCTGATTAAGGAAACGAACCTGCTTATGTGGGACTACGAATTTAGAACTAAGCACACTGAAATTTATGGAGACGGAGGATTATTAGATTCTGCATCTAGCCCATTCTTCCTTTGCAGCTCGCATAAGGATCCTGCTAAAGACCATAAGGATTGGGAAGGTAAGATGTATTACGATGAAGACTGGGAAAAGAAAAATGCGTACTCTGAGCATGAAAAAGAATCCATCCGTGCATATATCAGGAATCATCGTCTGGTTACAGTCCAGAAGATTGCAGGTGGACCAGTGTATTTGTGCACAAGAAGAAACTGTAAACATTACTTTAAGAATATTCCACTGTCTGAGGCACTTCACGCAAGCGCTAAGAGACTTTTGACTAAGCACGGAATGTTTATGAAGGAATCTGATAAACCAGCCTCTAAGGAAGCGTTGGCGTATAGAGAGTATTATAACCGTTTGAAGGTAGAAGAAGCTTTGTACACTGTTATCCCAAACGAGAAATTAAAAAAAGATATAACAAAAGATAAAAAACTTCTTGACAGGTATAAGAAGCAGTGATATGATAATGTCGTAGATAAGGTTTTATCTACTGTCATCATCCTTTCATTTCAGAATATGCCTCCCATAATAATATGGCATATTCACAAAATTTAAGCAGTTGAAGTAAAATACATATATAAATCTCCAGAACTCGTACAACTTTTTACTACTTCAGCTGCTTTTTTTATTACCTGAATACTCCCGTGCTAACTGTCATGATCAAAAAAAAGAAGAGCTATTAAGCTCTTTTTTCTTTTAGCATTTCGTAAAGTTTCATATAGTCGCTTTCGCAATAGTTACCAGCGAGTAGGCTTGCAAATGACTCTAAGTAAATGTCGTAAAACTCTCCCATATCTTTGTTGAGCCTAACCACGCCTAATTCCTTACAAGCATATTTTGGTGTGTATTCTTCTTTGTTTTCTTCGTTGAAAAACTTGTCAAATACATTTTGATATTTTTCTATGAACTCACTGAACTTGCAAATTGTATACCACTTTGGCTGAACTTTTACAACTTCAATTTCGCTTGCCATAAGGTCGAGTGCCTTATCGTAGTAGTCTTTAGGATTAATGTTATAATCATAGTTAGTCCCCCAGTCGAAGATATCGTCGCATACGTCATAGCCTCTATCATTGATTTGGATTAATTCTTTAAGTGTCATATTAATCTCCTTTCTTTTTGATTTTAAATGATATCACAACTTAGAACACAGAATCCGTACTCATCAGAAATGTAATCTACAGCTTCATCATAATCGTAATCATCTCCATCGAATTCTTCTGGAAGTTCGACTTCCTTTGGTAACGCATAATCGCTTTCGCCTTCTTCTAAATCCCAAATAATGTTAACAGCTTTCATTTAATTTCTCCTTTCTTTTTACACTATTATAATACCATACTTATAATATAATGTCAAGTAAATTACTTAACAAAGTAGAAAATTTTGAGCAATCTCTCGACCGTGCTAACTGTCATGATCAAAAAAAAGAAGAGCTATTAAGCTCTTTTTTCTTTACAAGGTACGATAATTCCAAATGAATTACTGCCTTCAACTTCAATGACCATTGCACATTTTTCAGCGTAGTTCATTTTAAATCTTAAAACGATGTTAGTATCTTCCTTAATGTTTAAGCCTAGCAATACCTTATTAAGTAAGTTTCTATCATAGTAGCATTTTTTTGCTATGCCATAATCAAGTACATCAATTTCAGCGATTGGCTCGTTGTTGACCTTTGCTAGCCTAATTGCTTCATATAAATACTTGCCAGTTTTTTGCTCTACATTGACGTTGTATTCCTTCTTCATTATTAAGGCACTATCAAGGTTAGGGAAGTCTTCAAGTTTTCTTTCTTCCTTGTATTCTTCATAACTTGGTAAGCAAGTCATTTTATCGTTATCGTCAAGAGCGACCAACCCATAGGCGCCGTCAATCATAACAATTTGATATTCATTGCCGTCCCATTCATATTGCTTTGTATAGTATAAAATTGGTCTTGGCGCTTTCTTAATGCCCTTCTCCAGCATTGATTTAATTGTCTTAATTCTTCTACTTGCAAAGCCTTTGCCGACACTAATATCTTCAGTTAAAATGTCAGCCTTGACGTCGCCGATAAGATTTTCAATGTCCATTAATGGGGTTTTTGATGATTTGATTTTGTATAATGTTTCTAATAATTTTTCATTGTTTAGCATATATTTTTTTCTCCTTTTACACTATTATAATACCATACTTATAATATAATGTCAAGTAAATTATTTAACAAAGTAGAAAAATTTGAGTAATCCCTCGACCGTGCTAAGGATTTATCCAAAAAAAAGAAGTTATCTTCTGATAACCTCTAGCTTTACTCCTTCCATATCTTCTACTCTCTTAACGATTTCGTCTTCGGATAAATCAACGTAATACTGTTTTAGAAGGACCATTCCACCGTCGAATTCTTCTTTACCGTTGTCATAATCTTCTTCGGAAGAATAAACTGAGTAGTAAATGTAATCTACGTAACCTTGTTCGATATCTTCGCTATCAAGATTATCTCCTGTTCCTTCTTCGATTTCATAAACGATTTTGCTATTTGTAACTTGTGCTAACATATTAAAATCTCCTTTCACACCTTACAGTAATATTATACCAAAACCGTATCACATAGTCAAGCAAATTATTTAACATTGTAAGCAAATTTTAGCAGCTGCTGACGATGCGGGAATAGCACGGAGATGATCAGGATTAAAAAAGATGACTGTTTAGTCATCTAATTTTTCTTCGATTTCTTTAATTGAAAAAGAATCTAATAAATCATCGCCTTCCCATAATTCGATACTGTATTCATTTACAAACGCCTTACCGTTTACGTTATCAACAGTGAAACAACAAGTACCAAAGTTAACATCATATCTTTTTTCAGTTTCATTCATAGGTGGTTCAGATAATTCTTTTTTGCTTTTTTCAAAATCAACTCCATTTACTAATGCACAAAGGCTTAAATAATCGTTGTATGCTTGTTTACAAATTTCTTTCATTTTCTTTTAAAATCCTTTCCATTTCTTTTAATTGGAGCTCACAAAAATGCTCGTAAGTACCATCTTCGGGTATGTGTTGATGACGAACAAATCTTTCTTTGACTTTTAATGTACCTGTATCGCCATGTTCTTTTAAGACTTTGATATATGTCTTTAAATCTTTTTGTGTCTTTGCGAAGATACAAATTGGTTTGATAGTTCCATCATAAAGTTTAGTAACAAGCAATGAACTATCAATTTGATAATTGTAACCTTTAACTAGCATATATATTCCTCCTTGATTACATACTAATAATATCATATTATCACTATATTGTCAAGCGATTATTTTAACATTAGATAAATTTTATGATGAAGTTTCTTGCACGGAGACGTACATGCAGCTGGTTCTGCTATTCCGTGCTAAGGATTTATCCAAAAAAAAGAAGCTTCGCAGCTTCTTATTTAACAAATTCCATTTTCTCTGAATTCCTTTAGCAATCCATAGTGTTTTCCTTGCTTTTCAAAATAATTACCCCAGTAAACTAAATCACCATAACTATAATTATAATTTGAAAGTTTTAATTGCCAGTCAATTGCTTCTTGTCTTAATTCTTCTTGTCTTTCTTTATAAGTCTTTGCCATAATTTTTGTCCTCCTTTAATTTTCTAATACCCCTTCCGTCTAATTTGTAGCCATTCGATAAATCGTTGTAGATTTCAATAATTCTTGTTTTAGAAGCGTGAATATAAATCACACCTTCTTCCCTTCCTTCTGGGTGATATTCTTCTCTAATTTTGTTTCCAAATTGGTCATACGCACCTTTATTTGAACTTTCAATAGAATGGTTACTTACTCTATACTCTTGATCGTTGATAGTAAAGTAGTAACTATCGTTAGATAGTGAACTCCTAATGTTGTGTTCTCTACAAAAATTGTCAATTTCTTCCATTTTTTGAGCGAATTCTCTTTTAGCAGTTTTGCTTGGTCGCCACATATGTAAATCTCCTTTCTCTTTTTCTATACTAATAATATCATATTATCACTATATTGTCAAGCAAATATTTTAACAAAGTGAAAAAATTGTATGACAGTCTGCCGTGCTATAACCTGATCATGACATAAAAAAAGGAACTTTATAGTTCCTCTTCTTCTAACTTAATGGTGTAAATCCTGCCGTCAACAATACTAGGATGAAATTTACCAACAATATTTCGGTCTTTTTTTACTTTTTCTACCCATTCTTCAAATGTTGTTGTACAGCTATAATATTTTAAGTTTTCAAATATGATAGCGTTAGGATTTTCATTAATGAGATAACCAATGAACGCCCATACGTCATTAATATTTTTAACATTGTCTTTACTATAAAGAACATTTCCACTTGGTGAATAGCAAACTAATTCTAGTTTTACTTCTTTTACAATTTTGAACCCTAACTGTTCAAAGATTTTGTAATAAACTTTTTTATCTTTTTCCCCTTTAATAGCAAGAGCATCTAAAACGTTTCGAGCCCAATTTGTATCTTTTTTAAATGCTTTCTCTTCAGCTTCATTAATTTTGTCTAGCATCTCTCCATTAGGTTCACTTGTGGCAAAGAACTGCATATTTAAATCGATAGCCTTGTCTAAATCTTTTTGAAAAAGTGTTTTCATATATAATACCTCCTTAACTTTTTCTATACTAATATTACCATACTTGTAGTATAGTGTCAAGCAAATATTTTAATTTTGTAAAAATTTTGGAAGGATTCTGATCTTGCACGGAGGGATAGCTCATCCAACTACGCTGCAGGAACTGTCTGATGCTGGGTATAGCACGGAAGACGAAACATGATCAGAATAAAAAAAGAAGCTTTACAGCTCCTTATTCTATAGTTGTGTTATACAACAATTCAATGTATGGCTTAATCTTTTCAGCACATTTTTTTAAGTAGTTATCTTTTGATTTTAAGCTTCTCTTTACTTCCTTAGGGTTTCTACCACCTGCTAGATAGCCTTCGATTTTTTCAGCTAAAGTATCGTTTAATTCTAGTGCAAGTAAGCTTTGGTCGTCAACTGTATATCCAACAACCTTATCTTCGTTATATAACTTTAAGTAAGAATGTCCGTTGCAATGTAATACGTGTGCGTTCCAAATTGAGTAATTACTAGGGATAAAGCCTTCGATAACTGTATAATTTCTTTTATATTCGTCTTGTACAATCATATAAATTTCCTCCTTCACTTTGTACATAGCCATCTTACCATACTTATATTATAATGTCAAGTAATTTCATTAACATTATCAAAGATTTTTTGCCGTGCAGTGGATTAGATCATGCAGGCATAAAAAAAGACAAGGGGTTTACCCTTGCCTTACTAAACTTACTTAGTAAGTAAATTAACTAAACGAGCATATTCGTTTTCGTCAATGTGGTAAGTTTCTCTAGCGCCACATTCGTTTGCAACTAAGACTTGGAAGTCTCTTGGGCCTTGAGTAGTAGTAACTTCGTTACCATTGATATCGTAAGTGTGAGTAGGCTCAACGTGTTTTTCCTTGATACCTACAATGTCTTCTACTCTTACGAGTGCCTTTCCTGTTTCGTTGTAAGAATTAATTTTTGTGATTTCGATAAATGTCATTTTAATTTTCCTCGCATTTCTAAGGAAGAGTTTTCTTCTCTTTCCTTGACTATATTATCTCATAATCATACTATGGTGTCAAGCGATTTTTTTAATTTTATTTAATTTTTAAAAAAAGATACATTTCGTATTAAATGAAACAATAGAAACTATAACTAGCCTTTATACGCGCACATAAGAAACATTACCATTTGCGCTACAATTCATTTCTAGGCCATTTAAGGCACGTTTTAAGATTTTACGTAAACTTGCTAATGGACTAGTACAAACGCGCGTTAGACGGCCGGATTTGATTTTGCACGGATACCGGATACATCGTCTGGAATTTACAGCTACGTCTGGTTGGATGCGAATCGTAGCACGGAGATGATCAGGATATAAAAAAAAGACTAGGTTAACTAGCCTTTTCAATTCTTGTGCAGTTTTGGTAATTGCTATAGCAACATCTAATTTCGTTAACGTTTTCTAATGCAGTTACTAAATCCATTTCTTTTGCACTTTCTCTATCCCAACGTCGTATACATGTTGGTGCGATGCTAAAAAGATAATTGCAACCTACTTTGATAATGTACTTGCCACCATTGTCTTTGTAACTTTCATAATACTTTTCAAAAACTTTGAATAATTCATCATAAGCGTTATGTTTTGCTTGGCAATACAATTCTTCTTTTTCTTCTTTTGTTGCGCCTTCAGGAACTTCATAATCATGTGCTTTCTTGTATATTTCGTAACTATCAAGTTTGTGTTTTTCTAAGTACTTGTATACCATTAACATTGCGAATCTAATCTTTTTTGAAACGGATTTTTGGATATGGAACTCACCATCTAAGATACCAATAAATGTTTCGAATAATTCATCTCCATTTTTAGTAGTGAAGCTCCATTTCGAATAAATTAATGGTCTTACGTTGTTGCAAGCGCTCATAACTTCAACTTTGCCTTCTCCAATTTTAGGTGTAATACTTTTTACTTTTTCGTAGCTCATATATTAAATCTCCTTTTCTAACTACAATACCATCTTACCATACTTATAATATATAGTCAAGCATTTTTATTAACATTATTAAATATTTTTAAATTTATCCAACAGCTTCAGACGCTGGGATTTGCACGGATAATGATTGCATCGTCTGCTGGTATTGATTCCCTGAAGGATTCTGATCTTGCACGGGAAATAAAATCTCAGATTGAGTTGACAGGAATCGTCATTAGTGGTATTATATTATCAAAGGTAATTGCCTTTTAAATTCTCTTTTCTTAACAACCCAAGTCCTTTCTCTCTTGTTTCGACTTGGGCTTTTTTATTTGCTGCATGAGCAAACATTCCGTGCATGATCCTGATGTCGAAACGCCAAAAAAAAGAATCGCTTGCGCAATTCTTATAATTTCTGAATAGTTGTAATTTCTGTCTTAGGTGGTTTTTTACTTGATAACCATTCTTCATACAGTTTTTGTATCAATCCTTGATTAAGGTTCGATGCGCTAACGTGATATTTGAGCAAGAATTTCTCTACCATCTTTGTGTCTATATCAACGATATCAACAATGTTATCTTCTCTAATCTCTAACCAAAACCTGTAATGATAGCCATTAACACAACGCAATTTCAATGTTTTCATAATATCACCTAGTCTTGTGTGTAATACAAAGCACTATCATAGCTTTTAAAAATCGAATAATCGCGTTCTCTTCTATCTTGTCTAGCGATTTGTTCATATTCTTTCTTTGTCAACTGAATGTCTTCTATAAAAGCGCCACGTTGACCATAACCATCATCTTTCACAATGTAATAAGTTTTCTTTTTCATATGTAAATTTCCTTTCATTAACTTTTTACAATATAATATTACCATAATCATACTATGGTGTCAATAGTTTTAGAAAAATATTTTTATAAACATTTTGACTGTTGAAGGATTCTGACTTTGCACGGATACGACAGCTCATGTAGCAAGCTGTTTCCAGACAGTTCTGATTCTGATCTTGCACGGGGACGACTGTTCATGATTACAGCCATAAAAAAAGTTGACTGTTTAGTCAACTTCGATAGTATCAATATCTAAAAAGTATTGGAAGAATTCGAATATTTTCTTTTCAAAATCTTTTTTCTTTAAGTTTACGATAAAGTCGTTAAATCTTTTTTCTCTATCTTTATCATAACTAATGTAATCTTCTAATTCCCAACGTTTTTGTTTTGGTTCTTTAGATAAATACAATTTTAATTCCTCTTTGTAATCTTCGCCATAATAATCTTTAATAATTGCTTTGGCGTAAGTGTCTACACTTTTAAAGTCTTCTTCTTTTGCCCATTTTTCAAGGTCTTCTTGAGTTGGTTCATATTCAATATTGAATGTATATTTTGTATAGTTTTCTAAGTTGTCTCCAAAACCAACTAATGTCTGATAGTAAAAATCCATAATTTTTTCTCCTTTTCTTTTTACACTATTATAATACCATACTTATAATATAGTGTCAAGCATTTTTATTAACTTTTTTTAAATATTTTTAAATTTGCAGGAACTGTCTGATTCGGGAATAGCACGGCAATAGGATTGATGATCAGAATAAAAAAAGAATGGGCTTATTGCCCACTCATTA
>OCVV011360297.1_pt1 | contig 12155 bp, 11 predicted proteins | sample 1539721 | NCBI WGS metagenome assembly OCVV01 (sample SAMN02144230, study PRJEB22623) | gut metagenome | biome: sheep rumen | host: Ovis aries | place: New Zealand | reverse complement strand
CCTATAATTGTTGAATCTTCCATTACAACAACTTTTTTAGTTTTTTTAATAGATTCTATTATCACATTTCGATCTAATGGTTTTAGATAACGGATATTAATTACTTCTGAGGCTATGTTTTCTTTTTGTAACTCTTCACTTATTTCTACAGCTTTTGAGACTGTTTTTCCTATGCCTATTAGTGTAATATCAGTGCCTTCTTTTAATATTTCGCATTTACCTAATTGAAGTCTTTTGTTTGTATTAAAGATTATATTACTTTCTCCACCTCTTGGAAATCTTATTACTACTGGTTTTTTTAATTCAATTGCTTGATCCATCATCATTTCTAATTCTTTAAAGTTTTTTGGGCACATTATTGTTAAATTTGGAATTATTTTGAAAAACGACATATCAAATATTCCTTGATGTGTTTCTCCGTCAGCACCAACTATACCTGCTCTATCAACGCACATTATTACTGGTAGGTTTTGAGCGCAAACATCATGTATAACTTGATCATAGGCTCTTTGATAGAATGATGAATAGATGTTTACAAATGGAATCATTCCTTCTTTTGCAAGTCCAGCTGCAAAAGTTATGGCATGTTGTTCTGCAATTCCTACATCATAAAATCTTTCTGGATATTCTTCAGCAAAAAGACTTAGTCCTGTACCATCTCGCATGGCAGCAGTAATTGCGACTATTTTTTTATTTCTCTTGGCCATTGAGACTAATTTTTCACCAAAAGCTTTTGAGTAATCCTTTTTCTTTTTTCCTAGCGTTTCACCAGTTTCTATATCAAAAGGTCCTACACCATGGAATTTTGATGGATTATCTTCTGCTGGTTTATACCCTTTTCCTTTTTTTGTTAAAACGTGAATTAGTACTGGTTCATCGAATGCTTTTGCTTTTTCTAATAGTTGCTCTAATGATTCTATGTTATGACCATCTACTGGACCTAAATATTTTATTCCAATCTCTTCAAAGTACATCCCAGGTACAAAAACTTGCTTAACTGCATCTTTTCCTTTTTTTACTATTTTTGTTATTGGCTTTCCTAGTAATGGTATACTTGATATTATTTTTCTTCCTTTTTTATTTGTTTTGCGGTATGCTTTTTTACTTCGTAATCTAGTTAAGAGTTTGTTCATACCACTTACATTTTTTGAAATACTCATTTCGTTGTCATTTAATACAATAATCATTTTTGTTTGAGTGCATCCGACATGGTTTAATGCCTCTAAAGCCATACCGCCAGTTAGGGCTCCATCTCCTATTACGGCTATAACATTATTATCTTTTCCTTTTAGGTCTCTTGCTTTTGCCATCCCCATTGCCGCCGAAATAGATGTTGAACTATGCCCTGTATTAAAGCAGTCTGTTTCTGATTCACTTGTTTTTGGAAATCCTGAAATACCATTTATTTTTCTTATGTTTTTTAATTCTTCTTTTCTTCCATTTAATATTTTATGTACATAGCATTGATGACCAACATCCCAAATAATTTTATCTTTTTTTACATCAAATACGCTTTCTAATGCGATTGTTAATTCTACTACTCCTAAATTACTAGCTAGGTGTCCTCCATTTTTTGATGTTACTTTAATTAGATATTCACGAATTTCTTGTGCTAATACTTTCTTTTCTTTAATATCTAATTTTTTTATATCATTGGTCTTATTAATTTTATCTAATACCATATTTAATCACCTGTCTGTACGTTTATTTATTATATCAAATTATATGCAATAAAAAAAGAATACTTATTAAGTAGTACTCTTTAATCATTATCTATTTCTTGTTACTTTACGTTTTTCTAAATTTCCTCTTTCTACTAGCATTTGATCTATTGGTACTCCAAATACATCTGCTATATTTTCTATGTAATCTATTCTTGTATTTCTGTGACCATTTTCTAGATTTGAAACATATGTAACAGTTGTTCCTAATTCTTCAGCTAGTTCTTCTTGAGACCAATTATTTTTAACTCTGAAGTATACTATGTTGTTTGCAAGTATTTGTCTTGCGTCGGTATAATTCTTTTTCATTTACATCTTTCCTTTACTTACTACTAATGTAATAAGATGTAGCATTTTGAACCATACCAACTATGTAGTAAGTTAAAGCAAAAAGAAAGGTTTAATTACCTTTCTTTTTATTAACATCTATAAATTTTTTTAATTTTTTAGGCATATATCTAGGGCCTCTAATTGTTGTTACCCCGAATTTTTTTAGTATATCTAATGTAAATAAATTGTTATCATATATTTCAATACATTCTAGCTTCATTACTTGTGTCATATTTACATTAGATAATTTATATTCATATGGTATATTTACTTCTATTGCTTTTGTTTTATATTTTAGTGCAGAAACTGGAGATGCTACATAAATATATACTATATCTCCTACTTTTACATCACTACTTTGTTTCCATATTATTGTATTACTTTTTTGGTATTCTTTTTCTATATCATAGTATTTTGGATTAGCTGGAATAATCCATTCATTTTTTAATAGTTCTCCAGATATTCCTTCTGCATAACCATAACTTTCTTCTATTAAATTCATTATTTCATTATCTTCTATTCTTTCATCTAATGGTATAGTTAGCCAATATTTTTTATTCATATGATATGCAGGATAATATTTATTACTTTTTAATAATTCTATTATTTTATTTTCATCTATTTTAACATTTAATACATCAATTCTCCCATGACCATCTTTTAATTTTTCTTTATCTATATTCATTATTAGTGCATACCATTTTTTTGTATCTTTATTTTTATATACTCCAAAGTCTGGAGTATCTTCCCATTCAAAGTATGGTTCATCATTATACTTATTAGATATTAAATTAGCTATTCTATTTGCTTGGTTGCTTATAAACCTTTTTCTATTAAAACATTTTTTTCTAATATCTAGTAAAATTTTTTCATATTCTTCTTTTACTGTATTTGCAAATGATCCTTGATTATTTTCTATACGAAAGTTATTATATTCTTCATTTATATCTAAATCTATTACTTTACCTGTAATGTTATTATCTTCAATTTTTATAATTGCTTTAAATGAGTCTAAAAACATTTTTTCAAATATATATGAATTATCTTTTTTTATGAATCCATATTTTTCAATTAATTTTATATCTGGAGTATATTTTTTGAATAACTCATTTTCTATTGCCATTCTTATCACCTATTTATTAGTATATACATTTATTATTTTTTAGTCAAAAAAAGAGACTGGAGTCTCTACCATTTTAGTAGTTCAGTCTCTTCTTTTTCTTCTTTTTTCTCTTCTGGTTGTTTATCCTCTAATTCTTCTTCCTCAACTTGAGGCTTAATATCTTTATTCTCTTCTACTTCTGCATTTTCTCCAACTACTTTTTCATTTTTATCTAGTTCTTCTTTTTCTAGATATGCTCTAGTTAATCTGAATTTATATAATGTGTCATCTTTAACAATTATAAAGAAGCACTTTTCATTTGGAATAACTTCATAGAATAAGATTGGAGCATTTAAGTTTTCTGCAGCATCTACCATTTCACTAAATTTTTGTGGGTAGAATTTATTTTGATATTTCTTTTCATTTATTGAAGAAGTACCTGTTACAATTAGTCTATCAAATTCTCTTAAGATTCTATCAACTGTAATATTATAAATATTATTTGATTTATATTCTTTATAATATTTTCTTCCTTGGATAAATCCTGGGACACATAGTGCAAGTAAAACAATTGCAACTATAAATCCTGGAATATTAGTAATAGTATTACCTGTAGATGTTGATAAAGTTCCATTGTTATTAATATTCTCGGTATCTATTGTTATATCTACTGTTTGTAGAGATAAAGGAATAGTTATTTGTAGCTTATTGTCTTTTTGAATTTTATCATCATCTTTATCGTAGTCACCATATACTTTTAAATCCATGGCAACAACTAATTGAGCATTTACGGATAGACCATAATCACTCTTATATCTACTAACTATATTGTTATACTTATTGTAATCAATATCTACATCTTCATTAATTACAAAATTATTTGAACTTACTGTTTGATTTTCTTCAGGAATTAAATCTTCTTCTCTAGAGTATAAAATTTTGTCTGGATTATCTTTATCTAGAATTTGTAATGTTCCAGTAATCTTGTAATTATATGAATAATTTACATTTTGATTAGAATGTACTTCATAGTTAAATTTTGTATTAATAGTTTTAATTAGACTAGCTACGTATTTCATACCACTTTTTAAGTAGTCTGTTTCGTAGTAGTTATTATCTTTTAAGTATACCGTATAATCTGCTGTCCCAATTTCATTGTAACGAACATTTATTTTTTTACCATTAATGCTAACGGAATCAAATAATAAATATCCTCCAGCAATTAGTGCAATAAAAGATGTTACTAAGAATACAAAATATAGTACTCTTGTTCTTTTATTTTTTGGGATTCGATTTACAAGATACATTTTATCTGTACTGAAATACTTTATTTTATCTTTCATATTCCCCTTCCTCTCATTAATTGATTTAACCATACTGTTGGATAACCAATTAGTGGTATTCTTCCTTTTACTACTCCGACAACATCTTCGTTAGTAACTATCCAATCATCAACTGAGTTTGTAGGATTATCACCTTTTGTGGTAAACTGATATTTATTTCCAGTAACATCAATATCCATAATCCTGTGAGTATATACTGAATCATCTACTCTAAATACTAGTATATCTCCAACTTTTAGTTTATCCAAATGTTGGCTGTAGGATTTGTCTATTAGGATTGCATCTCCTACTCTTATTGTTGGTTCCATTGAACCACTACCAACTGCAGTTGTCGCAAAACGGAAGGCATTACTATTTAATATTATTATGATTGCCATAATAACATATGTAATTACCGTTATCACTTTATTTTTTAGACTATTCTTATCACGAATATCTTCTTTTTCTTTCTTTTCAAACATATTATTAATGATAGTTTCCATTATAACTGGAATTAAGAATAATAAAACGGATTGTAAATAAATGTTCAAATTAGGTTGAATCGGTAATAAATATTGATATAGTCCTATTATGAGTGCATACGTCCAACATGGTTCATATCCATAGCTTGCTGAAAACTTAGTCAACATTATATTCTTAGAACTCATCGGTATTATAACCGACATTATCATTTCTTCGGCACCCATAAATGTTTTTACATCATAAAGATGTACAGCAAGTGATGCATCTAACAATGTTGTTAGAATATTTACCATCAACCTTACTTTTGGGGTACTTCCACTTTTCTTTAATATATTATATCTTAGCAATTCAGTTGTTACTATCTGAATTGTTACTGGAAATATATTTTTTAATAATATTAACCAATTTGTACTATATGGTGATTTGGTAAATCCTATAAATATTCCAAGACCATATAGCATTACTAGAAATGCAGTAGTATATATGGCTACTGTTCTAGTAATTTCTTTACGATTTACTTTTTTATTAACCTCGAATCCTAGCATGTAATAGGAAAGTGCTAGCATTCCAATCAAAAATAATATTATTGTATAATCATTGAAAATGTTCTTTACAAATATATTTAGAATTAGGATTAAAGATCCGACGATTTCAAAGATTAATAGTTTCTTTTCACTTTCTTTCATCCTTTTCACCCTCTTTTATATATTATGTAAAAAGACCAATTTAATTAATTTGCTTCTTGATATGTAACTGTTACAGCTAAATTTGAAATTTGTACATCGTTAACTGGTAATAAATTTGGGTCATCAAAGTTTTCATATTTAAGCTCAAGAATCATACGTTGTGAACCACCATTTGCGGGAATTTCTTGTCCTACTTCAACTGGTGTCCCATCTTCATTTTTTAGTGTATATGATAGTTTTGCTAAAACATTAGCTTCATCTGCTGCTTTATTACTTCCAGATCCAGTTACAATTGGTGTTGGAATAGTTACAGATGAAACAACTGCTTTAAATGTACCAGTGTTTTTTACTTGAAATCCAAAAACAGCTGCATCTCCTGGTGATTTGAATGTTGCTGTATAGTTTCCAATAGTTGTTCCATTAATTGAAGGTACTGTTACATCTGCTGATCCTGAATAATCCATTTCTAGAGATGTCTCATCAAGGTGTACATCCCAGTTTTGTTTTCTTACAACAGCTGTACCATTTATATTTAGACTTTTATTAAATGTTGCATAAGTAATTGTAATCATAATTACTAGAGCAAGTGTAAGTATAATACCTCCAATAATTCCCTTTTTTTTCGATATCATATTATCACCTCAATTCATGTAATTATTTTTAGCTTGCTTGTTGATATGTTATAGAAACTGCTAGGTTTGAAATTGTTACATCATTTTGTGGTAATAATGTTGCATCATCAAATGATGTATAAGTTAAAACTAATTTCATAGTTTTTTCTCCACCATTTTTAGCTATTGTTTGTCCAACTGCTACAGGTGTATTATCACTATTTAATAATTGATAAGTTAGTTTTCCAGAAACATTAGCTTCGTCATTAGCTTTGTTTGTTCCTGTTCCAGTTACTGTAGGTGTTGGAACATTAACAGATGAAATACTAGCATTGAATGTACCACTATTTACAACTTTGAATGTATAAGTTATTGAATCTCCTGGTGTTGAAAATGTTGCAGAATAATTTCCAATTGAAGTTGCATTTACAGTAGGTACAGTTGCAGTTGCTGTTCCTGTTGCGCTCTTTTGTAGTGAATCACTATCAAAATGAATATCCCAAGATTGTTTACTTACGGTACCAGCACCATTGATATTTAATGTTTTGTTGAATGTTGCATAAGTAATACTTATCATTGCTACAAGAGCTAATGTTAATACAACCCCACCCATAATTCCATATGTTCTTCTTCTTTCCATAGTTCTTTCCTCTTCCTTCGTTTAATATTTGAGTCAGGTCCTATTCCTATCTTAGATACCTACCCTTATAATGATTATATATGATTTTAAAAAAAAATACTAGATATTTTATTTATTTTATTAGTTTTCTATTATATATTTTTTTAGCTGATTAATTTGTCGAAATTTGAGATAAAAAAAAGAAAGATTTAATATTTCTTTCTTAATACTTTTTCTACTTCTTTCCAGTTGTCCACTCTTATTAAATCTTGTTCTGCCAGTTCTTTATCACTCATTTTTTTATTTCTTGTTTCACTGAATAACAATTTTATATCACAATTTCCTAAATTCTTTGGTCTATCATCTATTCCTACATCAAAATGCATTTTAGTTTTATGTGTAGAAAAAATAATATTATTAGGTTCAATAAATGGAAAGAAATGTTCTAAATATTCAAATTTATATTTAAGAGTGTGAGCTGCGTCTATTACATTATTCTTCCATACATATGCTGTTACAATATATAGTTCATAATAATCTTTTAATCTTTTTAATACCTCTATAGAATCCGGTAATGGATCGATAAAGGAACCATCTTTATTTTTATATATATTTTCAAACTGATATTTTTCAATGAACTCTGCTTCTCGTTCTTTTAATAAATCTTGTTTGTAGTATGAGTCATATTTGGAGTAATCAATTTTTCCTAAAAATTCATCCATAAATTCTTGAAATCTACCAATTACTAATACGTCATCCATGTCTATAAATAATGATTTCTTTTCCATAATATATCTCCTTTTGAAGTGTTTTTTATTATATCAAATATTTTTTCACAAAAAAAGTGGAATTCTCCACTTTTTATTTTGTTATACAGCTGTATATCCACCATCAATTGGCATGATTAGACCAGTAACGTAACTTGCTTCGTCACTTGCTAAGAATAATGCTCCTGCATTTAATTCTCCTTCATGTCCATATCTTCCTAGCGGAACTGTTGCTTTCATGTATGCAGTAAACTCTGGTGTAATTAATGTATCATGAGTTAACTCTGTATCAAAGTATCCTGGGCAAATTGCATTACATGTAATATTATATTTAGCAAGTTCTGCAGCAACTGCTCTTGTAAAGTTAACTACTCCACCTTTAGATGAATGGTATGCTACTGTATCAAGTGCAGTATTACCAACTAATCCATACATAGAAGCAATGTTAATGATTCTTCCATAATTATTTTTCTTCATGATATTTGCAAAAGCTCTTGTCATTTTAAATACTGAAGTTTGGTCTGTTGCAATTGTAAAGTCCCATTCTTCATCTGTCATATTTAGAACACCAGCATTCTTTGCAGATCCTGCACAGTTTACTAAGATATCAACTTTTCCAAATTCTTTTTCTGCAGCTGCAGCAGCATTGTTAATATCTTCAGTGTTAGTAACATCACATTTAAGTGGAAGTACTTTTACTCCTTCTTTTTCTAATTCTACTTTTAACTCTTCTAATCTTTCTAGTCTTCTTGCTAAAATTACTAAGTCAGCTCCTTGCTTTGCAAATCCTTTTGCCATTTGTTTTCCAAGTCCTGAACTTGCTCCTGTAATTACAGCAACTCTTCCTTTTAAATTAAACATATTATTTATCCTCCTACTTTTTAATTTTATCATAGTTTTATTTTTATTTTCTAATTTTTCATCATATTTACAGTATTTTGTCGTTTTAGTACTTTTTCTTTATTCTTTAAATAACACTTTCCACATAAAGGTCTGTATTCAACATTACTTTGTGAACCATCAATTAGAACAGAATCACCTTCTAAAGTAAAATTATCGTTAACAAATCTAGCATTAAATCTAGCTTTACTTCCACATTCACAAATAGTATATAATTCTTCTAATTCATCAGCTAATTCTATCAAGCGCTTACTTCCTTCAAATAATTCACTTTGGAAGTCAGTTTTAAGTCCATAGCAGATTACTGGAATTTCATATTTTTTGGTTACATACCATAATTCTTCAACCTGTTGTGCACTTAGAAATTGCGCCTCATCTACTAGTATGCAATCAACTTTTTCTTTTTTCCAATCATTATAATATGGTTTAAATGATTCTTCGTGATCTATAAGAATATCTACCGGTCTTCTTATTCCTAGTCTTGATTCTAATTTATCGTCTGCTTTTGTATCAATGCTAGATTTAATAACTACTACTTTTTTTCCTTTTTCATTATAGTTATGTGCAACTTGCATTAAGGCAGTGCTTTTTCCACAATTCATTGCACCATATCTAAAATATAATTTTTTCATACAACTTTACCCTCCAATTTAAGGATAACAAACTCTAATAATATTGTCTATTACTTTTTATAACAAAAAAAAGCAAAGCATTTTTATGCTTTTGCTTCTTTTTTTCTCCATGATTTTAATTCTTCTTTATATGTATTAATTAAAACTTTATAATAATTTTTTTCCTTTTCTTCTAGTGGTAAATTATCTACCATAGATGGTTCAGATTGTTTAATTGAATTCAAGAAGTCAGTGTAATTGTAATCTGGAATTGCTACATCTACATCTCTTAGATTTTCAATATTCTCTAATAAATATATAATAGCATAGTTATACACCGTTAAATACTTTTTACAAATTTGATACATATCGTTATATCCAATTGTACCATTGTTATTTGTATAACCATTTTCTTTTACTTTATCATAGTCTAGACCTAAACCATTCATATCTTGAATTTCTTTGTATACTTTATTCATTATATGGATGATTCTGTTGTATACAAATGCTTTACTTTCTTCTTCTAAAGCATCAATTGTAAGATTTTCTAAATATCCGTGTGCTATTTGACTAATTAAGATATCGTCAATAATTTCACTTCTGCATGTTTCGATATTTTTAGTATCTTTTGAAAGTAAATCCAAGAAGCCTTTCATTTCTCCATTTCTATTAAATATATGTAGTAGTAATAGATTTTTTGAAATCTCTTCTGGATTATTTTGAATTACTTCTTTAAGTTTTAAATATATAAAGTCTTCTCTACTATATTTTCTTTTATCCTTATCTACTCTAAAGTCATAGCAATTTGTAATTTTTCTACTAGCGTTTTCTCGTCTTTCTAATATACTTTTAAATTTTATTTGTAAACTATATTCATCATAGAATCTTTCTGCAAACTCATAACCTTTTTCTTCTGCATCTGTTTCAATTTCAAGTATTCTATAATTTATCTTTTTACAAATATACTTTTCAGTAGATTCGTATTTTTCGAATAGTTTATTAACAATCCATGATAAGGCTAAGGAATTATCTTTATTATTTGTTGCGTAATAATCTTGAATATTGTGTTCTGTCAAGTGACAAACAAATTGAATAAATGATGGTAGATCTTCTAGATTTTCACTAATCTTATTAATGTACATCAAGTTATTAGTATAATATCCATTTTGAGTGCCTTTGTATTCACCTATATATACATCAGCATCTGTTAATCCATTTGCCATCCAATTGTTAATATACTTAGCCAAGAATTTTAATTCACTTCTTTGATATTCTGATGTTTTCTTATTATCACGAAGCATTTTTTCTACATATTTACTTTGTGCATTTTGTAAGCTTGTTTCTTCTGTTTTAATGTTTCTACAGAAGAATTCCATCAACATACTCTTTTCAGTAGATGTTGCATTGCCTTCTATTGCTTTTGTGGATATTTCCTTTAAATTATATTCTTGGAACTTTTTAACAATCTCATCTTTCAAATCTGGAGGACAAAGACCTTTCATATTATCTTCTTTAGTCAATTCACTATCATAATACTTTCTTGGTGAACTTATAAGGAGACTGTAGAATTCTCTTAAATATGGCATCATATTTGAAATTGTTTGTCTTTCCTCGCTCGTTATATTTTGATTATCAACGTTACTAATATATTTAATAATATAGTTTTCATTGGCATATGTTTTTAATATTGCATTAGTATCCACTGTCTTTCTAATAGGTGTAACCATTAAACCATCTTTGAAATTACGTTTAAGATTTTCTTCACCTACTAAATCTATTATATTTTGTTTGTACTCCATCCCTTTTCACATCCTTATCATAATTATAACAGAATTTTATATTTTTTTCGCTTTTTTTTATGATTTTTATTATTTTTTACGAATAATATATTGAGGTGAAAATTATGTATACGGATATAGATAATTTATATAAAAAATTTATTGATATAAGAAAGATGGGCTTTGTTCCATCATTGAGAGATGGGCCAACTGGTATTGGTTATACTTTTGAAACGCTTTTAGGAAAAAAGGAAGATAAATTAATTAATCCAGACTTTGGTTCCATAGAGATAAAAACAATGAGTATTATTAGTAGAAGAAAGCTTCACCTATTTAATGCAACTCCTGACGGTGATTATGCTCAACCTATTAATAGAATTCTAAATAGTCTTGGATATCCAGATAAACAAAATCCTGCATTTAAATCCTTCCATATGGATGTTAATGCAAAAAAGTATACTTGGATTGGATATTATAAAAAAATGCGTCTATATGTAAATAAATATGATAAAAAGGTTGAATTATTTGCTTATAGAGAAAATGGAAATATGATTGATTTACAAACTTCTTGGTCATTCTCATTACTTGAAGAGCGATTAAAAACGAAACTTACTTATCTAGCTGTAGTTGAAGCTAAAAAAAAGTATATTAATGGTATACAGCATTATCATTACACTAAAATTTCATTTTATAAATTAAGAGATTTTAAAAGATTTATTAAATTGATTAAAAATGGAAAAATTATGGTTACATTTAAAATTAGTACTATTAAAACTGGTGAAAGAATTGGTGAAATACATGATCATGGTACTGATTTTTCTATTTATTATAAAAATATCAATCGATTATATAAAAGAATTGGATAAATGCAATTGGTTTGTCAAGGGTGTTGCAGGACAAAAAAAAGAACTATATTTCTATAGATCTTATTATTCATAAATGGTCGGGAAGACAGGATTTGAACCTGCAACCCCTTGGTCCCAAACCAAGTGCTCTACCAAGTTGAGCCACTTCCCGGTACATTAAAATGGTGCGCTCGAAGGGATTCGAACCCCTGACCTTTTGGTTCGTAGCCAAACGCTCTATCCAACTGAGCTACGAGCGCATAACCAAAAGTCAATTTGGTTTATAATAAAAAATGGTGGCTCCAGCGGGAATCGAACCAGCGACACAGGGATTTTCAGTCCCTTGCTCTACCGACTGAGCTATGAAGCCAAATGGCGGT
>OCVV011149780.1_pt1 | contig 12158 bp, 10 predicted proteins | sample 1539721 | NCBI WGS metagenome assembly OCVV01 (sample SAMN02144230, study PRJEB22623) | gut metagenome | biome: sheep rumen | host: Ovis aries | place: New Zealand | reverse complement strand
CGCCAGCCCGCCGTCGTCAACTTTATGCACTCTGACGAAAAATCTGACGGCGTTTCTGACGCACAATGATTGTGCGGTGTTGCCTTAAGTACATAATTGCTCGATTATTTGTTTGTGATCCGCAAAATTATTTGTTTTGCTAATAATTCTTGGCCGTTACTATACTTGATAGAATATGTGCTTCGGCCGGTGTGAGAGAACTATGTATTATGGATAATTTGCTTATAATTGGTGCCGGACAATATGGTACTATGTTAAAAGAATCAGTGAGTATTCTGAATATCTATAACAAGATAGATTTTCTTGATGATAACAGTGATGTTGCGTTGGGGAAAATTGATGATTATCATAAATATGTTCAGAACTATAGATGTGCAATCGTTGCGATCGGAGATTGCGATATAAGGCTCGATGTTACTCAAAAGCTGAAAGCTGCAGGATACAAGATCGAGACATTTATCAGCAGCAGGGCTTATGTTAGTTCCTCAGCTAAGATCGCTGAGGGCTGCTTTATTGAGCCTATGGCAGTTGTAAATGCCGGTTCTGAGATTGGCAGATGCACTATTGTTTCAAGTGGTGCAGTGGTAAATCACAACTCAATTGTCGGTGAGGGCTGTCATATCAACTGTAATTCAACTGTAAGGTCGAACAGCAGCGTACCTGCAAAAACAAAGGTTGATTACGGGGAAATATTCTAAAAAGTAGGTGTGAAAATGTCTGATTTCAAAAGAAAAATGAAGAAGACAGTTACATATACAGGTATTTTACTTGGCGCTGCGTTTGTGGTAATGAATGTTATCGCTAAAAAGAAAAAGAAGAAATCTGAGTATATTGACCGTCCCGAGGAGCAGAATCCTATGGCGGGCAAAAAGGTCATATTTGTTGAAAATGAAAATGACGCTGTGAATGCTGACGGCAAGCAGGGACACCTCGAAGCTGTCGGTGAGAGCAGTTATACCCCCACGTTTTATGATAAGTACATAAAGCGTGGTTTTGATGTATTGATGTCATTCGGAGGAATGGTAGTACTTTTTCCTGTTTATGCTGTTACAGCTATTGCTATAAAGCTTGATGATCCCGGTCCGGTGATATTCCACCAGAAGCGTGTTGGTCAGAATAAAAAATATTTCAAGCTCCTGAAGTTCCGTTCGATGAAGCTGGATACTCCCCAAAATGTTCCTACACATATGCTGGACAACCCCGATCAGTATCTGCTGAAAAGCGGTAAGCTGATACGCAAGTTGTCCATTGATGAGTTGCCGCAGTTATGGAATATTTTTATCGGTAACATGAGTGTGATAGGTCCTCGCCCTGCGCTCTGGAATCAGGATTATCTGACTGCAGAGCGTGATAAGTACGGAGCAAATGACATAAAACCCGGACTTACGGGACTTGCACAGGCTCACGGCAGAGATGAACTTGAGATCCCTGACAAGGCAAAGCTGGACGGCGAGTACGCACAGGCCCTCAAGAAGTCAAGCTGGTCCGGTCTGAAAATGGATATAAAAGTGTTTGTGGATTCGGTCAAGGCTGTTCTGGGGAGCGACGGTGTCGTTGAGGGCGGAACAGGAGAGATACACAAGCAGGAAGAACAAGGAGAAAAGGTGTCAGCTGAATGAAGAAGATTCTGATAACAGGTGCTGACAGTTACATCGGTACCTCGTTTGAAAAATATATGGCGCAGTTCGGCAATGAGTATCAGATCGACACTGTGGACATGATAGGCAATGCTTGGAGGGAGAAGGATTTCTCCGGGTATGATGCTGTTTTTCATGTGGCGGGGATAGTGCATCAGAAAGAGACTCTTGAAAATGCACATCTCTACTATGAAGTCAACAGGAATTTGACAGTAGAAACTGCAAAAAAAGCTAAACGAGAAGGGGTTAAGCAATTCATTTTGCTTAGCTCTATGAATGTTTATGGCCTGGAAACCGGAGTTATTACAAAATCATCTGTTCCTAATCCGAAAAGTCATTATGGCAAGTCTAAACTTCAGGCGGATGAAAGGATAGAAAAACTTGATAGTGATGCTTTTAAAGTTGCCATTCTCAGGCCTCCTATGGTCTATGGCAAGGGTTGTAAGGGTAATTATCAAAGACTCAGAAGCTTTGCGTTAAAGTCGCCTGTCTTCCCAGATTATCCGAATCAAAGGTCAATGTTATACATAGATAACCTTTGTGAGTTTGTAAAGAATGTTGTTGATGAAGTAAAACATGGATTGTTCTTTCCGCAGAACGAAGAATATGTGAACACCAGTAAAATGGTTAAAGAGATCGCAGCTGAAAACGGAAGAAATATTCATTTCACAAAGATATTTAATCCTATCATTAAGATCATGCCGTTAGGAATTGTGAAGAAGGTTTTTGGCGATCTTATTTACGATGATAATGATACCATTAATCTCTTTGACAACAGGCTTTCCATTGTTTATACAGAATGTTATGAGCAGACTGCTTACAAAAACTGCAATGGAAAAAAAGCTTTAGTGATCGCTTCTATGGCTTCAATGCTTGATAATTTCAACCGAAGCAATATAGATATACTGGATAAACTTGGGTATGAGATTACCTTAGCTGCAAATTTCAAAGATGAAGACAGTAATTCTGTAGAGAAGAATCAGGCGTTTTATCGTGAGATGCGTTCTAAGGGATATAATGTTGTGCATATTGATTTTTCAAGGTCTGTATCAAATCTTTCTAAGCAGCTAAGGTCTGTAAAGCAGGTCAGAGAGCTGCTGAAGAACAAATATGACCTTGTTCACTGCAATTCACCGATCTGCTCTGTTATAACAAGGCTCGCTTATAGAAAGTATCGGAAGAGCAACAATGGGAAGCTGTTATACACTGCTCACGGTTTTCATTTTTATGACGGTGCTCCAAAGAAAAATTGGTGCATCTACTATCCGATAGAGAAATTCTGCTCTCGGTTTACAGATGTTTTGATTACGATAAACCAAGAAGATTATAACAGGGCTAAGAACAGTTTTCATGCTCGAAAGACCATTTATATCCCGGGGATAGGTATAGATATCGGTAAGTTTGCAAATGTCAGCATTGAAAGATCAGCTAAAAGGTCTGAGTTAGGGATTACTGATAATGATATCATGATACTCTCTGTCGGAGAGCTAAACGAGAACAAGAATCACAGTACTGTTATCAAAGCGCTGGGTCAAATACCTGATACAAATATCCATTATTTTATTGCAGGTAAAGGAGATATGGCTCAATACCTTGAAGAGCTTGCAGCAAAAAATAATGTAAATCTTCACTTGCTTGGTTTCAGAACCGACGTAGCTGAGCTGTATAAATGTGCAGATCTTTTTGTTCTTCCTTCATTTCGTGAGGGACTAAATGTTAGTTTGATGGAGGCTATGGCAAGCGGTTTGCCATGTGTGGCATCAAGAATCAGAGGAAATACTGATCTTTTATCCGATGAGCTGGAACGGTTTACTTTCGATTGCAATGATATAAATGAAATCATTTCGGTAATAAAAGATGCTGTGAATGATATACCATCTGCTAGAGATTTATTTGAACGTTCAAATAACAGGATGCAGATGTTTTCAAAGGATAAGGTCAGAGAATACATAAAAGCAATATATTCCAGTTTGTAAGGAGTTAAAGCAATGCGGGTAGCTGTGTTAATGTCAACATATAATGGTGAAAAATTCTTGCATGAACAGCTTGACAGTATTTTTTCGCAGCGTGGTGTTACTGTAGATCTGTATGTCCGAGATGACGGTTCAGATGACCATACAACGGATATTCTGGAAGTATACAGAAAAAACTCTGCATTGACATGGTATTCAGGAAGCAATATTCGACCTGCAAAAAGCTTCTGGGAGCTTATACATAAGGTGCCTGATACCTATGATTACTATGCTTTCGCGGATCAGGATGACATCTGGAAAGAGGGAAAACTGCAAAGAGCAATAAGCGGCTTAAAAAAGTATTCTGATCGGCCTGCATTGTATCACAGTAGTTTTACGATGGTTGATCGTGATCTTAACATATTGGGCAACTCTGTATTTGTGCCTGTAAAAAATCTGAAGCAAAGTCTGATTACTTGTCAGGCTATTGGCTGCTCTATGGTTTTCAATAAAGCGTTACTACGTTACTTAAAGAAATATGATGGCCCTTTAAGGATTATGCACGATAATTTAGTGTATAAAGTCTGCAGATGTATTGGCGGCAGGATAATATACGATAAAAATTCATTTTTATATTATCGCCAGCATGATGATAATGTTATCGGCGGCAGGAATGATCTGCGCTCTGATCTCGGGCGACTGAAAAATATGTTTTTCAGAAAAAGAAACTATCGGAGTCGGGCTTTGATAGACATTTATGATTGTTATAAAAATGATATGGACGCATATACGTTAAAGACCTACAGAACAATCTGTAATTACAAAAAGCTTTCAAACAGGATAAGGCTCATATTTGATAGCGGATATAGATTACACAATATAAGAATCGACGGTATGTTTGTGATATCTGTCCTTTTAGGTTTCTTTTGATACAGTATGGTGTTTAGTATGAAAGATAAAATTATAAACAGGTTAAAAAAATCACAGGGCTTGTATAAGCTTTATTACTATTTATTTAGTTTTGTATTGAAAGCTGTGGGCTTATTTTTAAAACCCAATCCAAGGCTTATTCTTTTTTCAAGCTTCGGCGGGAAGAAATACGATGACAGTCCCAAGGCTGTGTATGAAGCAATAATAAAAGACGAGAGATTTAAGGGATATAAGTTTGTGTGGGCTTTTCATGATCCCGAAAAACATAAGCTGAAATATGCCAAGATAATAAAAACTGACAATATAAAGTATTTTCTGACTGCTATGAAGGCAGGCTGCTGGGTAACAAATTCCAGTATTGAAAGAGGTCTGAGCTTTAAAAACAAGAACACTCTTTATTACAATTCATGGCATGGTACTCCCATAAAAAAAATGGGCACCGATATGACAAGCTCTTCGGAAACCTTCAAGAGCAAAAGCAGTTATTCTTTCGATATTATTAATTCTCAGGGCAGATATGAGACTGAAATCTTTTCAAGATGCTTTGGAATACCAAAGGATCATTTTCTTGAGTGCGGTCTGCCAAGGAATGATATCCTCTATAATTACTCTGTGCAGTACAGAGAGAAAATCAGAGAGCGCCTTGGAATAAGCAAGGATAAAAAAGTGATTCTGTACTGTCCGACATTCAGAGATTATTCGAGAGATGAAAAAAATGGATGCGTTCTGGTTCCGCCCGTTGATCTGAAAAAATGGAAAAAAGAGCTTGGTGAAAATTACGTTCTTCTTTTCAGAGCCCATTATGAGGTGTCAAAGATGCTTGATGTACATGATGATGGATTTGTAAAGAATACAACTGACTACAAATCGCTGAACGAGCTGATGATCGCATCTGACATACTGATCTCAGACTATTCAAGTGTGTACTTTGACTATTCGATCACCGGAAAGCCAATGTTCCATTTTACTTATGATTATGACGAATACTCCACTAACCGTGGAATGTATTTTGATATCCGAGATCACCTGTCCGGCGGGGATAATGAGGATGAGCTTATCAAACTGCTTAAAAGCTATTCTCCTGAGGATGAAAAGGAAAGAACTGAAGCATTCAGAAATATTTATGTGAATTTCTACGGTAATGCTACAAAGGTAACTGTAGACCGTATATACAAGGAATTAAATAAACAGTGACAGGAAACTGAATAGTATGAAATGTTTTTTTGATAGATTGAGGAAAATGAAAAAGAATGACTGGGCTGCATTGTTTATACTTGCCGTCAGCTTTGTGCCCGGGAAACTGTGGAAAATTTTCTCAAAAAGGATTTGGGTGATAGCTGAATATGAGCTCCTGGCACGGGATAACGGATATTGGTTCTACAAGTATATCCGCGAAAAGCACCCCGAAATAAAAGCCTATTATCCTATCAGCTGTCAGTCGCCTGATTATCATAAGGTTAAAAGCTTAGGAAATACAGTTGCTTTTGGATCCTTCAAGCATTACTGCTTGTTCTGGGCGGCATCGGTGTTTTGCAGCTCTAGCTCAGTGCAGGGCTTTCCATATCCGAGGATATGTGAAGATATTGTATTGATTGGGCTGCATCGGTTCAAATATGTATTTTTAAATCATGGGATAACCAGAGGTCATTCCAATATAGTTAACGTGTCTTCGACTAATTATGATCTGCTGATAACCTGTGCGTCTCTTGATAAAAAAATAATAATTGAAGATAATGGTCAACCTGATGAAAAGGTGAGGATTACCGGATTTGCAAGACATGATAATCTTGGCGGCGAGCTATATGATCCAAAGCTGATCGTTATAATGCCTACCTGGCGGGAATATCTATGCTCACGAAACGAGTCTTCTGCTGAAAAAATTAAGGAGAAAACTAATGCTTTTTTGAAGTCGTCATATTATCGGGAGTACAATTCTTTGTTAAACTCTGAGAGATTTATAAAATATCTCAATGACAATGATTTACACTGCGTTTTTTATTTGCATCAGAACGCTCAGCCTTACTCCGGATATTACAGATCTTTATCCGACAGAATACAGATCGGCTTAGCACAGGAGCACGATATACAGACTCTGTTAAAAAAAGCAGCGGTTCTCATTACTGATTATTCAAGTGTGTGTTATGATTTTGCTTATATGCATAAGCCGGTGCTTTATTATCAATTCGATAAGGAAGAGTTTGAAAACAATCAATATGCTCCCGGCAGCAGCTTCAGCTATGAGGAGAACGGCTTCGGCGAGTTATGCTATGACCTCGATGAACTGATCGGCGGTCTTTACAGGATCTTAAACAATCATTATAAAATGGAAGATAAATACGCAAACAGGGTAGATGATTATTTCAATTATTTCGATCATAGAAACTGTGAACGTATCTTTCGTGCGATAGTAGGAATGCTTAAAAATGGATAGAAAAATTGCAGCTGTAATTGTTACATATAATCCTGATGTAAGTCACGTTAATGAAACTGTAGCATCATTGAAAAAGCAAGGTGTATCAGTAATAATTGTTGATAATCATTCAGATAATATTGAAGATATAAGAGCAATAAAAAATATCAGGCTGTATGAAAGCCCTGTAAACAAGGGAATTGCTTATGCTTTGAATATTGGCATGAAAAAAGCAGAAGCTGTTGGTGCAGAATGGGTGCTCTCATTGGATCAGGATTCAGCTGTATCAGATACTTTGATAGATATCTATTCAAAGTTTACCGAGCTTCCCGATGTTGGTGCGCTTTGCCCGCATATAGTCAGAAAAGGGAAAAGAAACGAAGCTGCGCTGCAACAGGCGGAATATACCGAAGTCAATATATGCCCTACAGCAGGATTCTTTTTGAAAACAACTGTATGGAGAAGTGTTAAAGGCTACGATAACTGGATGTTCATTGATTATGTTGATTATGATATGTGCATGAGATTAAAAAGAAAAGCTCTGCGCATTTATCAGATCAGAGATGCTGTTGTTATCCAGGAGCTTGGAAAGATAAAGTATAATGATCTTTTTTACAATATCGGAAAAAAACTGAATTCAAGCAAGATCATGAACTTTTCTGTTACTTATAATCACTCGCCCTTGCGAAATTACTATTTTGTTAGAAACAGTCTTTACTATATAAATAAGTATAATGATATTTTAGATGTTTCGTTTGAAAGAAAAAAACTAATCAAATGGGAAACGAAAAAAATATTACTTGAAAAGAACAAGCTTAAAACGATCAGTTCGGTAATAAAGGGCTTTAATGATTATAGAAAAAAGAGGATCAAAGGAACTAAAGTATGATTTTGTTAACTTGTTCAATAATAATAATTCTTATGGGGTTAAAATTTCCCGAATCCAGAAAAGTCACAGTAGTGATGCTGCTGTTTATGTGGATACTGTATGGATTTAATTATGAGAACCCGGATTACCTTAACTATTACTATGACTATTTTAAGATAGGCCGTGGAGCTTTTGATTCATTCTCGTTTCATGAGAGGGGATATATCTACTCAGCATATTATGCACAAAAGCTTCTTGGTTTTGATTACCAGACTTATGTGCTGTGTTCGGCGGCTGTCAGCACTGCAATGCTCGGGTATATTACGGTCAACTTAAGCAAAAAGCCAAACATAGTTCTGGGTTTGTTCATGTTAAATCCCTATTGGGTAATGATCTGTCAGGTGCGTTTTTATTCGGCGTTCCTGTTTGTTCTTTTAGGATTGGTATTTCTTATCAAAAATGATAATATAAAAGGTGTCATATTATATTCCGCCTGCATTTTGGCAGCAGGATTGTTCCATATAAGTGCATGGCTGTGTATTGTATTCCTGTTGGTAAAAAGGAAAGGAATGAAAGCAACAGTAATCGGTGCTGTTGCAGCTGCAGCAGCAACGGTATTTATCAGGTCATCATTCGGAATGAGGCTTGCCGAAAGATTCCTGATTAGTGATAAAAAAATCGCCAACTATATGGCAAGTGAAACAACAAGAAGCTTTACCGGCATTATGATACTGACAGCTGTTCATGTGCTTATTTTGCTAACTGCAGTATACTTTTACCATATTATCCAAAAAGAAGGTACCATTGGTGAGAAAAAAGCCGAGCAAAGCAAGAGAGATGAGTACATTTTAAAGACAATCATAATCTGCACAGCCTTTTTACCCCTTGAATGTATAGACAAAAACTATGAGAGGCTTTTCCGTATCGCATTATTCTTATTCTACGCTCTGTATGGAAACTATCTGTCGGCAAAGAAAGACAACTTAAAAAATGTCCCGGTTGGTCAGTTCTTATGCTACAGTAGTGTTGTGACCTATTATATATTCTTTTATGTCAGCTTCAGCGGTTGGTTTGAACACGTGCTGGTTCCGGTGCTGAATAAGAATTATATAATTGACTTTTTTACGCAGTTGTTGTGAGAGGAGTTTCATTTAGTTAATGAGTAAGTTCTTTGGCATTATAAAGAATAAATATTCATCAATGCCTTTAACTATGAGAGCTGTGGTTTGGTTTACTATATGTAATTTTGCTCTTAAAGGTCTCGGTTTTATATGTATGCCGCTATATACCAGAGTATTATCTTCCAAAGAATATGGCAGAATGAGTGTCCTTACTTCCTATGAGACTATTCTGAATATATTTGCTACCTTTGAAATATATCTCGGAGCTTATCAGCGTGGCATCCTCAAGTTCAGCGACGATCAGAAAACCTTCAGGCTGTCGATAGATCTTATCTCCAATATCATAACTATTATTTTTGCCGTGATTGTGATGATCTTTCATAAGGCATTTGTCGGCTTCACCGATATGCCAATATCACTTTTTCTCGTAATGACAGTATATTATTTGTTCAATACGCCTTATATGTGTTGGATAACAAAAAAACGTTTTGATTATGATTATAAAGTAGTTGTAGCCGTGACATTAATAATGGCGCTGACATCAAATCTGCTGCCCCTGCTTACGGTGCAGATATTTGGAAGAACCGCCTATGTGAAGGTTTTAAGTACTATATTGATATCTTCACTTTTTTGCCTGCCATTTTGGATCAGGGATTTTGACATATCGTGTATATTGAAAAACAAGGATAAAGTTTTGGAATATATAAAATACGCTTTGATATTTCAGTTTCCTCTGGTTTTCCATTCGCTCTCATACTATATTCTTAATCAATCTGACCGTGTAATGATAGATAAGCTTTCAAACAGCTCAAATGTTGCATATTATTCTGTTGCATACAGCTTTGCTATGGTCATTAATATTATCCAGAACTCTATGAATCAGGTTTTAAAGCCCTGGAGATATCAGAAGCTTGATCGTCAGGATTTCCGTTCGGTGAAGGACATATCGAACGTATTGGTGGCGGTTGTCGGGGGTTGTATCATGCTTTTTATGCTTGTTGTTCCCGAAGTTTTCAAGTTGGCAATGCCGAGTTCTTATAATGATGCACTTAGTGTAATTCCTCCGGTAACTACGGGTGTATTCTTCTTGTTTTTATATACGATCTTTGTTGATATAGAATCATATTATGGCAAGACGAGCTATATTGCGTATGTGTCTGTTTTTTCTGCAGGATTGAATGTTTTGCTGAATTATCTGGGAATGAAGTTCTTCAGCTATAAAGTCTGTGCGTACACAACGCTTATATGTTATATTATAATGTCATTCCTGCATTTTTTATTTATGCTTAAGACCTGCAGTGAAAATAAAGTCAAAGAGTCACCTGTGTCGCCTAAGTTTATCTGGGGATTCAGCGGAATAATGATAGCAGTATTTACAGTTTCAGCGATCTTTTATGATAGTATTATAATAAGATATCTGTTCGTGTTTATGATATTGGCAATAGTATTTGTGAACAGATATCACATAATTAATGCTTTGAAGCTGGTGAGAAAAAAAGACAAACAGGAAAATTGAATGAGCACACAAATAATATAAAGGAGAAAGCATAGTTTATGAAAGGCATAATCCTCGCCGGCGGCGCCGGCACCCGACTTTACCCGCTTACAATGGTAACATCAAAACAGCTGTTACCCGTATACGATAAACCGATGATCTACTACCCTTTGAGCACCCTGATGCTCGCAGGGATAAAGGACATACTTATCATCTCCACACCCGAGGACACCCCTCGCTTTGAGAATTTGCTAGGCGACGGCTCGCAGTTCGGGATAAGCTTGCAGTACAAGGTGCAGCCCTCTCCCGACGGTCTTGCTCAGGCGTTCATTCTGGGTGAAGAGTTCATCGGTGATGATGCCTGCGCTATGGTGCTGGGCGACAACATTTTCTACGGCAACGGGTTCGGTTCGATACTTCGTGCTGCGAAGAAGAACGCAGAAGAGAATGCCAGAGCAACCGTTTTCGGATATTATGTCAACGACCCCGAGCGCTTCGGCGTAGTAGCGTTTGATGAAAACGGTCAGGCTACTTCTATTGAGGAAAAGCCTGCACAGCCCAAGTCAAACTATGCCGTGACTGGACTGTATTTCTACCCCAAGGGCGTGAGCGCAAGAGCGAATGCTGTTAAGCCCTCTGCCCGTGGAGAGCTTGAAATAACAACCCTCAACGAGATGTACCTCGATGACGGTATTCTCGATGTTCAGCTGCTTGGCCGTGGCTTTGCGTGGCTTGATACAGGAACAATGGACAGCCTTGTTGAAGCTGCCGATTTCGTTCAGATGATAGAAAAGCGTCAGGGCATCACAATTTCTGCACCGGAGGAGATCGCATACATAAACAAGTGGATCGACAAGGACAAGCTTATGGAGTCCGCACAGAGATACGGCAAATCGCCCTACGGTGCGCATCTGAAAGCAGTAGCAGAGGGAAAGGTGAGGTACTGATATGAAGAAATATCTGATAACAGGCTGTGCCGGATTTATCGGCTCAAACTTCGTTTACTATATGCTCAAAAAGTATGACGACATTCTGCTCGTCAATCTGGACAAGCTGACCTACGCAGGCAACCTTGAAAACCTCAAGGGTGTCGAGGGCGATAAGCGTCATATATTCGTACAGGGCGATATCTGCGACAAGGAGCTTGTGACAAGTCTTTTTGAGAAATACGATTTTGATTATGTCATCAACTTTGCAGCTGAATCTCACGTTGACAGATCTATTGCTAATCCCGAGATCTTTGTTCAGACAAATGTAATGGGTACTGTGAACCTGCTCCAGAGAGCAAAAGAAGCTTGGTACAATGCTGAAACAAAGACTTGGAAAGAAGGCAAAAAGTATCTCCAGGTATCGACTGATGAAGTGTATGGAGCATTGGGCGCAGAGGGATATTTTATGGAGACTACTCCGATCAATCCTCACAGTCCTTACAGCTCTTCAAAGGCAAGTGCAGACCACTTCGTAATGGCTTTCCACGATACATACGGTATGCCGATCAACATAACAAGATGCTCCAATAACTACGGACCCTATCAGTTCCCCGAGAAGCTGATACCGTTAATGATAAACAACGTCAAGCAGCACAAGCAGCTGCCTGTTTACGGCGACGGTATGCAGATCAGAGACTGGCTCTATGTTGAGGATCACTGCAAGGCTATTGACATGGTGGCTAACGGCGGCAAGATCGGTGAGGTCTACAATGTAGGCGGACACAACGAGAAGCCAAATATCTTTATCGTAAAGAC
>OCVV011230104.1_pt1 | contig 12160 bp, 15 predicted proteins | sample 1539721 | NCBI WGS metagenome assembly OCVV01 (sample SAMN02144230, study PRJEB22623) | gut metagenome | biome: sheep rumen | host: Ovis aries | place: New Zealand | reverse complement strand
AGATGTGGCGGAATTGGTAGACGCACAGGACTTAAAATCCTGCGGTTGAATAAACCGTGCCGGTTCGATTCCGGCCATCTGCACCAAAAATACAGATTAGAAATCAAATTTCTAACCTGTATTTTTTTGCATTATTTCAGCAAAAAGGCACTTTTTATAGGCACTTTGGAAGAGTTCTAAAAAGTTCCAAAAAATACCCTATAATTCATATAAAGTGTCGGGATTGCATGTCGGGATGATTTTATTCTTTGATAAATCTATCAAAACTCCCTTTATTTATTATTATTCCTATTCTGATTATCAGAAAGGATGTAGAAATGGAATTTATACCATACAAAGCTCATGAATGTTTTGAACATTTATATTATCAAATACCTATGGAATTATTCTTTAACAAGAAATATAGAGATAAATTAAATTCAGATAGCAAAATTCTCTACGGATTTCTATTAAATAGACTAACTTTATCAGCTAAAAACAATTGGGTTGATGAAGATGGTAATGTATTTCTCATATTTACTAGAAAAGAAGTACAAACAATGCTTAATCTATCTGATAAAACTGTAACAAAAGCATTTAAGCAATTAAATGAATGCAAGTTAATACACGAGAAAAAGCAAGGTGCAAATAAACCAAACTTAATCTATGTTGGAAAAATAGAACATGATGAAGATTTAACAAAAGTGATTCGTAAAAATTACGAGTCCCGAATCGTAAAATCTACGACTCAGGATACGGAAAATTTACGATGTAACTATAACTATAATAACTATAACAATAGAGGCAAGAAAAACAGCTATCAAAATTATGAACAAAGACATTACGATAATTTAGATTTTCTATATGCAAATTATAGTTTTGAAAATAAAGATGAAATGGAGTGATTTTAATGAAATTAGAATATACAAAATATGGAGATTATTATCTACCTAATATAGCAGTTCCTGAAGAAAGTAAAGAAACAAAAGAAAAGCACTTTGGTAAATATGGATTATTAAGATTAAACTTTTTGAAAGAGCATAAGCAAGTTTTATATCAAGAGCTATTGCTAAGCAACAAACTACACGAACATTTAGTAATAATAGATGAAGAATCAAATAAGAAAGTAAATACCCTAATAAAACAATTTGCAGAGCAAGAAAATGTTAATGAAGAATTAAAGTCAAATAATCAATTAGAGTGGGTACAAAGAATGAATAACATCAAAAATAGAGCCGAAGAAATCGTACTTAATGAATTGATTTATGTTTAGACCCACTCGACAATATTTTGAAAGCAAGCGTCGCATTTATACTCCCATATAAATACTGCTTGTCAGTTTAAGGGTAAAACTGATTGATGGGGAAATTCTTCCCCAAACCCCTTTAATTTTTTAGAAAGGAGAGCAAATTTTATGAGAAAAAGAAATATAAAAAAACAAATATGGATAGATGTAAAAGAAGATAATTTATTAAAACAAAAATCAAAAACTGCAGGTTTAAGTGAATCAGAATTAATTAGAAGTATGATTAAAGGATACAAAATAAAAGAACAACCAAATGATGAAATAAAACAATTTCAAAGAGAGCTTTATGGAATAGCAAATAATATAAATCAAATTGCACGAATTGCTAATTCTAGATTAAGTGTATCTCATGATGATTATAGTTATATTTCAAAAGAACTATCTAATTTTATATTAAATTTTGAAAAGATATTATATTCAAGACAAAATTAGGAGGCGATAGTATGGCAATAACAAAATATAAAGTAATACAAAAGAATTTAGAGGCTGTTATTAACTACGCTAAAAATGGAGAGAAAACAGAACATGGAATATTAGTATCTGGAGTAAATTGCATTCCAGATATAGCATATTCTCAAATGATGCTTACAAAAAAGAATTTTCATAAAGAAGATGGTAGACTACGGTTATCATTTTATTCAATCATTTAGTGGCAAAGAAGTATCTTCAAAAAAATGTAATGATATTGGAATGGAATTAGCTGAATGCTTATGGGGAGATAAATATCAAGTATTGGTATGTACGCATGTAGATAAAGATAATGTTCATAATCATATAATACTAAATTCTGTTTCCTTTATAAATGGAAGTAAATATCATAATTCAAAAGTAGAACTTGCTTTAGTAAGACAAACAAATGATGATCTATGCAGGAAATATGGATTGTCTATTGTTGATAGTTATAAGGCAGAAAAAGAAAATGATATTGCAAGTAGTAGAATACAAAACTATAATCGAAATAGTGGTAAAATGGAATTAATAAAACAAGATGTTGATGAAGCAATAGAAAAATCAAAGAAATATCAAGATTTTGTGGATGAATTAGCATATAAAGGCTATTATATAAAAAAGTCTAATAATTCATTATCAATATCTACACCATATTTCAATAGGAATATAAGATTAGCAAGAGCATTTGGAGAAGATTATACTTTTGAGAATATTAAAGATAGAATTTATTACAGAAATTATCAATCTAAAGAAAATAAATTATATAAATTAAAAATATATGAAGGTGTAAAAATAGATAAGGATTTATTAAAAACATCATCTTTTTATAGGTTATATGTGCATTATTTATATGTATTTGGTAAATTGCCACCTAAAATTCACTATGAAGAACGAACTGCTGAATATTATAAAGAAATAGATAAATACGTTAAAATAATGGATGAATTTAGTATGATTAATATTCACGATATAAAAACTCTTGATGATATACAAAATTTAAGAACTAAATATCTTGAAGAAATCTCGCCTTTAAAGGCTCAAAAAGAAGAATATATGAAATTATATAACTACACTCAAAATAATGTCGATAAAACGATTCTCAAAGCAAAAATAAATCATCTTAACAAAGATATTGAAAGAATAAATAAAAAATTACAAACTTGCAGGAGAATAATAAGTAAAGCAGAAAAAGGAGCAAAAGAAGAAAAGTTAATTCAAAAAAGAACTGAAGAAAATAGAGAAAAGGCTGAAAAGGATATTGCTAAAAAGAAAGACAGAAAAAATGATAGATAATGTAAAAATAAATAGTAAGTACATTTTGCTGTACCTACTATTTCTAATTTTGTTATTATTTTCATATAGTCAATTGATAACAATAAATTATACTTTTCTATTTTTTGCTATTAGTATATTGGCTAAACCATACATAATTATTATACATCCTATTACAATATACATTGAAGCTACCGACATATATTTTAATAATACAACCATTAACATACTAAATAAAAATCCAAATATTGCCAAAACGAATTGATTTATTGATTCAACTGTAACTCTTGATTTTGAAGATATATTATTATGAAGTTCAGAAACCATAATATTATCAAAGCTTTCTGAAAAAATATAAATTAATAAAATAAATATAATTCCAAGATAATTATTTAAAATGCCTATTAATAAAATACATATTCCAGATAAAATTGGATGTATTTTTAAAACTAATTGATATCTATCTTTATTAATTTTACTTCCTATGTAACTTCCTACAATACAAAACACTAGAATAAGAGCAGTATAAATGCCAATTAAAAATACTGAAATACCAATATTAGCTGAATATTCTGGATGGCTTTCTTCCATAAGCTTTATACCAGAGAATAAAACTGAGCTTGTTAAAATTAATTTCAATAAATATGAATTATTAGAAATTTCTTTAATACCATTTTTTAAGATTAATAAATTATTATTTAAACAATTATTTTGAGGTTTATTAACCCTAATGATAAGTAGAACAATAAAATCAATGATAAAAGGTATAATTGTAAAATAATAAGTAAATATTAGTCCAAAGTGTTGTCCAATATACCCACCTATTATCATAGCTAGCATATATGATATATTATAAAAAAATGAATTATAAAATAAAATTTTATTAAAATCTTTTTTATTTTCAGTACTTTCATATAATATAGAATTTACTATTCCAGAACTTATTGAATTATTAATTGAGTTTATAATTATTGCTATTAAAAATGTAAAATAATTATGGGAGTTAATAAATATGATTGTTGATGTTATAAATAATAAATTACTAATCAGTAATAACATTTTTTTATTATATTTATCAGCTAAAATTCCAAAAGGAATTTCAAAAATTAGCTTTACTAAGAAAGCTACGCCTACAAAACTAATATATTGACTAGAAGATAATCCTCTTTCAATATAAAATAAAGTATCACATATGTAAAAAAGTATAAAAGTTGATAAAAATGTATGTAGATAAATTAATAAAATATTTTTCTTCATAACAATCACCTTTAATTTAATTCCTTGCTATATATGTAGGCTTGTTCTTTTGACATACAACCTAATTTGCCTGGTTCTTTATTTTCTACGGTTGTTTCATATATTTTTTTACAACCAAGAGCTTCATAAATATAATAACTACATGAGTCATCTGTGTATATATATAGATTTTTAATCTTATCTTTCTTAGCTAATTCAAATACATCAGATAATAATTTTTTTCCTATACCTTTACCTCTCAAACTAGAATCAATTATTATCATTGATACTTCACCATCAAACTTGCTTTTCATATCTTGGGGCATGTAATCATAATTATTTTCATATTCATGCAAGGCTTCAAGATTTTTAATTTTTTTACTTTTGTATAATTTGTTTTTAACAAACGTATAAAACTTCTTTTTTAGTCTGCGTTTTTTAGAATTTATTTTTGAATATCCTGCAAAACCTAGTAATTTGCCATTTTCTCTATAATAAACAAATTGTTCAGTTTCTTCAAGAACTTCCATTAAATAAATCCAAGCACAAATATCACTTGTAGTTTCTGCTTGTATTTTACCTAAATTCCATTCTTTATCTAACAATTTTACTGCTTGTTTCATATCTTTATATTTCATAACAATCCCTACTTTATCTCATTTACATCAATTGCTTTCACACCATTATTATTTAAATAATTAATTGTATCTTTGTAATCATCTATAAAAATAATTTCATCTAAATTACAATTATTCATTCTTTGAATTATTTTTATTCCATCTAGTTTTAATTGTTGCGTTCCTGCTGAAACTAGTTCAATATCATCTCCATAGTGTTTTTTTATGAAGTTTTGTTTTGCATTAAAATGGAATGAAAATTTCATACCTGATAAGCAATACATTTTGATATTTTTATTTTTTAATTTGTTAATTAAATTGCTTAGTATTTCTGATTTTACACAAGGCTCTATTTTTTCATAAAAGATTTCAGGATTTTGATAAGCATTTAAGTAATAATCCAATCTTTTTTCTTCACTTTCGTTTCTATGTTTTAAATAGTCTTTATCTTTATGTATTGCAAGTGTATCATCAAAATCAAAAATGACTATCTTAATATTATCTAAATTTATATCTTCTAGTTTCATTTATTATCACCTATTTTATTTTCATTCATTTTACTCAACTCCTTTTAAAGATAGTATTCAAGTTCCTTACCTAATTATCAGCACTTTCAATTTTTGTTTCGTTTTCCGAAGGGTGTATGCCTCCGACCACACCATTTCCCAGATACACTCCAAATCTCAAAAAAATATATCCATTCAATAGTCCAAAGAAATACAGTGTTTGCAATTATCAATTTGTTATTCCAATCTTCTTTTGGTAAAAAGGTGCATAAACGTACATAATCTTTTCCATTTATTTTTTTATAGCCATAAATATGAGGAATTTTCTCATTCTGATAAATTGGCAAATTTTCATTTAGCAAAAAAACTCTTGGAATATCATAGATTGTATCATATTTTATTTTTATAATATATTCACTAGTACCTAATGAAGATTTTATTAAAAAATCCATATCTATTTTGCGTGTAGAATTGTCTTTAATTAAAATATTTTTATATCGTGTTAATAAATAGTACTTTTGTATTGGAATTGGAATATTTACTTTTTTTGATTTAGGGAACTTATTTGCCAAAGAATTTATGCTCCTTTACCTGATGACCTTGTTGTTCAAAATTCAAAATTCCATCATTTTTAATATACATATTTCCGTTTTCACGCAAAATTTTACTATTATCTCCAATACTTGCATAAGCTTTTTCTACTATTTTAGAGCCAAATAATTTTTTGTATTTTTCAGATTCTTCCAATAAATTACCAGATGTTATGAATGTATTATTTGTAATGTCTTTATTTAATTCATCAATAAAAAAGCCAAAAGCTTTTTTTCTTTCAGGATATATTTGCCACTTATCAGCAAAATTTTCCTCACTATTAACAGGATTTTCAACCCATTCAATACCATCTTTTATTTTTATGTATTTATTATAATTATGGGCAAAATTAACAATTAATTCATATACATTATTTTCGCCTGTGTAAATTTGAGCCATAATTGTTGTCAATATAATAGAAATAGGCTTATCTTCTAAATTATTCTCAAATTTTTTATCTCTGTATCTTTTTAAAATTTGTAATGCAACTTGTAATGTTGTTTTTACTTTATATTCAGGAACATCTTCTATCTTTTGATTAGCTTGATAAGCATAGTTTTCTAATAATCTTTGTTTTTCTTCATGTTGCCTTTCGTTGAACCATTCAAAATATGCTTCAGGATTTGTAGTCGTAAATTCGTAAATTCCTGTACTTTCATCTTTGTTTGTTATTTTTAGCTTTTTATCAACATTATATGTAATATCATTAATTGCAGGTAGTATATCCATATGATATTGTGCTTCATCTGAATATTTTAATGTCCAGCATCTTTTTCCTTCATCTTGTAGCATTTTTGAATATCTATTACTATCTTTTAAAGCTTGTCCAACTTCATTTTTTAGAGATTTGGGATCAGAGTAGTACTTATTTATCTTACATACTAAATCAATATCATAATCATCTGCATCAGATAATGGTTTTATTACTGTACCTAGCCTAAATGAACCTTGTGAAAATATATCTACTTCAGATTTTATATTATTAGATAAGTAAGTTCCAACTGCTTTATAGCTTTCAACTGCTTTATTATATTTTTCTTCTGTAATATCTAATTCTTTTGCTATTTGTCTTAATATCATATCTGTACGTTGAGTATCCAAATTATTATTTCCTCCTTAAAACTTTTTTTCCTTTTTCTTTAAATTTCTTCTTTTTATCAGTTGTATTTTGTTGGAATACTTCAACTTCCATTTTATCTCTATCTGCTTGCATAAAGCATTCTGTTATAATTTGATTTGTGTTATATGTTGATGTTGTCATATATAAATTTATTTTTGCACCAGTATGCATTATTTTAATAACTGCTTTACGAACTTCATTAACCAATTCTTGTGATGAAACTCTTATTCCTTCATGTCCAATTCTTTCAATTATTATTGTATCAATTTCTTGTTTATCTACAGGCAATTGTTCCAAATTAATCTTATATGTATCTGAAACAACCAAATTACATTCTCTTAAATTATTAATGTTATGAAATCTAGTTTCATCTACTTTAATTGAAATATCATTGCTTAGTTGTTCATTTTCAATACTTAAATTGACTAATTCTTCAAAATCACTATTCATAACTATTTTAAACATAGCATAATATGGTTTTCTTATTAAACTAACTTTTTTGAAACCAAGTATCTTGCCTAGTTTATAAAATATATAATAATTTGTTCCATATATATTACCTGACATGAAAATTCTATTTTTGTTGAAGTTTCTTAGTGCAATAAAGATAACACTAAACAATACAAAAATTGTTGTAAAAACAGATACGTTACTAATATAATTTGGAATATCTGTATTTTCAGATATTTCTAAGGTTAAGAAAAGTAAGTTTATTTCACTTATTGTAAAATATTGAATAGCAAATATAAAAATTATTATAGGCAGAACAAATATTAATATCATTGGTATAATTATATTAAAAGTTATATATCTTTTCAAAATAAAATCTCCTCTCTAAGTTGATTTTTATATAAATAAACATTGCCACTACTTTGCCAAAACTATGCCATTATTCTTTTAATTTAAATTTTTTATTTGGCGATTTTTCACTTGTACCAACTACTTCAATAGTATTGTTATCTAGTAGTTTTTTTAGTATTCTTCTAGCAGTTCTATCAGCAATATTAGTTTCTTCAATTATTTCTTTAGCTCCTATTAAAACATTTCTTTTAATACACTCAATTACTTTTATTTCATTTTCAGAAAGTAGTAATTGTGCTTTATCCTTCATTTCTTTTGAGTTCATCATTTCATCAATAGTATCATCTATTATTTTTAGCATAAACTCTATAAACTCTGTTGATTCTCCTGCATTGTTACAATTTTGGATAGCTTTATAATATTCTTCTTGATTTTTTCTTATCATACTTTCAATAGGTAAGTAGGTAAATGCTTTTTCCCAATGTGATAAAATTGCAGTTTGCCATATTCTTGCTGTTCTACCATTTCCATCATGAAAAGGATGTATAAAAACAAATTCATAATGGAAGATAGAAGATAAAATAAGTGGATTTAATGTTTCTTTAACTTCATTCATCCAATTAAATAAGTTATCCATTAAACTAGGAACCATAGTATGAGGTGGAGCCATAAATATTTGTACATCACCATCATAAACTGCTTCACCATGATTTCTGAATTTACCTGCATCTTTTTCAATTAAGAAAGTTAATATTCCGTGTGTTTTCTTTAAATCTTCAACTGAATATGGATTAACTTTATCAATTTGTTCATAAGCCTCATAGGCATTTTTTACTTCTTGTATATCTTTTTGTTCTCCAATTACAGGTTTTCCATTTATTACATCTTCAACTTGAAATAAAGACAATTGATTGTTTTCAATAGCAAGTGAAGAATGAATTGACTTTATTCTTGATTTTCTTCTTAATTCTGGATATTTATTTATGCTTTCAAAATAATTTGCTTCTCCAATTTTCTTCATTATGTCTGATACATAATTTAACATTTTTTCAGTAATTTTATATGGTGGATAATTTATTTCCATATACAACCTCCAAATAATTTAATTTACTAAATATAATTCTTTTTCTTTTGTCTACTCTTGTTTAGATTCTCTCTATTTCTACATTGTATACTGTCGTATTCAGCTTTAATATTTTCAGCAATAAAAGGCTTTCCACAATGCTTACAAAGTTTTACTTCTGTTCTTCCAGATGTTTCATTTAAAAGAAGAATAGTCTCTATAATTTCACTTAAAGACATGAAATTCCATTTAAATTTTATTTGTCCATCTTCAGCCATATAGGAAATATTAGGCTTCTTCAAGCTATCATTTGAAATACTATCTTGATATAATTCTCTAATATCATCTGATACATCATCATAAAGATATGCACATATTAAAAGTTTTTTATTGTAAATAATTGTAGCAAAATTAATAATCTCAGATATTGTTTCAGCATAATTTTTAGAAAAAACCATATCATCAAGTCTATCTCCTTCAGTTTGCTTAAAGTCATCATCTAATCCTGTGTTTCTATGATAATCATTAGCTCTCATTGTTCTAGACCAGTCAATTTTTGAATCTTTCCAAAAATACTTTTTTTCAAATTCTAATGCACTCATAGAAGTATTATATCCAAGATTAACTGGAATCTCTCCATTATCCATAAAATCATAGTTTTCTGGTAAATATCTAAAATTACCTAATAAACCATATTGGGTTACAAATTCTAAAACTAAATTCTGGAATTTTTCCATTTTGCTTTGTACTTCAACAGATACATCTTTATTTCCTATTTTAGCTACTTCATTTTCAGTTGATTCTTTACCAATAATTAATAAGTCTCTTAATATTTCATTTTTTACTTCAAATGGATCATATGTACTTGGCTTTGCATTTTTATCTGGTAATATGTAATATTTTTCATCTTTTTTTTCAATTATGTACTTACTATACTTACACCATTTTGTAGTAAATTCAATTTTTTCTTCTCTAATCATTTCACACCTCAAAAAAATTTATAAAATTTTAGAAAACTAGTTGACTTTTTTTAATATATATTATAAACTAGATATAGTTAAGTTACTAAACTATATCATTAAGATATAATATTTCTTATAAATCTGTATCTATATTATATAATTTTTAATGAATATTGTCAATAGATGGTAACTTTCCAAATATATACTAACGAAAGGAGGATTGCTTATGAATGCAACAAGAATGAAAGAAAAACCTATGCCAGTTATTTACACTACTGCAGATGTTTGCAAAATATTTCATATTGGTAGAGTAAAATGTTTAGAGCTATTTCACAGAGCTGATTTTCCAGCACAGAAATATGGCAGAGGTTTTGGAATTGAAGCTACTGCTTTAACAAATTATATGAGCTATAGACACATTATTTCATAAGAAAGCAAAAGAGATTTAGAAATGGCACTTCTAAACCTCTCACAAATCACACGGGAATGTCTCCCTATGTAAATTATCTAAAACTATTATAGCATAATTAAACAAAAAAATTCAAGACATTCCCTTAAATTTTATGAAGGGAGCGTAAAATGAGCAAAAAGAAAGAATTTGTCGAAGGCATTGACTATGTCATCACAATTAGAAAACGAAAGAAATTTATAAAAAATCCAAAGAAGAATATTTGTCCTATATGTGCAAATTGTAATCACAAAGATGTATGTCTAAATAGAAGAAACAAGGAAACTATGGAAAGATGTAAGAAATGCAAGAATTGTAATGATTGTGAAAATTGCGATAAATTTCACTTTTACAATGAATATGAAGGAAGATTATTAAAACTTGGAATAAATGCTAATACAGGAAAAGCTATTAGACAATCGTTTTCAGGTAAGTCTGAAGAAATTGTTTTAGAAAAGTTAAGAAATCAGTTTATTAAAAATAAAGAAGAAGGTATTAAAGAAACAATATATACAGAAAGTCAGATTTCTATAATGGATCTTGCTAATGAAATTGAAGAAAACAAACTAAAATTATCTACAACACATGCTCCAGGATATAATAGAAATATGCAATCAATAAAAGCATGTAGTGCTTACAACTTTATGTATAAACCTATCCAGAATGTAACGAGAAGGGATATAGAACGATTTTTACAAGCAGAACGAGATAAATCTAATTCTTCTATTTCAAAGGAATATCGTATTATTAAAAACGCATTTAAACTTGCATATAAAAAACATCTAATAAGTGGAAATCCTGATTTTGATTTTAATATTGATCCAGTCGAAAAACCTAAAAGCTTTAAGGAAGATAAAGATGTTGTTGCTTTTACAATAAGAGAAGAATATACACTAATTCAATATATTAACTCTCATTATAATGAATACAACAATATGCTCTTACTATCATTATATACTGGAATGAGAATTGGAGAAGTTTTAGCTCTAACAACTTATGACTTTGATTTTGATGAAGATTATGGTTCTATTAACATTAATAAAACTATAACAGAAGATACAGAAGGAAAAGCAGTTGTTGGAAAAGTAACTAAAACTAAAAAAGGAAAAAGAACCATTCATTTAGATAAGATTTCAAGAGAGATAGCATTAAAAGCAATTAGTGAAATGAATCCGAATAGTAGAAATCTAGTATTCTTTCGCAAAGATGGAAAAATATATTATGATAGTCAAGTAAATAGTGCATTCAAAAGAATTTGTAAAAATGCTGGAATAAAAGTTACAACAGTTAAGCACAAAAAGAAATCTAAATCAAAAGGTATTCACTATGTTAATGAAAAAACAAGTGAGGCTCATACTCACATGTTGAGACATACTTTTGCAACTAGATGTATCGAAGCAGGAATGGATTTAGCAACACTTCAGAAAGTGTTAGGACATGCTAATATTCAAACTACAATAGATACTTATGGAGATATATTTGATTATCATCAAAAGAATCAAATGTATAAGTACACAGAATATATGGACAAGATGAATAAAAAATATGAAAAACTACTTGAAAATAATGAGATAACAGAGTAAAATAATAATAAATAATTTGATAGAAAAATAATTCCCGACAATGTCGGGACAGAAATAAGAAATTTGATAATTCTTGATATTAAAGGAGAAGATGGCAAAATAAAAAAGGCCATCTGCACCAAAAAAGCAACTATTGAAAGTTGCTTTTTTATTTTTTATTATAATTCTACCTACTAAATAATTTATTATTAAAGACTTCTATTGGATAAATATTTTTATCTTCATA
>OCVV011202812.1_pt1 | contig 12161 bp, 10 predicted proteins | sample 1539721 | NCBI WGS metagenome assembly OCVV01 (sample SAMN02144230, study PRJEB22623) | gut metagenome | biome: sheep rumen | host: Ovis aries | place: New Zealand | reverse complement strand
CCGAACCTGTCGGCAAAAGCTTCAAGTATTCCGGCTTTGATCTCCTCGTTGCTATTCATAAAATACCCCATTTGATGAATCCGTCTTCTTAATTATCCAAGTGCCTGTTCAAGATCAGCTATGATATCATTCACATTCTCAAGACCAACACTGAGCCTGATAAGATCAGGTCCTACGCCTGCTGCAAGCAGCTCATCATCGGTAAGCTGTCTGTGCGTGGATGATGCGGGATGAAGAACGCAGGTATGCGCATCCGCAACATGTGTAGCGATCATTGCAACCTTCAGCTTCTTCATGAAAGCTTCGGCAGCGGTTCTTCCGCCCTTTACGCCGAAGGAGATAACACCGCAGGTTCCGTTCGGCATATATTTTTTTGCAAGCTCATAATACTTATCCCCTTCAAGACCGGGATATGTAACCCATGCAACCTTATCGCTGTCCTTGAGGAACTTTGCAACCTTGAGCGCATTCTCGCAATGCCTGGGCATTCTTACCGCAAGAGACTCAAGACCGAGATTCAGATAAAATGCATTTTGTGGAGACTGGATGGAACCGAGATCCCTCATAAGCTGTGCTGTACACTTGGTGATGAACGCTCCCTCTTTTCCGAATCTCTCGGCGTATGTGATCCCGTGGTAGCTTTCGTCGGGTGTGCAGAGTCCGGGGAACTTGTCCGCATGAGCCATCCAGTCGAACTTGCCCGAATCAACGATGCATCCGCCTACGGCAACATCATGTCCGTCCATGTACTTGGTGGTTGAATGAGTGACAATGTCTACTCCCCATTCAAAGGGTCTGCAGTTGATGGGAGTTGCGAAGGTATTGTCTACGATAAGAGGTACTCCGTGCTCATGAGCAGCCTTTGAAAATTTTTCGAAATCAAAAACAGTAAGTGCGGGATTTGCAATAGTCTCTCCGAATACAGCCTTTGTGTTTGGCTTAAATGCCGCATTCAACTCTTCCTCAGAACAGTCGGGAGAGATAAATGTAAAGTCAATGCCCATCTTTCTCATGGTCACATTGAAAAGATTAAAGGTTCCGCCATAGATCGATGAAGATGCGATAACATGATCTCCGCAATTTGCAAGATTAAAGACAGCGAACATATTGGCAGCCTGGCCCGAGCTCGTAAGCATTGCGGCAGTTCCGCCTTCAAGAGCTGCTATCTTGGCAGCAACAAGATCGTTGGTGGGATTCTGAAGCCTTGTGTAGAAATATCCGCTTGCTTCAAGGTCGAAAAGCTTGCCCATATCCTCGCTGGTATCATATTTGAAAGTAGTGCTCTGAATGATAGGTATCATGCGGGACTCACCATTCTTAGGTTCATATCCTGCCTGAATACATTTTGTTTCCTGTTCCATATTTCCTCCTTACGGTCCATAAAAAACCATTTTCATTGTAGCCCCCGCGCCATTTCACTGCAAGGGAATAATTGGCAAAACTTCCACAAAAGACTGACAAAAGCCGGGATTATCTTATCCGGGAATTAGCCTTCGATAAAAAAAGGAGGACCCGTCTTTTCAGGATCCTCCCGTATCCGCTTTCGCTCCGTCATGAGTACTTGGTATAACCGAATTCATCCCACACAAGGCATATCCAGGTCTTGCCCTTATTGAGGATCACTTCATCTCCGGTGGTTGCATCATAGAATCTTGTCTGGGCATAAACATTTTCATCAAAGTTCATATTGGAATCAAAAGGCAGATCCCTCTTCCATGTCAGCTCAATGCACTTTCCGTTTGTGAACAAAAGCCCGTCGCCTACTCCAAATACATTGAAGTTCATATATCCGTGATCATCAAGCATGTTACCGGACACATATTTGATTATCACGTTGGTAACAGCAAGCTGTTCGCTGTTGAACTCATCCATATGAGGATTTCCGTTCTGATATCTGTAATAAAGATGATCATCCGGATCGTAGACAAAATACGGATTAAGTTCACTGTATCCGTTTGCCTGAGCCTGGTTGTGATCACCACCGGGATATATGGTGGTGACACTGGGATAGTCTTTATACTCAGCAAGATATGCATCCGTTGCGAACTGAAGCGGGAATGTATAATTGGCTGTCGGATAGTCGGTATCATATCCGAGCCTTTCAACGGCAGCTTTATATCCGTCGAGTGACATGATGCCTGTATACTCAAGAGAGTAGCCCTGCTCCTGTCTTTCCTTGTCTCTTGAAAACGCTTCGTCAGCTCCGACATTTATGCCTGCAACGGAAGCACTTATATTATCAACAAGGTCGCTGTTTATAAGGGGTCCGACATATGCTGCCGCAAGTCCCCAGTTACAATAGATCGCATCGTAGCTTAACGATTCCAGCAAAAAGTAATGCCTGCTGCTTCGGATGGGCTCAACATACTGAAGATCACCGTAGTTTTGGAATATCCCCATAAGTCTCGTACAGCTGCAGTGCTCCATCGGTGCCTCATAAATAACATCCGCAAATGACACACCGTACTGCGGAAGACAGTTCCTGTTATTGGGGATCATTACCGCCATCGGACGTCTGGTCGCTATATCGGTAGGTATCCATTCACCGGTAAGATAGCTCTCCATCTTTCCGTTGAGCTCATACCTTTCACCTATAGCCATGAGTCCCTGCGGAGTATCCGGCGTATGAGGATCCGTATCCTCATCGGGAGGCGTAGACGTTTGTTCGGGTTCGGCATCTGCCTCTACAGGCTTATATGCGTTCGGATCATTGGAGCACCCTCCAATTGCCATCACGGTAGCAAGAGTAACTCCCAATATTAGCTTTTTAAGATTCTTGATTTTCATAATCCTGTTTTATACGGTCAAAAGCATTTGATCGAAGTTTATCACAGCAAAAAATCACTTTTTGACACACAAAAATGCGGGTAGCCGGACTTGAACCGGCACGGAGTCGCCCCCGAGGGATTTTAAGTCCCTTGCGTCTACCTATTTCGCCATACCCGCGTCAATTAATCATGGCGTTTACTATATCACACGGGCTTATAAAAAGCAAGAATGGTAGCAGATTCGGGCGGTATCGCAATATCGAGCAGGCCCCCGGAAAGCTTATACTCATCACCTGTCAGAGAGTAGCCGTTCCTGTCACTTCTGAACACGGTTTTCATCATTCCGGATCTGGTGGTCCCTATTTCCCACACGGTAAGATTTCTGAATATCTCATGATCGTTATTGTTGATGAGTATAAGGAATTGTTCATTCCTGTCAAATCTTCCGTACACCAAAAAATTATAATCACTGTCCACCATCTTGATGGATCCGGTCTTAAACACGGGATGCCTGTGCCTCAGCGCTATCAGATCCCTGTGGAAAGAGATCATCTCCTGATCTTCATGACCCCACGGATAGGTCCTTCTGTTATCCGGATCGGTGAATCCGCATACTCCGGCCTCATCTCCGTAATAGATCGTCGGAGCCCCCATCCAGGTCATCTGTATTACCACAGCTTCCCTGAACACAGCCTTATTGATATTTCTCGATGCGGCATCCGGACCGAGAGTTCCGGTCCTTCCGACCATATGATTGGTACGGGTAAGGAATCTTGAATGATCATGATTGGACAGTTCATTCATTGCCGACTGCATGCTGGGTGTGGAGAAGGTCGCACTGTGATGCCTCATTGCCCCCCAGAAGCTGTCCGCATTTCCAAGCAGATCCTCCCTGAAATCATCGGAGTGCTTTTCCATACCGGTAAGGAACCAGGTGACGGGCTCCATGAACGCATCATAATTCATTACAGAGTCCCACTCATCGCCCTGCAGCCAGGCTTTTTTGTCGCCATAATGCTCTGCCAGTATCAGGGCATTCGGATTGGCTTCCTTTACGGCCTTGCGGAACCTTTTCCAGAAATAGTGATTGTAATCCTGGGAATGACCCAGATCCGCAGCAACATCGAGCCTCCAGCCGTCAGCACAAAAAGGCGCCGATACCCACTTTGCTCCTATCCTGAGCACATATTCAAGAAGCTGGTCAGAGCCCTCATAATTGAGCTTCGGCAGGGTATCATGGCCCCACCAGCCGTCATATGACCCGTTATAAGGCCATCCGTTCTCATTATTGAAAGAAAAATAATTCCTGTACGGACTTGCGGGACTTACGTAGGCTCCCTTTTCATAGCCCTCTTCATTTTCATAAATGCGCTCACGGTCCATCCACTTATTGAAGGATCCGCAGTGATTGAACACACCGTCGAGAATGACCTTCATGCCGCGCCTGTGCGCTTCCTGAACAACCTTGATGAAAAGCTCATCGCTGGCACTGAGATTGGCTCTTCCCGCAACCCTCCTGATATATTTGGAGGCAAAGCGGTTTTCATTCTGGTCCGGAGCAAGAACATCTCCGCCATCATCCACGATCCTGCCGAAATGAGGATCTATATGGTCATAGTCCTGGATATCATATTTATGATTCGATGGGGACACAAAAAGCGGATTAAAATAGATGACCTCAACTCCGAGGCTCTGAATATAATCCATCTTATCAAGTACGCCCTGAAGATCTCCTCCGTAAAAATTCCTGACATCCATCTGTGACGGAGGTGTATTCCAGTCTTCCACCCTGTGAACATGCTGGCCTATATAAGTGTATTCATCATTTAAGACGTTATTGGAGGAGTCTCCGTCACAGAATCTGTCAACATAGATCTGATACATAACGGCGCCCTTGCTCCAGTCAGGAGTGGAAAATCCCGGAAAAACAACAAAATCATAATATTCGTTCGGCTCGGTCACCGCTCCTCTTGAATCAAAAAATACCTTGAGCGAGCCTGACCATATCTCGAAATGATATGCAAATTTTCCGCCGGAAAGTTCTATTTCCGTCTCATAATAATCAAAATGCCTTTCCGTTTCAGCCTTTCGAAGCGAATACCGCCTTCCCCCGGCAACCAGGAGCACGACATCCACATTGTTTTTCGCAGTACGGAACCTCACCGTGACTTTATCACCCGGTTCCGGTTCTTCGGGACTGAGGAAATTAGAAGTTGTATCGGAATAAAGTGCCCTTATGTTAAAAACAGGGCGCATCGTAAGGATATAGCGCTGATCGCCCAACACCTTTTTCCGATGTTCAAGACTGGACATTTAAAACCTCCGGAACACAATGCATCAAATAAATGCTTTGATCAAAAACCACAACATATTGTAGCTTATTATATTCCCTTATACAAGTAAGGCATTGAAAATATAGCCATCGCGGCATTTAAAACATAACCTTTGCGGTCAAAAAGAAAAAAGACAGCCGGGGAAGCTGTCTTTTCTCCAGAGAATCTATCTCTTGGGGTATTTCCAAAACAAAATGTATTGGGGGTACAGTCATATAGTAGCACCTGCCCCTATGCCTTACCATGCCAAAGATTCACAAACTTCACATAATCTCCGGATTCTTTTTGTGCAACTCTTACAGAATTACTGGAAAAGGGCCTCAAATTCTTCTCTTCCGATCTTTTCCTTTTCCATAAGAAGCTCGGCACATTTGTGAAGGACATTCTGATGCTCCAGGATAATGGCTTTGGCCTTAGCGTAACAGTCATCGATGATAGCTCTGACTTCCCTGTCGATCTCGCCGGCTATTTCTTCGCTGTGGTTCTTGGCGTGTGCAAGATCTCTTCCGATGAATACTTCATCATCGTCATTGTCATAGCATACAACTCCGATATTATCGCTCATTCCATACCTGGTGACCATGCTGCGTGCTTCCTTGGTCGCACGCTTGATATCGGAAGAAGCTCCGGTGGTGATATCTCCGAATATGATCTCCTCCGCGATCCTGCCTCCGAGAGTGACCATGATATCCTGAAGCATCTTTCCCTTTGACATGAACATCTCATCTCTTTCGGGAAGAGGCATCGTATATCCGGCTGCACCGACACCTGTGGGGATGATGGACACGGTATAAACAGGTCCGACATCGGGAAGAACATGGAACAAAATGGCATGTCCGGTCTCATGATATGCGGTGATCTTCTTTTCCTTCTCGGAGATCACACGGCTCTTCTTTTCGGTACCCATACCGACCTTGATGAAGGCTGCATTGATCCTGTCCATGGAAATGAATCTGTCACCGTTTCTTGCGGCACCGATTGCAGCTTCATTGAGAAGATTTTCAAGATCGGCTCCGGTAAAGCCGGCTGTGGTCCTTGCGATCTTTTCGAGATCCACATCCTCGGAGAATTTCTTGTTTCTCGCGTGGACCTTCAGTATCTCCTCACGTCCGGCCACATCGGGTCTTTGTACGGTGACCTTACGGTCAAATCTTCCGGGTCTTAGGATAGCGGGATCAAGTATATCAACCCTGTTGGTAGCCGCCATGACGATAATGCCGGAATTTTCGGTGAATCCGTCCATCTCCACAAGGAGCTGGTTGAGAGTCTGTTCTCTTTCATCATGTCCGCCGCCAAGACCGGTTCCGCGCCTTCTTGCAACGGCATCTATCTCATCTATGAATACGATACAGGGGCAGCGCTTTTTGGCTTCCTCAAACAGGTCTCTGACCCTGGACGCACCGACGCCTACGAACATCTCAACAAAATCCGATCCGGATATGGATAAGAAGGGCACCTTTGCTTCACCGGCAACAGCCTTTGCAAGAAGCGTCTTACCTGTTCCGGGTGATCCCTCCAGCAAAACACCCTTGGGGATCCTCGCGCCGAGAGCGGAATATTTTCCGGGATCCTTAAGGAAATCCACTATTTCCGCAAGCTCTTCCTTTTCCTCCTTAAGGCCGGCAACATCGGCAAAAGTTATCTTGCCGTCGCCGTTTATCAGGTTAAACCTTATCTTGCCGAAATTCAGCATGCGGTTTCCCTGACTCTGATTGCTGGGAGGCCCTAATATCGCGGATAACAAAAATACGATGACAAAAGCCAGAAGGATTATCGGCAGCAGTATGTTGGTAAACCAGTTCATCAGGGTCTTATCCTTGATCACGGGATCTATCCCGGATTCCCTGAGGAGATTTTCAGCTTCACTTATGTCAGTGACATACACTCTCTCGGTCACACCGTTTTTGCCATATACCATGACATAACCGGTATTTCCCGAAGCATCCGGAGTGATGACCGCATCGGTTATCTTTCCTTCGGCAAGATCAGCCTCCATCCTTCCATACGAATAAGTTGCAGAATTACCCTTCAGTGTCTGGGCTACCCATACAAGTACAAGAACTACGAATATCAGCCACAGATATGACCTGAACGGGTTTCTTGAGGTCTTTTCCAATTTTCTTCCTCCAAAATCAACAGATCAGTCGAACTTAACAACTCCGATATAGGGCAGGTTTCTGTACATCTGATCGTAATCGAGTCCGTAACCTACCACAAACTCATCCGGGATCTTGAATCCCGTATAAGTAACATCAACATCCGTAACACGCCTTGAGGGCTTGTCCAAAAGAGTGCACAGTCTGAGAGATTCAGGTCCTCTTTCGGAAAGCATCTTCAAAAGGTAACTGAGGGTTCTCCCGCTGTCGACTATATCCTCGACAACTATGACATGCTTTCCCTTTAACGGCTCATCAAGATCCTTGACTATCTTAACAAGTCCGCTGGACTCTGTTCCGGATCCGTAGCTGGAAGCACTCATAAAATCAAGGGATACATCAAGCTTTATCCTCTTGGCCAGCTCGCACATAAAAAATGCTCCGCCCTTGAGGACGCACACCATATGTATCTGCTTTCCCGCATAATCTGAAGTGATCTGATCTCCGATCTCCTGTATCCTGCGGTCAACTTCCTCTTCGGTAAACATTACTTCAATATGATGATCCGTCATTTCCTTTCACCTCTAATCGTAAAATATTACCTGTGTCATCGGATATCTTGGCAGAATCCCCCATCCGGTATCCTATTACCCAAAGCACCTCACTTCCGACAGCACATACTCTGACAGCTTCCTTTTCATCCGGTGACATCCTCAGGTCTGTCAGATAATCCCCGAGTGATTTGGTTGCCGGACTGCCGTCGCCTTTTTTTATCTTCAGGTAATCTCCGTCCCGCCTTTTTCTGATCTCATAGCAGGGAGAAGATTTTATTCCCTGCAGGGATGCGATGTAGCATATTTTATCATAATCAAAATATTTAGTGTACCTGTTTCCATCACCTGATGGAGTCATAAGGCTTTCCAGCTCCTCTTTCCCAAGGTCCTTTGCCAGGAAAAAAAGCTCTGTCACTTCAGGCACGGATTCAGCAGGCTGTCCCTGGGAGTTCCTTCTCAAAAGGACTTCCGAGTGGGATATATCGGCCTTGATGCCGTACGGAAGATCGGCATGCTTTCCGCCTTCTCCTTTTGCAAGCCTGAGAACGGCCGATGCATGGACCTCTCCAATATCTTTTTTCATTGGAGTAAGGGCAGTCAGGAGTCTGAGCATGAGCATTGATGCAAGCACATCCGGAAGAGCTGTAAGAGCGGCCTTATCAATCCTGTAAAAGCCTTCTCCGGAAGTGACAAGTCTGTCATATAATGCATCCGTTTCTTTATCCAGATATTCCAGAATATCCCTGAGCTTCGATGATGCAGCCGCAATATGCTCCGGTGCCATATAGCTTACTTCCCTTGCCTGGGGAAGAATCAGATTCCTTATACGGTTTCTTGCATATGTGCTGTCTTCATTAGTCCTGTCGGTCCTGAAGGTCTCTCCTCTTTCCTTCAGATAATCCTCTATATCTCTTCTGGATATACTGAGAAGAGGCCTGATTATCCTTCCCCTTTCGGGCGCTATCCCCGCAAGTCCCCTTATTCCGGTTCCCCTGAAAAGGTTGAACAGAACCGTCTCCGCATTATCCTCTATATGATGTGCCACGGCAATGCGAACGCTTCCTTTTTCAAGAAAGCATTCTTCTTCCCAAAGGGCAGCTTCTTCTTCAAAACACTCATATCTGATACGTCTTCCGGCCTCTTCCTCCGAATATCCCATCTCCTTTGAGATAGCCGGTATATCCTTTCTTATCTCTCTGAAAAAAAGATCTTCTCTTTTGCAGATATCCTCTACAAATTTCGAATCCTCATCGGCTTCGCTTCCACGTATCATGTGGTTGATATGTATCACGCGTATATGATCTGCGGGAACGATATCCTTCATCAAAAATAAAAGGCAGATAGAATCTGCCCCGCCCGATACACCGATGACCATGTGCGGATACTGTCCGGCCATCAGTAATTCATCCATATACTTTTTACAAATGGTCTCCGCTTTAAGTCCCAATTTCATATCAGTCATCCTCTAACCTGAAGATGATCTCTCCTTCATTGACCAGACCGAGCTTCTCATGAGCCTGCTCTTCCGCATAAGCCTTAGTCTGAACATACTTTTCGAGCTCATTGAGCTCCTCGGCTCTTTCAAGCTCCGCAGCGATCTGCTCATCAAGAGCCTGATCCTGCTCCTCATAAACCGCAAGTCTCGACTTAACATCATGGATCTGTATCATGACAACGGCAGTGATAAGGCTGACGATGACAGCGATCAGCAGATAACCCGAAGCACCGGATCTTCTGCGGCGCTTCTCCATTGCAGTTATTCTTTTTTTTGATCCGCCCTTTGCCATCAGATCTCCTCGTACATTGCGTCGGCTTCTTCCTTCTTAACGGTCTCACGAACATCGGTCACCCTGACCTTGAGCTCACGGTTTCCGAATGAAATGCACAGAATGTCCCCTGCCTTAACATCACTCGACGCCTTGGCGGGTCTGTCATTGATCGTAACCCTTCCGGCATCGCATGCTGAATTGGCGACAGTCCTTCTCTTTATAAGTCTTGAAACCTTAAGATACTTATCGAGCCTCATAGGATAATTCCCCTTATACAAAATTGCACCCGCCCTTGGATGATGGCGGGTGCAGCTATAAATCAAAATGCTATTAGTTCAGAGCGTCCTTAAGAGCCTTGCCTGCCTTGAACTTGGGAGCCTTTGAAGCCTTGATCTTCATAGCCTTACCGGTCTGAGGATTTCTTCCTTCTCTGGCTGCTCTCTTAACAACTTCGAAAGTTCCGAAGCCAACAAGCTGAACCTTGTCACCCTTCTTAAGAGCCTTTGTAACTACATCAGTGAAAGCCTTAACTGCCTTCTCAGCGTCCTTCTTGGTAAGATCAGCAGAATCTGCGATAGCTGCAACCAATTCGGTCTTGTTCATGATATAACTCCTCCTGTTATAAATAAGAATGTGATCGCGATTTCTCTTGAAACCACTACAAATATTTATAAACAGTAAGGGCCTGTTTGTCAAGATATTTAGGGCATTTGAACGATTTTATCACGTTTTTCGGCCCTCAGTCCAAAACGCCCTTAAAATGCGGATTTCTAGGGATTTGAGGGTTCCAGATCGGTGAATGAAAATGACATGTCTCCTGTGCCGTTTTCCACACTTATCGTATAGCTCCTTGTGTTGTATCCGGACAGGCTTAAGGTTATCACATGGGATCCCTCAACCCTTCTGAAAGAACAGGGAACTATGCCCGTATAATTACCGTCAACATAGCACTCCGCTCCGGCGGGTGCATTGATATACACCTTGTAATAGGTACCCGTTGTCGACTGATCGGTTGCCTGGCCTGACGATGACTGCGATGCAGCGGATGCGGCATCGTTACCGGATACATCTGACGTCTCCTTCTCCATCGTGATACTGATGCCGGCACTTTCTTCACCCACGCTCAGGTATCTTGTAAGAGTCTGATATCCGTCACAGGTTGCCATCAGCTGATGCAGTCCGTAGGTAAGACTTACAGGTGATGAGATATCTGTTTTCTCTCCGTCTATATAGAGAATTGCATCTGCGGGTGTAAGGGAAAACAGAACCGTTCCCTCCTTGGGAGTCTCGGGCACGATATCAGACAGATCAAGAACCGTTTCAAGGCCTTTTTTTATTGTCACCACACGGTCCACAGTCATTCCGCTTCCTGAAAGGGCGATGTTGTATGTGCCCTCGGGAACCGTAAGGAGCATATCCTCCGTGATCTTCTGAATAAACTTCGTTCCGATCTCTATCCAGCCTCCGACAAAATATTCCTGTCCCGTAAGCCTCAGATAGCCGTGTCCTTTATCCACATTTATGCTGAGCACCGTGGTATCTATCCCGTGAAAGGTAAGAACATCCACGCTGTTAAGCTCCTGATACAAAAGCGGCTCTTTGCCGGAATAGCAAAAGAGAGAATCTGAAAGCTTATATATGTCCGAACCGATCGTAACCTCATGTCTTACGCTGTCAAAAATATACTGGTCCGTGGAAGTCTTGATCCAGGCATCCGGAGAAAATGACGCCACTGTCAGATGTCTCTTTGCTTTGACAAACCTGATATCAAGTATGTCCCCCTCAGCGATCTGTCCGATGGATATCATCTGACCGTACTTGTCATAAAATCCGGTCGTACCGTCATATCCGAGAGTATACTTTCTTCCAAGCTGCGTGTTCAGAAATGTCAGAGTCATTTCCTCGGTATTTTTATCAACCAAAACAGCGGTATCCACTGAATCATAATCATATGTTCCGTACACCGTAAAGCCCGTTTCCTGTACCTGACCGGGTGCCGCAGGCTGTGATCCCGCATTCGGAGTGCATCCCGAGGCGGAAAAAAGAACCATCACGCACATCAGGATCTGCGCGATACATCCGGCCATTCCTGTTTTAAATTTCCGGTTATAAAAATTCACCCTGTCAGTCATTCCTCATTCCGGCTGCAATTTTTATCAGTTCATCCCGGGTATTTTTTTCCGGGTCTTCTATCACTATATCAAGAAGCGCTTTTAATATCCTTCCCATTTCCGGACCGGGAGTTATTCCGATCGCTTTAAGCTCCGCTCCGCCGACTGCCAGATCCTTCATGCTGCAGCACTGGTTCAGCCTGCCAATTTCATCAAATGCCTCAGCATATTTTTTTATCAGATCCAGCTTTTCCTCGCGCATATACAAGCTCTGCGCGAGAACATCGGCTCTTTTTACATCAAGGAACAGTGCGCAGTCCTCTTCAAGTGCCGAAACAGCCTTCCTGGCCCGGGACATGGTGCATGCTTCATTGCAGTGATCATGGTATCTGATAAGCCTGCATACCCTTCTGATGGTATCGTTATCAAGCTTCCACCGTTTCATTATCTCTTCACCCATTTTGGCACTGACATCCGGATGGCCGTGAAAATGGGTTATCCCTTTCTCATCCGTAGTCAGCGTCGCAGGC
>OCVV010996539.1_pt1 | contig 12163 bp, 3 predicted proteins | sample 1539721 | NCBI WGS metagenome assembly OCVV01 (sample SAMN02144230, study PRJEB22623) | gut metagenome | biome: sheep rumen | host: Ovis aries | place: New Zealand | reverse complement strand
CCAATTATCCTTAATAGAGATAATGATTTGGTTCCAGCTTATATAAAAGGGAGTTTGGCAGTATATTTATCAGATTCAACTAGATTGGGGGCAATAGAAGCCGGTAGAATAATTAATTCACATGTCTCAAGACCATATGAACAATTGTTCAGAGATGGATTTGGAATCGTTGAATATAACAGCTTTCAGTATGTAAAAGAGAACATTGTTAAGATATATACCGGGGATTTAATAACTGTTAATGAGACACAATACCTGTCAGATATAAAGCAGATTATTGAACTGGCAGATCGCAGTCATAATTTAGAGGAAATACAGAAACTTCTAAATGATGCAAAAATAATCAAAATCAAAAAAGGAGAGTTTTCTCTTGAATCTCCACATGAAGTGTATTCTGAAATATCTGATGAAGGTATTAATCTACACACGTTTTATTCTCTGATTTATTTGAATCCTTATACTTCTAAACTAAGCCACTCTTGTCTGGATCAATCTTATTACAGGGATAATGGAATTGGTATTGCCTCATTAAAGAAACTCGGAATAGTCACTTCTCCTGTGATTGAGGGGACACGATTTAATTATAGTGGAATCGGGGATAATTATTGGCAGGCATTGGACAGATACTGTCCAAATATTGAGATTCAAGGACTTCAGGGAAATCTGGACTATATAAGGACCCATCCCACGTCAAGTGTGGCTAGATCGAAGTCAGCTGAATTATTGAAACTGCTGATCTCGATATCCGATATGCTTGCAGGGAAAATCAGAAAACGAAAGAGCAAACCATATGATGTTGAGAGCAAAGCATCCATCCTACAAGACATTTCTTATAGCAGATGGGTATTCGACAGATATGGTGAATTGAAGATGCCTTCCCAGATGTCAAGGTATGATCTTAACACCGAGATTTATGGGGACCTGGTTGATCAGAAAGACGAGCTTAAGATTCTTGGATTTGTAGAGACAGATACGGATAGTAGGGCAGAAACTTTTGAACTTGTTGAATCGCTTGGTGCAAGAGACAAGAAGATTATGTTCAGACAGCTTGCTAGAGATCTTGGTTATGATATTTCTAATCTTGGAAATAATCAGGAATCTGAGACAAATGAGAAGTTTGATCCAAATGCTTGGCAGTCAGAGGAGTTCCCGCAGCGAAGAGTACGCAGTATAGAAAGTTTGGTTGAACATGTACGTCAGGAGTTTTATTGCGCTGATCCTACAAAATATGAAAAAGTGTATAGACAAATCCGCACGAGTAAATATCCCAAAATCGTCAGAGCGTATGCTTTAGGAATGTATACTAATGACGGAGATGTTCAAATCTGTCAGATATGCAAAAAGCCAACAAAATATGCTGAGGCGATTGAAATTGCAAACTATGGAATTGAATTACCACAGTTACATTTGTGTTTATGCAGAGATTGTGCAGCCAGATATAAGCAGCTAAGAGATGTCAATAAAGAACAGTTTAAGGATGAAATAACAAAGGCTATTCAGCGGATAGATTATATGCTTTTATCTGAAGATTATGAGATTGCGCTGAATTCAGAAGAGTCAATTCATTTTACACAAACACATATTGCTGAGATTAAGGAAATCATTTCATTACTACAACAATATGGAGTACCAGGAAGTGATTCGACGAACAGGGAGATAGGAAGAGTGTTTTCTTCTGATTCTTCAGACAACAATTATTCGACTCCTAACACTGTAAAGGAACATTTTCAAACGAAAAACATGCATTCAACACCAGTAGTAGGAAGCTACCTAAGGCCGGATCCTAATAACGCAAGGAATGAAGCTGGCAAAAATAAACAGCAGGAAAAAGGAAAGCCTCGTGTAGGTTCGAGAGTATACAGTCCCAAATATGGATATGGAACAATTTACTCTGTTGAAGAAACAGCGGTAGAAATCATTTTCAACAGATACGGGAAGAAAATGTTTAAGTATCCGGCAGTATTTGATAACGGGATGATTAAACTGGTGTAATACCTAATCGTAGATTGATTATAAATTATTGCTTTTGCCAGATGCTAGATGATCGCAGGCATATAGATGAAATAATGGTCGAGTCTTTCAGATGATTGAGAACGATCCGGATCTGAAGGAGGCCTGTAGAAACCATTTCATCTACAAGGCAGATGATAAGCATAAGAGCCTGATTGGTTGCTTGTATCGCTATTTTATGAAGAAGGCCTACCAAAAAGACATCGTAGTTCACAATTACAGTGATTTTGAGGGAGCCAGGGGAATGAAGGACAAATTTGCTTCCTCGAAAGAGGAAAATTTGAAATCTTTGTCAGCCGAGCAGATTCTTGGACACATCAAAAAGATCGATGAAACTCTAGTAAAGGTAGCTATACATACGAATCTGCTAGTAAAGGGTGTGCTTCATGTAGATTGACAGAGGGCAGGGGATTATGGGAAAGATAGATTATCAAAAAATCTATGATACCAACCAGGATGATTGGAAAGCATTGACTAGAGAGCCTCAGAAATATGAGGCTTTGCTTGCAGGTCACTATTCCGAAAGCAATCATTTTGTATATGAATTGCTGCAGAATGCGGAGGATGAATCCGCAGAGCGAGTTGTGATCGAATATTATGATGATCGGCTTGTGTTTTATCACAATGGAGATCCTTTTGATGAGAAAGATGTACGAGGGGTCTCTTCTATGCTGATGGGAACCAAGGATCGTGATTCTGCACAGACAATCGGCCGGTTTGGCATGGGCTTTAAGTCTGTCTTTAAATATACCTATCAGCCGGAAATATATTCTGATGACGAAGCGTTTATTATTGAGAATTATTTGCTCCCAAGCGAGATTAGCGAAGGATGGGATTATCGGAAAGAAAAGGAAATACTATCGTATAAGGTAAACGGAAGACCATATAAGCCCTTTGCTGATGAAGAACATCTTACAAAGATTATAATTCCGTTTTTGAAGAGAAATAACAGCGGAGATTTGGTGAAGGTTTCTGGTCGTGAGGTTCTTCAAAAGCTGGAAGAACTTACCGGAGAAATACTGCTTTTCCTGAATCATATCCAGGAGCTTTACTGGGTCAATAAGCGGACTGGCAAATTTGCCATGATAACGCTTGGGCAGGATGATACAGATCAGAATCTTGTAACCTGTAGGATCAATACGCCTGGAAAGCCGGAGGAAGTCAATCGATATCTGAAATTTAAGAAGATTTTCGACCATCCGGAAATGAAAGGGGCAGAGGTAAGCGTTGCTTATCGAGTAAATAACCGTGTTAACAATATTAATGAAATCCAGGGCACACCGGTCTGGGTTTACTTTCCAACACGGGATATGACAAAGTTGCCGTTTTATATCCACGGTTCTTTTGAAACAGCCGTATCCAGAGAAAAGCTGATGACCACGTCTGCTTTTAACGATTTTCTATTTGATCGTTTAGGAGACTTGATTGCAGAGTCTCTTGAGAGCCTGAAGGATCGTAAGCTAATAACACAAGGTTTTGTTCGGCGAGTGATTCTGGCTTCTTTTAAAGATGAGTCGGAAAACGAGACAATTAAAGGTTTGCGCACCAAGATTACGAATGCCTTTAAAAAGGGACATTTGTTGCCGAACCGTGCTGATGACTACTCTTCTGTCTCGGAGCTGAAAGTGGCTGTACCATTTGAGCTGGCGGATTTTACTGATAATCCATTTATAGGTGGAACACTGCCGGCTGCATCGGAGTTCGTTGTATTCAATAATGAGCGGGAAAGCAATTTCACGGAGTATTATGTTTGGCTAACTGATAACCTGGGAGTTCGTACATATACTCTGGCAGATTGGGCAAAGGACCTTCGTAGTAAAATGCCTGGGACGTTTGATGTCAGGAAAAACATGACAGATCTGGAGGCGTTTTACGATTTTCTCTCCGACAAACGCGAGAGTTTATACAGCACCGGCCTTAGCTTTAGCCGAAGCGGCCGTTATGAGCAAACTGTACGAGATCGGATATCTCAGGCATGGGATGTGTTGCGTCAGGCACCTGTTATCTTAAATGCCGCAGGCGAATTATGCTCTGCTTACAAAGGAGAAACGCAGGTACTTTACTTAAATGCTTCAAATGATTATCAAACGTTGCTTCTCTCGTCCGTGGTACATCAGCGAATTGCAGAGAAATTTGAGCGTTTGCTGTTTGATGGATTCAAGTTAAGCAAGTTTGATAACTTTCAGTATGTCAAAGAAAAAGTAATCAAGAAATATATCAAAGGCGATCATATCAATTTTGAAAATGATGATTTTACAGAAGAATATGTAGAGGACCTGAATCAGATCCTTTCATTGTTTGATAAAAACCAAAATCCAACAGAGATTTTAGGGCTTCTAGAGATGGCCAGCGTCATAAAGATTGCGTCTGATGATGACACTGCTACATTTGCAAAACCGGGAGAGGTTTACATTCCAAAGTCGGATGAAGGTATGGACCTGGCAGTTTACTACTCTATGCCTGAGGTGGATGACAATGATGAATTTGGCGAACCTGAAGTCTTTTTGATTGATGAATCCTTTTATAACAATCAGGGAGTTTCGCTTAAAAAACTCTACCAGTTCGGCTTGATTACAACCCCTGTGAACGAAGGCAGAAGATCGGACCCAGGTGGACCGGGACAGGAAGCCTGGCGTGCATTAGGTGAATACTGCCCCCATTTGGACATCGATTACCTTGACGAAAACCTTAGATTCATAGAAAACAATCCGGAGCTTCCGTTGTCTCGCAAAAAGTCGGCAGAAATATTTCACCTGCTGTTAGGGATTTATAAAAAACTGGCGGGGACTATGCGAAAGCGAAAAACGAATCCCTATGAAGTTGAAGGTGAGTGCTATCTTTTAACAAAGATTCGACGATATCATTCTTGGCTTTATGATAAAGACGGAGAGCTTTGCCGTATTAATGAAATATCGAAATTTGATCTGGATACAGCTCTTTACGGTGAATTGATTTCAGACAAACAAGCGTATGCAACACTTGGTTTTATTGAAACCGAGGATGACAGTACTGCAGAGGCCTTTGATCAAGTTGATAAGCTCGACCGTAAGAATAAAACGATTCTGATCAGACAACTGGCAAGGGAACTTGGGCTTAAATTGGCTGAGGATACGGGTGATGCGGAAGAATCGTCCAAAGAGAAAGATCCGGATGGTGTATTTAATCCGGATGAATGGGTTTCTGAAGCGTTTCCGATATCGAAAGTCAGGAATATGGACAGCTTGATTGAGCACGTTAGGCAGCAGTTCTTCTGTGCTGATCCTGTTACTTACAGGAAAGTATTAAGACAGATACGAACAAGTAAATCTCCACGCTCTGTTAAGGCATATGTAACCGGGATGTATGTAAATGACAGCAACATCCAGGTCTGTCAGATGTGTAAAAAGCCCTCAATAAGAGTGGATGCAACAGAGATTGCTAATTACGGAATCGAACTGCCACAGCTCCATCTTTGCTTATGCCGGGATTGTTCCGCAATATATAAATCTATGCGGGACGTCAACAAAGAACCCTTTAAAGAAGGTATGAAACAGGCACTGCTTAGTGTCAACCTGGAAGATAAGGCGAATGAATATGAATTGCAGTTAAACACCGAATATTCGCTGCATTTTACAGAAACGCATGTGGCAGAAATCCAAACTATATTCGGCTTATTGTCTGAGTATGGTATTCCGGGCTCAGTCCCTGAATCAGATGAGAACGTAGAAGACGCGGAGCTCTCTTTGGATACTTATGAGCAAGGGGAAGATGTCACACCAGAAAACCAAAAAGACAGCAACTCTGCTGATGATCATGCTGAGCTGACACTGCATGAAGAGCCCTCGATAAGCATAGAGGAAGAAGCAGAAAAGACAATTCCTGATACATCAAACCACAAACAGGAACCGGATGTTCCGGAAGCAGAGTTTCTTCCAAATATGGATCCGATTAAAGACGGAAATCTCGTCTCTTACAAGAAGATGAATACGCTAGAGATTGTTGATGCCGTGATTGATTCATCAAAATATCCGCTTCATAAGAGCTTTCTGGGTAAGAAAATCGGTGACCTTGTTGTAGCAAATGGAAAACGGTATTTGATTGTAAGTATCTTATAACAGGCCGGTCTTAGGGAAGGACGACAAAAATGGCAATTACGTATGAAGCCCAATGCCCCGTGCATCATACAAAGCTTGTTTGTAAAAAAGAAGATTTGGTAACAGTCACTTTGATGGATGGGAAAAAGGAGAAACGGCCGATATTCTTTTGTGCCTCATGCAAAAGGTTTTATGCCTATTCTCCGGAAAAAGGAATACGGGATTCAAAGAAAGAATATAACAGATATCCTTATTCCTGGGCAAATGTTAAGTATTCCATAATATCGGATACGGTTGGCATGACAGGTTCAATTTGGAAAACTGGAACTGGATCTGTCGGCTCAGGATCCGGCAGGACGTTTACTGGATCCAAGACTACGGGACCAAAAGGAGGGAAAGGTGGAAAGACTTCCTCGACATCGCCTGTCAAACCGCCTACAAATGAGCAAAAGGTTCGTATCCATGAGTTACGGCCTTCGGAAATAGACTCCAGGCTGCAGACAAATTATAACAGTGTCCGTGCCGTCTATCCGATGGTGGCAAAGGATTCGGACACCGTGATGGATCTGATCAAGAAGGTGTTTCCTTCAAATCTGAATCAGAATGTCGTTATCCGTAATGAAACCTTTATGGGGAATAACGGTCTCATTCGTCGTGTTGAAATATATAACAAAAATAGTTCATACCTCTCCCACCGTCTTCCAGCAGGTGTCTACCTGTCTTTTGGAGGAAGAGTTTCCAATGGCGAATTTTACGTTGGCGAGCTGCGCATTTTAGAAAATCCGATATTAAAAGAAGATGATACTGAAGTAAATCTTCCGTTTGTATATGATGGTCCGAATCACCAGAACTGGCTCTATGAGCTGACTGCATCTGAGGCAAAAAATGCACAGAAAATCGAGGGCGAATTAGGCGACTGGAACGATTATCTTGATTGGAAACGGCAGCTTGCTGAACTTCGCATCCGTGGTATGAAGTATATCGGATTTCGGTTTGACATTGATGCCCGGGAAATGACTTTTCTTGTTGTAACAGAAGGGAAAGACAATTTTGACGAGTTCAGGCGGTTTTTAAGAAGAAACGAGGTATCTATCTTCTCAAATAACTATTCTACAAATCGATGGACATTTGAGTTTAACCGCGAGTATCAGGATAACTCAAATAATGATAGCGGTGTGGCGCTCACGTTTACAAGATTTGGAAGCACATATGGCCCTGATGATGTTGACAGATATGCTTGGGATGATATGCGCAATAATACCAAGCAGTATGGGAATGATGATAATGCGACAACCCGTTCATTGCTTGGTGGCATCAGCCGCAACTATTTTGAACCTTTCTTTGCGGAATTGACATTTGAGCTTAGCGGGAACGCCATGGCAACCATCAGCAGACAGTTGAGAAGAGTCGGGAGCTTAGCGGAGGATATAGAGGAAACACTGGCAGGTGAATTCTATGGAGATGGATATATTGCCACATCCCAGATTGGCGATTTCGCTCTGCTTAGAAGGTTAAAACAGGCAGTGCATGATCTTGCAAATGGGAAAAGTGCCTCGCATGGATTAGATCAGTGGCTCTTTGATATTAAGAAAGCCCGCGTACCCGAGAGAATAGAAGCAATCGATGAATGGCAGAATCCGGATATCAATGACAAGCAAAAGCAAGCCGTTGAAAAGATTTTATCCGTTCCGGATATTTGTCTTATTCAGGGACCTCCCGGAACCGGGAAAACTACAGTCATTGCAGAGGCCATTTACCAGCTTGTCATCAGAAACAAACGAGTCATGGTGGCTTCACAGGCGAATCTGGCAGTAGATAACGCCCTTGAGCGTTTGATTTCCAACCCTAAAATAAGAGCGATCCGATTGGGCAGTGCAAAGAAGATTGATTCTTCTGTTAGCAATATTACAGAAGGAAATGTCCTTGAAACATTTTATGATTCCATTCTGTCATATCTGAAGGATCATTATGTTACCAACTGGGATAAGATAGATGCTATTGAGACTGCCGGTAAATATGATTTAAAGAGATACAACGATTCTCAACATGAAATAGGGGAATTGCGAGCTCAGATTGAAAGCCTTAAAGCAGAGTTGACTGCGCTTAGCTCCGATTGGGACAGCGATACAGAATATACGGCGCAGAACGAATTGAAAATTCAAAAAATCAACCTGATGCTTCTAGGATCATTCTGTGAAGGCAAAGCTGACAATTTAGAATTGATGCTTAATAAAGCTTCTATTCTTCGGCTTTGGGCGGCATTGGAGCCGATTGTCCTTGGAATTAAAAAACAAGGCATCTCTTTAACACGAGTAGGTGTAAATCCGGACGATCTTGAAACTCCGCTTCGTATTAGTCGCGCGAACGATATCATTGAGCATATTCTTAACAATGCGAAACAGGCGGCGGGCTTGTTAACAAAGCTGAACAGCGCTGATCAGTTTGGTGGAAACGATCAAGAATTAGAAGAACTTAAGATACAAGAGGAAATCTTGAAAAACCGTGTTTTGAAAGATATGAATCCGGAAGACATGGTTAAATGGCAGGAAGTCAATAAGAAGATCCAGGAACTCAGTGCTTCTGGCGGAGGTCTGTCGGAAGGCGAAAAATCCTTATTTGACGAGAGCGAGTTACCTGATGACAGTGCTGAGAGACAGACTTATATGATCAGCATTCTTCAAACCTGCCTGCCTCTTATACAGATGCTTAATAGCGAAGTGATAAAAGTTTCCGGTGAAATATCATCAGAAATTTCCTTGCAGCAAAGTCAGTTTGAACAAAAGGCTGCAGATAAGGAGTCTCGCAAAGAAGAACTGGGACAGGAAATTGTCAATCTTGAAAGTAAGATTGCAGATAGCAGTCGTTTGTCAGAACTTGTCTTAAAGAAATATAAGGCGACAGCTGAAACGTTAGAGACAAAAATTGGGGAATCCAATGTAAGAGCAGCGCAAAAATATAAAACATCCGTCCGCAGGGATGTTTGGGAGAGTATCTTCCGCGGATTGCAAACATGGGTTGATGAGATCCCTGATTATTCGCAGGAAAAAGAAGTATATCTGCGCGATTTCATTAATGGATGTAATGTGGTTGGTGTTTCCTGTACGGAAAATGCGAGAACATTAACGGAGAACGGTTTTGATGATTTTGACGTGGTTATCATCGACGAGGTCAGTAAGGCAACGCCGCCGGAACTTTTGATTCCTATGCTTCGAGGAAGAAAAATTGTATTGGTTGGCGATCATCGCCAGCTTCCTCCGCTGTTTAATGAACATGAGAAAACTTATCAGGAGGTCGCTGAACAGCAGGAAAATCAGGATGATGTTATCGTGCAGCTTACAATGCAGGATTTCAATAAGTATAAGGATATGGTAACAGCCTCTTTGTTTGAACGGTATTTTGAAAATGCCGATTCCAGCATCAAAGAGACCTTGCTTTATCAATACCGTATGCATTCAGATATCATGGATATCATTAATATTTTCTATGACAATTATCTGAAGGACGGAAATGAGGACAATTATACCTACGACACAAAGGCCCATTATTTGGAGATCCGCAGCACATCTGGAACAGAAATGATCATTCCCGATCGTCACGCTTATTGGTTTGACTCTTCTACTCTTGGGGGAGAGAGGATCTTTGAACAACGTAAGCAGGGAAGTACATCAGCTGAAAACCTTGTAGAAGCTGAAATGATTATCGAACTGTTGAAAAAAATGGAGCGGCAATATGCAAACAAATCTGATATAAAACTGCCGGTGTCCATTGGTGTGATCAGTTTTTACTATGACCAGGTGGCATTGATCAGACAGATGCTCCGCGGAGAGATCTTCCATGCTATTGATGTTGAAGTAAATACTGTAGACCGCTTCCAGGGAAAAGAAAAGGAGATTATATTTGTAAGCCTTGTTCGAAACGTCAAACGGTCTGCACATAATGTAGATTCGCATATTGCGGCATTCCAGAGAATCAATGTAGCTTTTTCAAGAGCACAGAATCTTCTGGTTATTGTTGGCGCAAAGGACATGTATGCGGAGCAACCTGTGAAGATTACCGATATGAACAATGGTGAAGAAAAAGTCATTATGGCTTATAAGGAAATCATTGAAATGCTGGATCAGAGGGGAACGTACTTTACGAGCGATGAGGTCATTAATGACCTGCGTGCAGATGAGATTCTCAGTGTTTTGAAACAGCGGCAGGGAGGAAATGAATAATGGTACTTTCTGACAATCAGGTTAGAGTTCCTGGTAAGACATATAAGGTCAGGCTGAAATGTGTATCTACACAAAGACTGACAACTATAGAATGGCTCATTCTAAGCTGTACAAAGAAGTTTGAACGCCATCCGGAGATGTCCGGGAGGACGCTGAAATATGCCTTCGAAGAAGTATTTCAGTTTCAGAACAGCGAATTATTAATAAAGCCCTGCCTTCGACACTTAAGAAGTTTAGGAGTTATCCAAATTGCCAGTGGCGATATTTTCGACTATGACGCCATACGGTTTGCAGACATCGATTTAACCGAACTTGGTGATGTAATGCTCAAAGATGGTCTGCTTCCGGGTGAATCCAGAGAGATTCCCTTAGATATCTATTATAATCCGTTAACTGGTCGGATCAGCAGCCTAAACAATTCAAATGTAGGCGGAAAAGATGTGATTGATTTTGGCTCCAAGGGCGATTATCCAGACATGTTCCCGGAAGAGGGCGTTAAACAGGAACTCCAGACCGGCGCGTTGGCGGATGGTAGATTTACAGCCTCAAAATTCCGGATTGAAGAAATTGAGGAGATCGCTTCCCGCGACTGGGATAGTATCATTGCGCTCACTCTGGAAGCGGATGATAAAAATGTGCTTAGTACAGTTCCGAAAATTACAGCGGAGAATATTACAAGATTGCTGCCGCAGTTATATTTGAGCAGAGAAATCACCCAAAAAGTAGCTAATTCTCTCAGATCAAGAGAAAATTTGCAGGTTAAGAATGTTATCGGATCAGGGAAAAACATCAAATCAGCGGTTCTTGATGTCTGTAAGAACGGGAAAGTAATCTTCATTGATACAGACGTATATGAACTGTACAAGAGAAATACAGCTTCGTTTAAAGATCGGATTGTTTTTCTCTTTGGTGAGGAGGAAAAATTCTTTGTAGAAAACGAAAAAGGGTTATTCATTTCCTTACCCGGAAGCCTTCCCGTTGAGGGTTGTGCCGTCGTAAATGAAAAAGGTGAAAGTGTCAGTCTGTGCAAGGCCGAATATTCTTATGAGGACAGTACATTGACGATTCCTTTGGCCGTTGAGGATGCAAGGCTTATAAAAAAGCCTCGCCTTGTTCTCTCTTGGCTGGAAGAATTGATTAAAACAAACCTTGATAAAAACATTCGGATGGCAGCCTTATATACGCTTCAGTTTCTAAATGGAAATTTGAGTAAATGCAAAACGCTTCTTATTAAGCGCTGGGCAAGTATGACAGTCGAAGAAGTAGTTTCAGAGCTCAATCAAATCAATTTAGGTTGTAAACAGCTCCATACAGAGATGTTTAGTGTTGATGAGATCATTGATGCTCTTTTGGAAAAAATCGACTATACAGAATATGGGTCTGCCTTAGAGAATGTACGCAAGCTGATGGAATCAGATACCATCAGGACAAATTCTCATCTGTATCAGCATACTGTCCGATCGGTGATCAATCATCTGAGAAAGCCTGAAAACTATGCGGAACTGGTCACACTTTTCCAGAGTATGGGTATACGTTCCCATGACGAAGCACTTGCGTTCGATGAGACTGTTAAAGAGCTTTATACAGAGAACGTAATTAAAGACATTTTGACCGCGATAGCGCATGACCAGTATACAAAACTTCCGGAATTATTTGAACTGGACGTGTTGTTTAATGAATATGCCGATGTAGTGAAGCATATTGAAGGTCACGTGTCAGGTCTCAGATTGTTTGAGAAATTAGATGAAGAGGAACTACAGAAATCAGTTGAAGCTTGCCCTGATATAGCAGGTCTTCAATCTTATGTCGCAGAGCTGGTGTCTAAGAATGCATATCTGATGGTTCTGGGTATTAACGTTTATG
>OCVV010812385.1_pt1 | contig 12163 bp, 5 predicted proteins | sample 1539721 | NCBI WGS metagenome assembly OCVV01 (sample SAMN02144230, study PRJEB22623) | gut metagenome | biome: sheep rumen | host: Ovis aries | place: New Zealand | reverse complement strand
CCTTTGGGAGTTATCTGCCAGCCATCAAGAGTAGTGCTTGATTCGTTGCTGCCAGTGACCAGGCCTTGAGATTCCTTGTAGGCCATAACTGAGCCACAAATAACACGATTTTCCAAAGCAATATTATGCTTTTGAGTCGCATCTTTTTTTAGTGCTGCCATATTGCCACGAGCGTCTTCTATATTCCGCGCCAAGTCAAGCTTATTACCAAAGACAAAGACCTTGTCTTTAAGTGGAACATTGTCTGCGTCCTGCCCGCGTCTGAGCATACCAAGCTGCGGACTTGTCAGATTAGGATTGGTACCCACATTGGTTACCAGAATAATGGCATCAGCCTTTTCTAGCATCTTCAATGTCAGTTTGGTATGCAGCGCAGTGGGCGAATCAAATCCCGGTACATCATAAAGCACAATATGCTGCATATTCCCCAGCTGATTTGATTCGATAATCACACTCTTTACCGCATAGGGGTGCGGTACACGCTGTACATCTCCATCCGGATTTTTTCCAACTATGCCACTGATAAATTTCTGAATTTCTACGCCACCAATTTCCTCCCCCGTGAACGTTTGTGGAGGTTTTCCCAAAAGCCCCCTCAAGACATCGCGTCCTGCCACCATTGCTTTTATATCTTCAAAGGTAGTGCCATTATGCAAGTTATAGGTAGCGTTGTCTTTTTCCTCCATGGTCTGCCACCAGCTCTCAAAGGAGGACAGGTTTAGTGTGTCAAAAGTTACCATACCTTCGTATTTCATTTGCTTGAGCATTTCGGCAAAATCCCGATCGAATTCTTCCTTACTGTAGAAGAAAATCTGCCCCTTGTCTTCGGAACCAGCGCAGATTTTTGTGGTGGTATAAGTGCAGCGCTGACTGTCTGCCGGTAGGATATCCCGCCCCAGGATAGCATTCCCCAATGTGCTCTTGCCTGCTTTTTCTAAACCAACGATAGCCACGGTGAACTCTTTGTTTTTGAGTTTATCCAGTGTGCGCTTGTTATGCTCCCTCATTTGGTTGAATTTTTCACGTTCTTCACCATAGGCAATCACCATGCCATTGGGGTCTTTATTCATAATGTCGTCAAAAACCGCTTGAGTGCTCATAAGTTTTTCTAAAAAAGCTTCCTGATCTTCTTTCCATATGTTATTTTCCATTAATCTTGACCCCCTTTGTTCTGTGCAACTCTGCCAAGGAATTCATAGCCTCCTTGATTTCCTTTTCCGAAGCCATCTTTCGGCTCTGAGTTTTTGGCATTGTGGATGGCATAGTGTTTTCTTCTCCTTTAATGGTATTTTTTCCATCTGAAGGCGGAAGTTGCTCACTATTGCGGACCTCACTTGCCAAAGAAGCTATATTATAATTTTTTCCCCCTTTTAGTTTTATGCTCTTAGGCAAACGAACAAGGGCTCTCAAATCCTCTGTTGGCTCTTTGCACTGCTCCCTAAAAAAACGATCAATGTCTGCCCCTTTCCAAGTTGAAGGGCTTATAGTCTGCACCCCCATTGTCTTACCGACTGCTATAAATTCCATTGCTGCTTTTTGCTGTGTTATCGACCATAAAACACAAATATCTGTTTCATCTTCTGCCGTATGACCGGTTTCGTTTTGCCAACACTTCCAATACTCTGTAACGCCTTTGCTATCCAAATTGTAAACATTACTTCCGTGGAGAGGCAACACCTCAAAATTTTGCCCTTTCTCTTCGTAGGTAGTGAGAGTCTTGCTGTCCAACCATTCTACGATGTATCGCGCCTTCATATTCTCCCCCCTCACATTTTAACGTCTTTCAACATAAGACAAAATTTTTCCTTTAAAGTATCTTTTTCTTTTTCGCCAGCTTCCATACTATTTTTCATCTCAGCCTCCAAAGATTTTTTGGTGGCAACAATATTTTTTACGATTTCTTTCTGTTTCTCGCGAATTTCCTTTTCCAATGCAGGCATTTGCCAACGGAAGGCAACTTCATCCAATTTATAGGCACTTGGTGAAAGTCGCACTCCATTGGCTACTACAGACTGAATTTCTCGCCGCATTTTCTGCACATTTGATTCTCCATGACCTATACTTACTTTCCTTGTTTGAATATCACCCTCTTTCGGTCTCTTTACTGCACATTCTTCTATACCGGAAAAATCCACAATACTTTTCTTTATAGCATCCGCTTTTTCCCTATTCATGATGTCATATCCTTTTGAGGAGTATCAAGATGCAATTCCTTGAGATTGTCCAGCTCTTTATCCAGCCGCACAACAGTAATTTTTCCCTCTTCCACAGCAGCCAGCGCACTGCTACCGGCTTCATCCAATTCACCGGCTTCCTTTGATTTCGTCAGCGCTTCACCGTATATTTCCTGGAGTTCATCCTTGTAAACTGCAGGAAGCATCCTGTCATCGTTGCTGATTCGTTGCATGGAAACCAGACGGCTCTGAAGCTCATCGTCTTTCTTGTCCGGGAAGTAAAGCCGCAAAGCATTTAAAAGGGCTGCAGTAATGCGTTCCAATTCCCCTCCCGACAGGCTTCCCTTAAGGTAATCACTAATTAGGAATTCCCTGTAGCCCAAATTGCGGAAAGCTTGCATAAAAGCCTGCACTTCCTTGGCTGTCATAGCAGTGCGTCCCACTTCCAAAAGGGCACTTTCCGGGATACGAAGACAAAAATGCTCCTCCAGTGCGCGCACCTCTGCCTGAGTTCCCAACATTGAATAGAATTCCCTGCGCTCTTCCAGCTTTTCCTGATCTATTTCCGGAACCTGTTCTTTCAAATATTGATAGTATTCCTTGAACGTTTTGAAATCCTCCCGCTGCTTCCACTCCTTGTGTTCCTCTTTTTCAGCTTCTTCCAAACGATAGCCGATTTCTTCCGGCTTTTCGTCTTTTTCAACCACTTCGTTTTTCTCAGCCAAGATGGATACCACAAGTGTAACCACCTTGATAATTATGTCCACAAGAGGCGGACTGATAATAGGCCCCAACGGGCCGGAGATGATTTTTAAGGCTCCCCCCAAAAAGTTCGCCGCCTTCTTGGCGAGTCCTCCCAAAAAAGGTTTGGCCACATTCACCACAGTTTCCAATGCTTTCTTAGCGACCCCTACTGTCGAACTGATAAAACTGCCCACAGCGCGAATACCTCCACTGACAACACTGGCCACGCCGGAGCAAAAACTGCTTATGGCACCTCCGACAGCACTAAAAAAACCCATGATTAATCAACCTCCTCAATTTTTTAAACGTAAATACCCCAAAACCTCCCGTTGCAGGAGAAGAAGCGCCTGTTCCATTGCACCATACTCTTCCGCAGCGGTGATTTCCTCCATGATTCTGCGGAACCGTGCGAAACCTTCGCTCTCATATTCCTTGTAAAGGTTAAAATAAAGCCACGTTTGCCAAACATCGTCATCTATCTGCGCCTGTTCCCTTATGTACATAATCTCCCGGCGCATATTTTCTCCCAAAGTCACATTGTAGAAATCAGAAAAAATTTCTTTGTATCTTCTCTTCAACACATGACCGCCGCGCATAATCCATAGATAATCCTGCACCTTCTTAATGCTCATTTCGCCGGGCAAAAACTCAATACCAGGAAGAACGCCTCTCTCAATCACCGCATTTTCTGCGTAATAGCGATCGGCTATGCTTGCTATTACATCGGAGGTGATTGTTTCTCCTGTGGTGTCAGCTTCTTTTTTCACTTTCACCTGCAACGCCTTTGTCCATCCCTGGGAAAAGATAATGGCACGCCCCGTGGGAAGTTTCGAAAGAAAAGCTTTTTGCTCATCTGAAAGCGCCATGGTATCGCCTATGGCATCTTTATCATCCCGCGCAAAAAGTTTGTGGACGATTTTGGTGTTGGTGTTTTTAAGCACCTCCGGTGTCATCTTATCGGGAATCTGATCGGCAATGATGAGTGATTCACCATATTTTCTGACCTCTGCCAACATATCGGCAAAAACTTCCACCCCCTGCTTCTTGTTCATGCTGTCGCCGGGGACATAACGACTAAGAAGGCGGTGTGCCTCCTCCACCAAGGTGATGTGCTGAAAATTAGGATCTATTGCGTGGCGTGACTTAACCGCTTGCATGAGGTTAGTCAAAATAAAGCCCATGAGCAAAGATTTTTCGGCACCGTTTTTGATTTCCTCCAACTCGATGACCACTTGACGATCTATGAGGTCGTTCCAATCCAAAGAGCGAGGCGTATTAAGCATCATCCCCTTGGCACCAACCAAAAGACTTTCAATACGCGCCTTAAGAGAGCCCATATATTCATTCTGAAGCCTTTCGCCAAAACCTTCCTCCTCTGTTACCTTCTTTACAGCATCCCAAAAGTCACTCAATGTGGGGAAGGGATATACCCCTTTGCGGAATGGATCTCGTGGTTCATCCTTTCCATTTATCATAGGACGCCATTCATTGGTGCGGATGTCCCAGCCTTTTTCCTCGTAAGCACGATAGATAGCAGTTTCCATTATCTGAGGAATTGCCGCTTCCATATCAAAAGAAGCTTCTAATGTAGCCTTAATCATATCGGCACGGCTGGTGATAGCTTCCCCGGGCAATATCTCAAAAGGATTCAAAAAGAAGGGCGCAATTTCTTGTTTGCCTGGAGTGAAAAAAATCAACTTCGGGCAACGTTTCATCAAAATGCGATACTCGGTTTTCGCAGGTTCAATGACCAAAAAAGGAATTGAACTGCCCAGCAAAATATTTTGGCATGTAGTGGTTTTGCCGCTCCCCGTCACCCCCGTGACGAAAGTGTGTTTGTCAAGAGCGCTGCGCTCCAACGCTACGGGTATGCTCATTTCTACGCCGTCCTGCACCAGATTCCCCAAGGGAATCTCCTCTCCAGCACAGGCCTCCTCCACATTAAGCCCGAAAGCGACCTCCTCACGAAGCGCCAGCCCCGGCACTTCTTTCTTGGGAAGTGCCGCCAATATGGAAAGATCTTCTGCAGATAACCAACTGGCAGCATAAGATACATTTTTTTTCGCGATACACGATAGCGCCGTCAGCCATTTTTTCCCCTCGTCCCTTCGGAATGCAGGTAGCTGCATATTTTGGAGCGACCTAAGCCCCGCAGCATCCTCCTCTTTCAAAATGTGAAACATTAACGGAGATTTATTCCCCTTGGGTCCACTATAAAGAGAAATGGCGGTGCTGGAGAGGCGGCGCAGCATGGCAGGACTTCCAGCAAACAGATAGGCAGAGGAAACGAAAATCCCCTTGCCTTTGCCATAGTCCAACCGAGGAAGCAACACTTCCTCGATATATTTCACCCAACCTGTTGCGGAGCGCTCCTCAACTTCCATCTGCTCCATCAGCGTGGCAGAGTCGCTGGTAGATTCAGAGGTATTTTTGCTTTCGTTTTTCACTAAGGTATGACCATAGTTTTCCTGTTTGCTCTCACCTTTGCTTTTGTTTTCCTGACTGCCACGGGTAGTGTTATCCCCTTCGGAAATCTGATAACTAAAGACATAGCTTGCCTGCTGCTGGGCAGAATATTGGGCATTAACCGAGCTGCCGCTACCAGAGTTAGTACCTTCGTCGATAGTATTCTTGGGACCGGAGCTGTCTTTTTCTAGTACGCGATGGTTGCTTTTGTTTGTTGAATCTGAGATGTTTTCTCCGCTGGAAAACTGGTGAGAGGACGTTTCTCCATCGGTTTCCTGTTGGCTGTTGCTCCTCGAAGACGTATAGGTATGATTTTTGTTTTCCGTGAAAGCACAGCTAGTGCTATCGGTCTTGTTCCAACCGGTGCTGTTTTGCTCCGTATCCGTTTTGCCAACGCTTGTGCTTTCACTTTTGCTTTGCTGCTTCGTGCGTTGCAAAGTGTGGCGCATAAGGGAAGATAGCGATTCCTCTATCGAGAGGAGTTCTGCTTCCATGTCATCAATTTCTTGCTTGGATGCCGGGCGAGCAATCACCATAAAACCGAAATCGTCGCCGCTCATAACATCCATTAAGCGATCTACCCCTTGAAAATCTTCACTGTCCTTGTCGGTACCAGGCACACCGGTGAGAATGCCCGCATGTGGAACATCCGAGAGCCGCTCCAAAATGCTTTTTTTCTCCTCATTTGAAAGTTCTTGCACCATGGATCCACGAAAATTCCCCCGAATTCCGGCACCTAGAATATCATGCCCTACTGTAGGTGCAGTAAGCGTACCTTCACCCTCGTAAGCGAAATCCTTTGCCACACCAAAGTAAAAAGCTACGCCTTTCTCATCGCCCAAAATAAGATAGATGAAACTGACGCCCTCCATGCCCCGGAACATTCCCAAAACATTTTCCATGGCTTCGCGCCGAGGCGCTTCCTTTTCAAAGGTCAGCTCCTTAATGCGAAAGAGGCAACACTCTCTGAGAGCTAATGAGCGATCAAAGGGCATCCACTCTATAGCATCATTTTTCTCACCAGAAAACGCGCCTTGAAGTTTTGTCAAAATCTCTCGCCCTTTTTTTATGCGGTTGTCCATTTCTTCCATAGATTATTCTCCCTAACAGATCGTCTGGTTGTAGATTTTTCCTTTAAAGGTATCAGCAGAAAAATCACTATCTTTGCCTGCGGCGTATTCGATGGTGTCAGGCTTAACTTTGCGAATAAAGATATGAGCATCATCATCATCCATGTAAGGCTCGATGTCGGCCTCAGACAGTCTGCAACGAACGATATTCACATCATTACGGGACATGCTACCAGTGATTGCCCTGGCCTCTTTGGTGTAATAGAGCTCAAACCTTGGCACATCGGCGAAAGTAAAGGGTACCCATTTTTTATAGGGAACATCTACGCCGATGAGAACATGGAAGCAATCTTCGTCATCGATTTCTCCCAAGTAGAAGGGGAAGGGGGCTTCCGTTTTCACACCCTTGATTCTCACATCCCTGCCGCCCATACGGGAGCGAAGGAGCCCAAATGCCACGCCGGTTTTTCCCGTTGCTTTTTGGTCAAAGTCCATAGAGACGGCATCTTCTGTTTCATCAACTTCAGCATCCTCCATATTTTCGGCGGATTCCTTGGCAATTACCTCGTCTTCTGTTCCCAAGGGAAGGTGTAAAATGAAAATATCCGGAATATCCTTCTTACTGCCGGTATTCTCTGTGATTTTATCACGAATCAGCTGCTCCTCCTCTTCTATTTTCTCATTAAAAAGCTCCCTAACTATTTTTGACTTGCAACTGTTGCCAGCCAGTAAAATATGAATTGGGTATACTTCCTTATCCAGGAAAGCCCCCTTTAAAGCTTCAAAGAAATTCTCAATACCGGTCCCGATTTTCTCACGCAGAAGTTTTTCCAGATTATCCTCTTTCACATCAAGTTCAACATCAACTGCCTTGTTCTCTTTATTAGAATTCAAACTGATAGTAATGGTGTCTGCAAAAAAATCATCCCCAGCGGTTCCCTCCCAGTAGGGACGCAGTTTTTCTATCATGCGCTTTGTGTTCACATACCCCTCTTGGGTAGCATTCTTCGTGGTAGTCACCAAAGGGTCGCAACCGGCAAAAGATTTACCTCCATATGGCAGGACAAAGGGAATTTGTTGCTCACGCATTTTATCGAAGTTTTCTTTATAGACTTCATAAGCCAGTGCATGAAGGAGATTTTCACCACCCAAATGAGGATCGCCACGACCGGTGCTGGCAAACTGCTCGATGAGGAACTTGGAGCGTTTGTTTTCCGGCACCGTCTCCACACCGAAATCAAAGTCTGTGGTACCGCCACCAAAATCAAAAACGGCGTAAGCAGTTTTCTCTCCTAAATGCGGCTGAAGTCCCAATTTTCCCAAAGCACAACTGGCATAAGCAGCAGGCTCCGAGGCACCTGCCTTCACCTGAAACTCTTCCATCAGTTCCTGATCTTCCAATATGGCGATAGGCAAGGATTTTTTTAACCCTTTTTCAAAGCTCTCCAGAATTTTATCCTGCACAGCTTGCTCATAGGTAACGGGGAAAGATAGCATATACTCCAAGCATATACCATTCCACATGTTATTGATGTAAAGCCCCAAATAATAAGCGTAAAGCTCAATAGGATCAAAATCATCCTCACTAAGCTCCAGATAGGGATTTAAATCAACAACATTTCCCTGACGATCCTTGAGTTTCATGCGCCGTTCTTTGTCATTTGCCCACTGTTTCAACTCACTGAAAACTGAATAGAAAACGGAACTGTCGATACTTGTATCCTTTTCCGCATCCTTTAGCACACTGGCTGCCTCGTGTGAAAAACGAGCCTCCTCCCACTTGGTGAAGGGACGCCCCTTTCTCTCTATATAGGCCTGACGAAATGACTCATAATCCCTAAGTTCGATAACTGTAGGGTTTTCGTAATCTTCCTTGCGAAGAGCTTTGGTGTAGTCACCCTGCCCCACACGCATGAGCCGTTCATCAGTGCCTTTTTGGAGCACTACAACAGTGCTTTTGGTACCAAAATCGATAGCACAGATACCACCGTGAACATCCATTTGGGGCGGTCGGGCATAGAAAGGATCGTCCTCAGAAAGGCGAGCAATATTTTCTGCGTTATCATCAACCGGCTCGAATAGTTCCCAATGCCCCTTGTTGATGTCAGTCAAAATTTTGCTATCATAGGGCTGGATATTAGCGCGAATATTATCACAGTTAACCAAATAATTGATAGCACGATTAATATCGACCGCAGTTTTGCCATCCTTTGTCCGACCATTCTCGTTTGAACTATTCGTACTATTTTTCGGAGTTTTACTTTCAGCACTCTTCCACTCACGCAAAATCGTGGAAATGTCAAGCACATGACTATCTACATCAGACCAAAATTGCTCCCAATCAAAGGTGAGGGAAGCAATGCCATCAAAATAACTCTCCAACTGAGGATAGACTCTTGACACAAAATATAGGGCCTCTGCTGCATCGTCAGAGATTTCCTGAGGAATCAGCCCATATTTCAGCCAGGAACAAGCCGCACGCCCTTGCTTCATGGAGCGGCTATTCACGCCCTGCAAGCGAAAGATTGGCACTAATGTGACATGATTACTATCACTCCAGTTACGAATCGCACCATTACTGTCGATGCAAACAGTAGAAGTCCCCTTTTTGGCCATAATAGCTTTCTTAATACTAGTAGTAAAACCTTTAAATGTACCATCCTTCCTGCTAAGATAAGGATTCTGCATGTCACTGGTCAACGTAAAGCTTTTGCGACACTCAGCATCGGTCATCACCTCAAAATGGAAACCCTCAAAATCCCAGCCAGGAAAATTCTCAAGGGGACGTCCTCTGGTCTGAAAACTTGGAAGTTCTACATTATCAAATTTGGGAAATAATCCGGCAGTCTTCCTATCAAACCACACTTCTTTGTTAGCAAAAAGCACATAGGGACTCTTTGCAAAAGCGTTGAGTGTGTCTATAGCTTTAACTACCACTCCTTGTATATCCCCCCGCTGCAGAGGAGCGTTTCCTTTTTCATTTGCCGATTCTACCAGATAATCCTTCGGCAACTCCACTTGCAAAACTTGGTGGGTGTTCTTCTTATCCATATAATTGGTAATCTTAGCGGCTTCTTCAATTTCCTGAGAAATAGCTCCCATATCCTTAACCTCCATCAAATATTTACAGTTGAAATCTTCGAACGAAATTTATTTGCGACAATATCTTCCGCAGTTGAAACTACATATTCCAGTTGGTGATCTACGCTTCGTATATAAATGGTACCTCCATTTTCCCCTGGGTAATAAACCAAAGGACATGACAAGCGATTAGCATCTTCTATGGGCATAAAACCACTTCTTGCTCTCGGTTCTGACGTGAAATAAAGGTCGAAAGATTCTCCATCACTAATCTCCCCAAAGGGATGCCATCCCTCGTATGTATCCCTGTCTATCAACATCTTAAAATATGCGCCATCACTTTTGCCCAAGTGATATGGAAAACCATTATCCTTCTTCGCAGCTATCACCAACACATCCCTGGCACCTCTCCGTGCATCCAAAAGACCAAAGACCACACCCGTTTTGCCTGTAGGTGTGCGCTCTGCTTCCCCCTCATAATTTGAAGAACCAAGCGGCTTATGCAACTTTAGGTATGGACGCTGTGTGAGACGCTCTACGAAAATCTCCTGCAACAATCCGGATTTGGAACTGTTGCCCGCCAGGAGAATATGACATACTTTTTCTTCGTGAAAAGCATAATCCAGTCCCCAAAAGAAATTTTCCACACCTCGGCTTATACGTTTCTTTAGCAATTGACGCAAACAATCTGTATCAACTACTAAGGATACTGTTTGCTCCTTACCTGCCCGGTCAAAAAAATCCATGGTGAGTGTGTCGTCCCCCAAATGTTCCCAGCCTTCTTCTTCCTCCCAGATAGGACGCAGTTTGGCAGAAAGTCGGCGACGATTAAGTAGTGCTTTCAAAGAATTTTCAACGAGAAGAAGTTCCGAACCGTCAAAGGGCTGCCCCCCCTCCGGCAAAATGAAAGGAATATTTTTCTCACGCATCACCTCTAAATTAGCTTTGTAAACTTCGTAAGCCATAAGATCCAAAAGCTTCTCGCCACCCAGCCCCGGATCACTTTCCACTGAGATATGCTCAATCACTTGGTTGTAGCCAGCAAGGTCGTCCTCTCTTGGCTTCCGCCAAAGGCCATAGTCGAAATCTGTGGTACCGCCACCAAAATCAAATACAGCGAAATAAATCGGTTCATCATCCAATGTGAGTTCACCGGCCTTAACCATTTCCCTAAGAGCGCAGACAGCATAAGCTGCGGGTTCGGAAGCCCCTTCATAAATTTGAAAACTTTCCATAAGTTTCTCGCTCTCACAAAGACTACGGGGAAGAGATTGACGAAGGCCACGCTCAAAACTTTCCAGCACGTGCGCCTTTATATTTTTTTCTGCATCTGCCGGGAAAGAAAGAATATAATTAAGGTAAATGCCGTTCCACTGGTTATTTATGTAAAGCCCTAAGTAGTAAGCATAAATCTCAATGGGGTCGAAATCCGAAGGGTCCAATGTCGCATATGGATAAAGTTTTACCTCACTTCCTTTTTGATCACACAGGGGGAGCATCCTGTCCCGATTTTTTCCCTTGCGCAACGCCCACTCTTTCAACTCATAAAAGATACTGCCGGCTATGACCTCATTCTCTGTTTCCAACAAGCGGTTCATTGCTTCGTAGGATACGGTGACATCTTCCCAATAGGTAAAGGGTCTGCCGTGACAGGATTCATAGGCAGGCATGAAACTTTTTATATAGTTTCTCAACTCAATGGCGGTGGGGTTTTCATAATCCTTTGGAGTGGGGGCACTCTCCAAATTGCTACGCCCTATCCTCAAAAGTCTTTTCTCCTGGTCGAGGCAAGCCACCACTGTACTCTTTGTACCAAAGTCTATGGCACAAACACCATGAGGTCGAATATCCTGTCTGGGATCCCGAGCGTACCAGTCTTCATCAAGAATCATCTCTACGCTTTCTGATGAAGTTTCCTCGGCGGCTTCAAAAAGTGACCAACTGCCATATTCTCTATCGGTGAGCCAGTTAGCAGGATATGGGAAAATATCAGCACGCTTAACATCGACAGTTGAAAACATTTCCTTCAGTTCTTCCCGAGAAGGGGTAAGGCACTCCAAGCTCTGCTCGCTTCCTTCCCTTATTGTAAGAGAATTTTCCTCATAAACAAGGCAGTTTTTGAGTTCCTTATAGACTGATGCAATGTCTTGGAATTTTCCTTCCTCCACAATAGGCGTCTTGTCTCTTTTTTCCAATGGCAAAAGCCGGAGTTCCAAAAAAGCACACGCTGCCGCAATATTTTTATCAGAAATATTTTCGTCCAATGGCAAGGAACAAACGGGGATTAAAACAGCAGACCTGTCTTGCATGGCACCCACATCTTTGATAAAAGATGCTTTTTCTACTAATGAGCCATCCGAAAGAGCAAAATAAGATTTCCTTACCGCCGCAAGAAAGATACTGCGACCTATTCCCCGTTCTCCCAAATCTTTGGTCGCAAAGGATAAATTGGTGTATAAATAGTTGCCGGCAATCTCTTTCCCTCCAATAGTGAAAAGCGGCTGACGTCGAGCCGGGACGTGTGGATAATGGTCTGTACTGCCGGAAAAAATGGCTTTGCATTCAGCCTCCGTGATTGGTCGTCCCCTCAATCCGGCAAATTCTTGTTGCCACTCTTTATCAAGCCTG
>OCVV011068886.1_pt1 | contig 12165 bp, 16 predicted proteins | sample 1539721 | NCBI WGS metagenome assembly OCVV01 (sample SAMN02144230, study PRJEB22623) | gut metagenome | biome: sheep rumen | host: Ovis aries | place: New Zealand | reverse complement strand
TACATGTATAACGACATTTCCCGGCGCACAACCGTTTATGAGCACCCATTTGATGCAAAGCTCCCGACAAATTTTCCGGTCGGCTATGACGATATCAGGGAATGTTTTGCGAATCTGGAAGAGGTCATGACGGTTTCTGATGAAGCCTTTTATGCAGCGTTTGTGTTCGGTCCGGATCCGGTGACCGGTAAGACCGGCCCTCAGTCAAACAGTTATATTGATTCCTGGACGGCGCTTTTGACTTCTGCTGTGACGGGGGATGTGGCTAAGGTTAAGACTTTGGCAGACTGGTGCTGCAATAGCGGCGGGAGTTCCGATGTCATTGATCTGGCAGAGGATAAAGGGAATGAGGTGTTTTCTTTAACCAGGGAAGAAATCATAACCCAGATTTACATCGATGCAAACTTGTTAGCCGTAATTGAAGTTTTTGGATTGTCGACTTACGTCCCGTCATACTTGTAAGGCTCTGGGGGTGATGCGATATTGCGTTTTTCAAGGATGAGTCAGCTGGCTGAAATGTCTTTGCCAGAGCTTCGAATGATTTTGATCCGGGACATCCGAAAGATTCCGACGGCAAGGGTTAAGCGCCGGCTGTGGAGATATCGGAATTGCAGAGACCTGATTGACAGTAACGTGGAACATTTACAGCAGCTTCGGAGCCAGGCCCGGCGGATCACGGCCGTATATAAGGCGGTGCCGGGTGGCGGCGGCCCCGGTTCTGGGCGCGCTGAATTGATTGCGCAGATCCTCCAGCTGGAAACGTTGATCAAAGCGGATACCAAACGTCTGCAGGATGAATTGGCAACGGTTCGGTTTATGATCAACAGCCTGGATAATTATCAGGAAAGAATTGTGTTGAACTATCACTATATAAACGGGAAAACGTTTGAGGAGATAGCTGTAAAAATGAGCTATGACATCCGTCAGATTTATCGGATTCATGGACGCGCTTTGGTAAAATTAGTGGCGCTGGAAGAAAAGATGTCATTAAATGTCATGCTTGACTCTGATATAATATAAACTGTCAGAAGGGCACAAAAAAGGACAAACCGAAAAAGATGTCATTAAATGTCATGCTTGTCTTTGATATAATATAAACTGACAGAAGAACCAAAAAACACGGACCATAATTGGATTCTCCTTCGAAAAAGCATCGGCGAAACACGGGCGTCGGTGCTTTTTTGTTGCCCAGATTACGCAGAAAGGTGGTGAGATGCAATGGCCTTAACTATCAAACAGCAGAAGTTTGCAACGTACTTTGTGGAGCTGGGAAACGCCAGCGCAGCGGCAAAGCGCGCCGGGTACAGTGAAAAATATGCGGCGCGGAACGCAGACCGGCTCTTGAAGAACCCGAATGTAGCAGCGGCGATTGACAAGCGGATGCATGAGCTGGAAGACTCCAGTATTGCAAAGGCCGAGGAAGTCCTGAAGCATCTCACTGCAGTTATGCGAGGGGAGATACAGGAAGAAGTTATCGTCGTGGAAGGCTCCGGAGACGGGTACAGCTCTGCCCGGACGATGACCAAACAGATTTCCGAAAAGGACAGGTTAAAGGCTGCAGAACTTTTGGCCAAACGGTATGGCATTCTGACGGACAAGGTCAAACTCGACGTCACACCGATCGTGATCGGGGGTGAAGAGGACCTTGAGGACTGATAAATTAACGGCATATCTACCGGAAATCGTTGGCAAGGGCTACGGAACGTTCTGGCGGTTCCGGGGAAGGTACAGGGTGGTAAAGGGAAGCCGTTCGTCAAAGAAAAGTGTTACGACGGCTCTGTGGTACATTGTTAACCTGATGAAATATCCGGATGCAAACCTGCTGGTTGTCCGGAAGACATACAGAACGATAAAGGACAGCTGCTATGCGCAGCTCAAATGGGCGATACACCGTCTGGGTGTAGACGCCTATTTTTCTTGTAAGGAAAGCCCGCTGGAGATAACTTACTTCAGGCCGGGGCAGGACAAAGGTCAGAAAATCTTTTTTCGTGGTTTGGACACGCCGTTAAAGCTGACGTCCATCACTGTGGAAACAGGAGTGCTCAGCTGGTTGTGGTTCGAAGAAGCCTATGAGATTTCGTCTGAGGCCGACTTCGACACCGTTAATGAATCTATCCGTGGTAAGGCGCCTCCGGGACTGTTCAAGCAGATTACGTTGACGTTCAACCCGTGGAACGACAGGCATTGGTTAAAGAAACGTTTCTTTGATGATCCGGATCCTGACACACTGGCCATGACGACCAACTATCTCTGCAATGAGTTTTTGGACGAGGCCGACTTCCGGCTGTTTGAAGCCATGAAAAAGAACAACCCGCGCCGGTATAAAGTGGCCGGCCTGGGCGAATGGGGCGTTGTGGATGGGCTGGTCTATGAAAACTGGAAAGAGGATCTGTTTGACTGGCAGGCTATTTCCGCTATGCCGGATGTGGAATCGGCTTTCGGCCTGGACTTCGGTTATACGAACGACCCGACGGCGCTGTTTTGTGGGCTGATATCTGAGCACCAGAAAACGATATGGGTGTTTGATGAGCTGTACAAAAAGGGCCTGTCGAATGCAAGGATATTTTCAGAGATTCAGGAGCTGGGTTACATGAAAGAGCAGATAACTGCAGATAGTGCAGAACCGAAAAGTATAGATGAGTTAAAGCAGCTGGGGCTCCGTCGGATCCGGGCAGCCAAAAAGGGAAAAGATAGTGTGATAAACGGCATACAGAAGATCCAGGACTATCACATCATAATCCATCCGCGCTGCGTGAACTTCCTGACGGAGATAAGCTGCTATTGCTGGGAAAAAGACAAATTTGGAAAGTCAATCAATGAGCCGGTTGACGATTATAACCACCTTATGGATGCCATGCGCTATGCGCTGGAGTCGAAGATCCATACGCGCAAGGGTGGCATTAGAGTTTTGAGGTGATGACATGGAACTGGAAGTAGCAAAGAAGCTGATCAGCAAATACATTACCGGTCATGGCTATTTTGTGTCCCAGGCCGAGATTGCTGAACGCTATTACAACAACGATAATGACATCCACTACCGGGAACCGAAGAACCGGGAAGAGCCGTCGGCGAATAAGCCGATTGACAACCCCATGCGTTCTGCAGACAACAAAATCGCCCTGGGGTTTTACCCGTTGCTGGTGGACCAGAAGGTGGCGTACATGTTCACGGCTCCGCCGGTGTTTGATGTCGGGAATAAGGACGCCAATAACCTTATCGTCTCTGCCCTGGGAGACAACTACGTTAAGAACGTGCATGCGTTAGGCGTGGCTGCGGCCAATGCCGGTATTGCCTGGGCGCATTACTGGAAAGACGGTAACAATAAATTCCGCTGGGCGCCGGTACCGTCTGCACAAATCATCCCGGTATGGTCCCCGAAACTGGATCACGATCTGCTGGCCGTGTTACGCACGTACAAGGAATTCGACGATAACGGTGATACTTTTGATGTCTACGAATACTGGACGGAAAAAGAATGCCAGGCGTTCCGGAAACGCGCCGGGGATACTGTGGATGATGGTTTGACCTATTACCCGATGTTCGCTCCGGATAGTGAGACAGGGGACATTCTGCGGCATGATTTTGGGCGGGTACCGTTTATCCCGTTCCGGAACAATGCAAAAACAGCCAATGACCTTGGCCGGATCAAGCAGTTGATTGACGCCTATGACAAAACCTACAGCGGCTTCATGGACGACCTGGAAGATATCCAGGAAGTGATTTTTATCTTGACCAACTACGGGGACGCAGATCTTAAAAAATTCCTGGAAGACCTGAAGTATTACAAAACGATTTCCGTGGATAACAACGGAGCGGATGACAAATCCGGAGTGTCCACGCTGACAATTGATATCCCGGTGGAAGCCAGGGAAAAGATGCTGGAGCTGACCCGGAAGATGATCTTCACCATGGGGCAGGGTGTGGATCCAGAACAGCAAGGGCTGAATCAGACTTCAGGCGAAGCCATGAAATTTGTGTATTCTTTGTTGGAATTGAAAGCCGGCAATACGGAAACGGAATTCAAGCTGGGCTTTAATGAGCTGATCCGGGCCATTCTGCAGTCTGCAGGTAAATCTGCAGACAACATTATCCAGACCTGGACCCGAACCAGCATCAAGAATGATTCCGAGCTGGTGGAGATGTGCAGTAAATCCGCCGGTATTATTTCCCGGAAGACCATCTTGCTGAACCATCCGTTTGTGGAAGACGCGGAAGTGGAAGAGAAACAGCTTGAGGAAGACGCTAAGAAGGCTGCCGAAAAAATGGATATTTACAAAGATAATGACAATGACGGGGAAGGGGGTGAAGACTGATGTTTAATTGGCTGATTATTTACGCCGAGAAATTTGGAAAAGAATTTCCGCTGCGGCTGTTTTCCGGAAAAAGGGAATATGAAGTGCTGCAGCTGGTAATGGATTGCTGCAACAGTGGCCAGCCGTATCCGGAGCCGGAACCGGAAAAAGCTCCGAAAGAACCGGAAAATCCGGAAAACGTTCCGGAGGATCCTGCAGAAGATCTGCCGGCTGAAACTGAACCGGAAGTCCCGGAAGCACCGGAGGTTCCTGAGCCTGAACCCCCGAAAAAACGTACGCGAAAAGCAAAATAATTATCAAAATCCTTAACGAGGGAAGGTAAACCTCGGTAAAAACCGGAGAGGAGAAAACAAATGACTTTACAGGAGTTATTGACAAAAATCGGCATCACCAAAGAAAACATGGAATCTGCGGAAAAAGAATTTAAGGCTTTTCTGGACGGATCCTACGTGCCGAAATCTCGTTTTAACGAAGTGAACGAGGAAAAGAACACTTTGAAAAACACGGTTGCTGACCGTGACAAACAGTTGGAAGCGCTGAAGAAAACCAGCGGCGACGCGGAAGGCCTGAAGAAACAGATTGAGAGCCTGCAGGCTGAAAATAAAAAGGCCAAAGAGGAATCTGAAGCTAAACTGAAAGACCTGCAGTTTAATAACGCCATTAAGTTGGCCATTGTAGAAAAGGCCCAGGACGTGGATATCGTACTCCAGCAGTTTGATAAATCCAAGCTCATCCTCGGTGCGGATGGAAAAATTACCGGCCTTGATGAACAGCTGAAGGCGCTGGAAAAGGACAAACCTTTCCTGTTCAAGCAGCAGAACCCAAATCCGTATAACCCGAACGGTGGCCAGAACGGCGGCGCAAAGAACCCGTTTGCGAAAGAAACCTGGAATCTGACGGAGCAGGGCAAGCTGTTCATGTCCAATCCGGAGCAGGCCAGAGCAATGGCAGCTGCTGCCGGCGTAAAAATTTAAATTTTGAAAAAGGAGTGAAAAAACTATGCCGAGTGTAATCACTAAAATCTCTGATGTTATCGTTCCGGAACTGTTTAATCCTTATGTGATTAACAAGACCATGGAACTGTCTGAACTGTTCAAAAGCGGGATCGTAGCCCACAGCCCGGAATTTGACCGTCTGGCTTCTGAAGCGGCCCGCACCCACAACATGCCGTTCTTCGAAGATCTGGCCGGGGACGCCCAGAACGTTGTCGAAGATACGGATATTGAATTCCGGAAGATCACTTCCAACAAAGACGTATCCACCACCATCATGCGTCAGAACGCATGGGGCGCGACCAACCTGTCCGCTGCCCTGGCCGGTGCTGATCCCATGAAAGCAATCGGTGACCTGGTGGCCGGTTACTGGTCCCGCGAAATGCAGAAGGAACTGATCAATCTGCTGTCCGGTGTGTTTGGCAGCTATACCGAGGAAAGCGAAACGGTTACCCCGCTGGCAGATCATATTCTGGATATCTCCAGCCAGACTGGTTCTGCGGCCAACATTTCCGCTTCCGCGTTTATTGACGCGCTGCAGCTACTGGGCGACGCACAGGGCCAGCTGACTGCGGTGGCCATGCATTCCGCAACCAAGAGCTACCTGAAGAAGCTGAACCTGATTACTACCGAACGCGACAGCAACTCTGTGGAGTTTGATACCTATCAGGGCCGTCGCGTGATCGTGGACGACGGTTGCCCTGTATCCAATGGCGTTTACACCACTTTCCTGTTCGGTAATGGCGCTATCGCTTACGGTAACGGCAGCCCGGTCGGCTTTGTACAGACTGAGACCAGCCGCAACCCGAACAAGGGCGCTGGTATTGACTACCTGTACAACCGCAAATGCTTCATCCTGCATCCGCGCGGAATCAAATGGACCGATGCCGTACGGGCGAACGTGGAATCCCCGACCCGTGCAGAGCTGGCCAATGCGAAGAACTGGCAGCGAGTATACGAACCGAAACAGATCCGTATCGTAGCGTTCAAACACAAGATCGGCTGAGGTGATTGAGTATGGACAGCGAAGCTTACTGGGCTAAGCGCGCGGAAGAGCGAGAAGCGGCCTGGCAGAATAAAAGCCGGGAAACCCTCGAAAAAGAACTGGCTGCCTCCTACGAAGCTTCGCTGGATCATATTCAGCGTAACATCGATGCTTTGTACGGCCGCTTTGCCAAAGACAACAATTTGTCCGTGGAAGAGGGCCGGAAACTGCTGACCGGGAAAGAATACCGCACCTGGCGGATGAGCCTGGAAGAGTATGTTGCCAAAATCGATGCTGGTGACAAGATGCTGGAGCGAGAACTGAACACGTTGGCCATGCGCAGCCGGATATCCCGTTTTGATAAGCTGTACAGTGAAACGCTGATGGAGCTGGACGGGCTGGGACGGAAAACACGTGACCGGATGGACGGGTTCCTCGGTGATGCTTACAGGGATAATTACTATCGCGGCCTGTATGAGATCGGCCATGTCGGCAAAGCGCTGCCGGCCATCTCCCAGGTGGACAGTAAATCCGTGGAGGCAGTGCTGCGGACCCCGTGGTCCGGTAAAAACTATTCCACCCGGATCTGGAAGAACCAGAAACAGCTGGCGCAGGTTATCCAGGACGAAGTTGTCGCTTCCGTGCATCGGGGCGAAGACGTCCGGAAGGTCTCCCGGCGCGTGGCTGAAAAAATGGGCGTGGGTCTGAGTAACGCCCAGCGCCTTGTCCGGACAGAGCTGAACTACGTACACAACCAGGCGGCCCTGGACAGTATCCGGGATGCCGAAATGGATTATTTCCGCTTCGTGGCCACGCTGGACAGCCGGACTTCTACTATGTGCCGGGAACACGACGGTAAGATCTACCCGATCGACTCCGCTGATACTGGGGAGAACATCCCGCCGCTTCATCCGCGCTGCCGGTCCATTATCGTCGGCAGCCTGGGAGGGAAAGAGCTGAAGGGAAAGACCCGGATCGCCAAAGGTGACGACGGTAAATACATTCACGTGCCGGCGGAGATGAGCTACGAGGACTTCCAGAAGGTGTACGTGGAAAAGATCCAGACGGTGGATGAGTGGAAAGAGGCAAGATATATAGAATCTGCTATTATAAAAAATAACGGTAAAGAAAACAATTATACTGTAAATTATTCCGCCATCAACAAAAAAGAATACCATGATAAGTTTGACGGGTTAACGCAGTATAAAAATACGGATGAAGCATTGTATAGAGAAGCCATAATAATGCTACGGCGTAGAAATGGAACCGAGTACGAAGACTTAGTTGCATTGGATTATTCTTCCGGAGAATTGCTGGTAAAAAATGATACGGCTTCTGGTATGTTCACGTTCCGAACAGGTTTTGACTCCCAGCAGGAACAAGAGCTGAAAGAAAGAAAAAGATTTTTTGAATTACTCCATAATCACCCAAACAGTTCAGCTCCTTCAACAGGAGATATTAGAGGTCTGTTTAACCGAGAATATGCATGTGCGACTACAGTCGTTTGCCATAATGGAACCATTTATCGGTTAGTCAAGCTTAAAGCATTTGATAAAATTGACAATTTAATTAAAAATGTTTACAATAGCATCGAAAGCACATATGTAGGTGGCGAAAGCAATTTTGAATATATGGCATCAATGCAAGTAATTGAATACTTACAGATAAAGGGCTATATTACTTTTGAAACGAGGTGAAGAAGGATGAAAATAGATAAGTCAAAGTTAATTATTTTTGAAGACGATACGGCTTATAAGGATTGGGATCCTTCGAAACCATTGCCAGAGCTAACGCCAGAGCAGGAAAAAAGAAAAAAAGAGCTTTTTAAAGAACTTGATAAAAAATATTTTGGCGCATGAGCTGCCGACTGAGCATCGTACACAAAACGTACGGTGCTTTTTTAATGCCCGAAATGAGGTGATGCCGTGAATTTTTTAACGCCGGAAGAGGCGATTACCCGAATCCAGGAACATCTTGCTGTACTCCGGCCAGATCAGGCAGTCGATGCTAAACTGCATCTGTACGTCACCCGGTTCGTCAATGATGTGCTGGACTACTGCCACCGGGAAGATTTTCCGGAGACGCTGACTTTTACAGCTGCGGAAATTCTGGCCAAATGGGCTGACGGTCCTGGGACAGCTGCCGGCGGCCCGCTGAAACGGCTGAAGCAGAATGACACGGAATTTGAATTCGCGGTGACCGAAGTTTCGGACGCGGATTCGCTGTACGAGGGCTGCATGGCCAAGATCCGGCCAAAGCTCAATCTGTACCGGAAGCTGGTGCAGTACCGATGATTCCAGTTTTACGATGCAAAACGGCTCTGCTGCAGATCATGTACCGGGACAGGATGACGGTGGCCAGACAGATGCCGGTCACGGACGATGAAGGCGCTGACGGTTATGAGATGCAGGACGTTTATACGGACGTCCCCTGCCATCTTGGCCAGTACAATAACCGGATGGCTGGCGAACGTACCGACCGGGCGTATGTGCTGACAACGGAGCTGCGGGTGGACTGCGATCCGGATTATGATATCCGGCCTGCGGATGTCCTGACGGTAACGACGGAAGCCGGGGAAGTGCTCGTCCTGAACGCTGCCCGGGCCATGAAGTACGTGACCCATCAGGAGATCAACGTACGCAAGGACGGTGATGAGGCGTGAGTAATTTTGAGCTTACCGGCTTTGATGAGCTGGAAAAGAAGCTGGACGAAATTGCAAAACAAGGGCAGCAAAAACTGAATAAGTTTGTTATGCAGGAAGCGGAACTGCTTAAAGGTGACGCTGCCGGGAACACGCCTACCGATACCGGTAATCTGAAGGAAAGTTGGGAGCGGACCAGTGTGGTAAACGGAACCTGCGTAATCTACAACAACACAGAGTATGCGGCCCATGTGGAGTATGGACACCGTGTCCGGACGCGGAGCGGTAAATGGGTAAAGGCGGCAGACGGAAAAACGAAAGTTGTCCGTGGTGCGCACATGCTGCGTGATGCCTATAAAAACGCCAAGAGGTCATTACCGGAACATGCCGGTGATTTTCTGGAGGATCTACTGAAAAAATGATAACTTATCGCAGCCTGAAGGCCCGGCTGACGGCGATACTTAAAGAAAGTTTTCCGGGATACAAGGTGCATTTCGACAATGTTGAAAAGTCGGATGCACCTTATTTTTATGTGGAAATGACTCCGCTTCGGAATAAAACGTTTGACGGTGACGGGGTATACCACGACCGCGCGATCGATTTTGATATCCAGCTGGTCCTTCCGGAAGACAGGCACGGCAGGGTAGATCGCATTGTGCTGTATGACGATTCCCTGGTTCTGGACAAAGCGATCCGTCCGGTCCTGCAGATTGAGGATCGGGCCATCACCATCGACGAAGCGGATATCAAAGTACACGACGATATTTTGCACTACATGTTCACGCTGGCCTTTACCGACGCGGAAATGGACCAGATGGAATATGAGCTCATGGAAGAGCTGACTTTGAACATTAACAAGGAGGAATGAAAAGAATGGCAAATGAAGCTGAAGTTTTTGGCCTGCCGCAGGTCATCATCGACTTTAAGACCAAGGGCACGACCGCGATTAAACGGTCTGCCCGTGGCATTGTAGCGATGATCCTGAAGAACGAAACCACCGATACCAGCAAATATTACAAGATTAACGATGTGGCGGATATTCCGGAAACCGGACTGACCGACGCAAACGTTGACCTTATCAAAAAATGTTTGCTGGGTACTCCGTTGCGTATCCTGGTTTATACGCTGCCGCTTTCCAGCACGATCGGAGAAGGGGACGACGCAGTTGCGGTTGAAACCACGCAGGCAGATGTCCTGAAAAAGCTGGCCGGTATTAAGTGGAATTATCTGTGTGCGCCGACAGCGACTACACAGGAGCAGCAGGATCTGGCATCCTGGATCAAATCCCAGCGCAATAACAAGCGTAAAACTTTTAAGGCGGTTTTAGCAAACCAGGCTGCAGACCATGAAGGCATTATCAATTTCTGTACCGGAAACATTAAAGTGCAGACTGATACGGATAGCGAAGGAAACCCTGTTTACACGACTTACAGTGCGTTGCAGTATACCGCCCGTATCGCTGGTATTCTGGCAGGCCTTGCGCTGGATCGTTCTGCAACCTACTTCAAACTGACTGAGGTTGAATCCGTGGAGCAGTACGAAGATATTGATACCTTGATTGATCAGGGCCAGCTGCTGCTGTTTGACGAACAGGACGGCGATGGCGTCAAGATCGCCCGGGCGTGCAATTCCCTGGTGACCTTCACGACTGACAAAGGCGAAGATTTCCGGTTCATCAAGATCATCGAAGCAGTCGATATGATTACCGATGATATCCGTGATACCTTTAAAAAGTATTACGTTGGTAAGGTCATTAACGATTATGATCACAAGATGCTGTTTATTACGGCTATCCTTGTGTACTTCGATGAAATCAAAGGAAACGTACTGGACCGCAATGGCAAGAACACGGTTGATATTGATGAGCAGTATCAGGCTAATTACGCTAAGCTGCACGGTGAAAATCTGGATGAGATGACTCCGATGGAGATCCGCCAGTATAACACCGGTACCAATGTAGTTTTAGCCGGCAGTGTAAAACCGGTAAACGCCATGGAAGATCTGAAGATCCTGTTCATGATGTAAGGAAGGAGTGAAAAAACATGGGAAGAGCAACTGAAGACGTAACGTATCGCGGCCGTCGGCGTTGGAACGGATCCCACGGGAAAGTCTGGTGGGACGGCGAGCTGCTTTTCGAAATTTCCAGGTATGAATGCAAAGTTACGGCAAACCGTGAAGATGTGCTGATTGGCAATTCCGTTGACAGTAAAATTGTATCGCTCCAGGGCGAAGGCAGCTTTACTATCAAGTCTGTAATCAACAGAAACATTAACGCCTATCTGGAAGAGTGGAAGGCTGGACGTGATCCGCGCGCTACGCTGGTCGGTCTGATCGACGACCCGGACGCTGTGGACGGCGGAAAGGAACGCTGCAGCGTTGACAACGTCTGGTTCAATGAACTGACGCTGATGACCTTCGAAAAGGGCAATGTTGTGGAAAAAGAATTCCCGTTCGGGTTTACCCCGGAAGATGCTCAGTTCATCGAAACCGTTGAATAATCAGTTTAAAACAGCCCTCGGCAAGTTGTCGGGGGCTGTTTATTTTGAAAGGAGAAAACTGTGGCTATTAGTGTAAAAGATTTGATCGCAAAAAAGGAAGAGATTGCTGCAAAAAAAGAAGCGACCGTGGATTTTGTTACTTCCATCGGTACCGTTACTGTCAAAAAGCCCACTAAAAGTATGGTATTGGAATCCATTGAACGCGACAATGACGGCGACGCCTATCTTATTCTGCAGCAGGTTGTGGAACCGAATCTGAAGGATCCGGAACTTCAGGCAGCCTATGGCTGTGCAGAGCCATTGGATATTGTGGAGAAAATTTTTATGCCTGGGGAGATTACAAACCTTGCAAGGGCCATCATGAAGACTTCCGGGTATGGCGTAGATATTGTTGAAGACTTAAAAAACTGATTGCGGATGACTGGGAAGCGGAAACAGCAGCGTATCTGCTTCTCAAGGGCCATCCGCTTGAATACTATTTTAGCCTGTCCCTGACAGACAGACTGTTCGCTAATGCTGCTATCGCAAAAGAGCAGGAGAGGCGGGAGCATATGCAGGACAGGTTTATAGAAAAACTGGTAACTGTTTTGGGGGGAAGGAGGCTGTAATATGGCAGATTTTGTACTAAGCGCCGTGCTGTCGTTGCGCGATCAGCTTACTGGCAGAGCAAAAAATGCCCAAAAGGCCATTCAAGGCGTAAAAAGCGCGGCAGAAAAAGCTGCCCCTGCGGTCAGTG
>OCVV011357570.1_pt1 | contig 12166 bp, 11 predicted proteins | sample 1539721 | NCBI WGS metagenome assembly OCVV01 (sample SAMN02144230, study PRJEB22623) | gut metagenome | biome: sheep rumen | host: Ovis aries | place: New Zealand | reverse complement strand
AACTTCCTTATAGATTTCGTCGTAAAGCTTGTTTTCTTTAGCGTCGTCGATAAGGTATTCCTTAGCGCGTGGATCTTCGTAGTGCTTCTTTACTTCTTCTACAGTCATTCCGCCTTCTTCAGCAATCTTAGCATACTGTGCTTCGATTTCTTCTGGAGTAACGCTGATGTTGCGGTCGCGGATGAGAGAGTCTACGATGATGCGGCTCTTAAGCATTTTTTCGCTGTCTCCAGTCCACTGCTCAAGCATAGCTTCCTTTGTCTGACCAGAAGCTGCAATCATCTTGTCGAGCTGTTCTGGAGTAGTCTGGAACTGCTGTGCCATCATTCTCCAGCGGCCATCAAGTTCTGCCTGAAGCATTGAAGCTGGAATATCGAACTTGTTCTTTTCTACAAGCTGCTCGAGGAGAGAATTATTCTTCATTTCCTTTACGCGGCGGCTTGCAGCAAGCTCCATATTCTTTTTGATGTCTGCTTTCATATCTGCAAGAGTCTTGTACTTTTCGTTGCAGTCCTGAGCGAAGTCATCATCAAGAGCTGGAAGATCACGAAGTTTTACAGCCTTAATTGTTACGCGGATTTTCTTTGTTTTTCCAGCGAGTTCTGGATCAGCATCATCCTTCTTATATTTCTTTGTGATGTCTTTAGTTTCATCTTTCTTCATACCGATGATTTCGTCATCGATTTTATAGATGTTTTCGCCGCTTCCAACTGTGAATACGAAGTCTGAACGTTCTGAGCCAGCAACTACATTTCCATCATCATCAAGTTCAGAATAGTTGATTGTTACGATATCATCTTTAGCAACAGTTGCATCTTTCTTTTCGATAACCATTGCATTTCTTTCCTGCATAGACTTGAGCTCTTCTGCCAAATCATCATCAGAAACTGTTACCTGTGGCTCTTTTACATTTACGCCAGAGAAATCTTTTACAGATACTTTTGGGAATACATCGTAGTGTACTGTATATGTAAGATCCTTTGTGATGTCGAGATCTGGAGTTTTGTCCATAACTGGCTGTGAGTAAGGAAGAGGGCGGTTGTCTGTTTCTTCCTTGAAGATTTCGTCGAATGACTGATCAATAAGAGTTCCGATTGTGTCGGCTTTGATGGAATCTCCGTATTTGCGTTCCAAAACATTTGCAGGTACATGACCTTTACGGAAACCAGGAATCTGAGCGTGTTTTACATAGTTTGAAAGTGTTGATTTGTAAGCGCTCTCTACTTCTGCTTTTTCGATTGTTACAGTAAGCTCAACTGCCGATTTTTCAAGACTCTTGAATTCTTTCTTAAGTTTCAATTTATACTCCTGTCTTGTGTCATCCCGAACTTGATTCGGGATCCCTTTATAAGAGATGCTGAAACAAGTTCAGCATGACAGAATTTAATATAGCCCTATGAATTTTATAAAAAAATAGAGACACAAGATATTGCGTCTCTATTATAAGATTTAAGCGGAAAACGGGAGTCGGACCCGCGACATCCACCTTGGCAAGGTGGCGCTCTACCACTGAGCTATTTCCGCATTATTCTGTATTACAGGCAAACGCCTTTAATCGAGCGGAAAACGGGAGTCGGACCCGCGACATCCACCTTGGCAAGGTGGCGCTCTACCACTGAGCTATTTCCGCATAAATCTGTTGTAGTCAAAAAAAAGTGCGGGGGGAGAGACTTGAACTCTCACGCCGAAGCACCAGATCCTAAGTCTGGCGTGTCTGCCAATTCCACCACTCCCGCGGGTGATTTCTCATTCAAGTCTTGCGACTACGGTGATTAATATTATAGAAATTGCGCATTTGTGTCAAGGCAATCTTGAATAATAATAGCGAAATTATATAATTAAATTCATGAAAAAAACAATTTCTTTGTTTGCTATATTAACGGCAGCAGTTTTGCTCAATTCCTGCTGGATTGCTCCTGTATATCAGGATTATGAGACAGTGGGGAAGGTTTGTTATTTTAAGGATTATGAAACCATGAGGGCTGTTACTGTTGCAAAGATTAATAAATCTTTTACAGACTGGCACTGGAGTACAAAGGAGTTTGATGAAAAAATAGATCAGTATAAAAATAATATAAATCCAAATAATGAAGATTCGACATATCTAACTGAAAATGGTTATGAATGGGCTGTTAGAAATGATACTTCGAGTAATAAAGTTACCTTAAAAGATAATAAAGCAATCAGTTCGGAATACTATTGGATCACTAATAAAGATGGTGAGAGTGTAGTATTTTTTAAAAATTAAATCGTGAACATAATGCCAGAGGATTCGCCGTTACGGTCGCAAACCTCCTGTTTGCTCCCTCCACGGCGCCTCCGTTCGCTGGCCTCACCCTCCTGGTTCGGCCTTCTTAAAAAGCCTGCGCCACTGCTCGGCTTTTTAAGAACCGCTCACTCCGTTTCGAATCCTCTCAGACGTTATTATCCGAAATCTATAAAAAAAACTCCTGTAATATTCTAATTACAGGAGTTTTAATACAATCTCTTTTTGTATGCGTCTGAGAGGATTCGAACCTCCTACCTACGGATTCGAAGTCCGTTGCTCTATCCAGATGAGCTACAGGCGCAGAGTTTTTTGGCAAATTGCCGTAAACAAAAAAGGTGCAGGAAGTTTTTATTTCCTACACCCAGGGTGCCTAGTCGGGATCGAACCGACGACAACCAGATCCACAATCTGGCGCTCTACCGCTGAACTATAGGCACCGTATTAAAAAAAAGCTCCTTGTTTTTGGCAAGAAGCTTTTATGAGCCATGCAGGGATCGAACCTGCGACCCACAGATTAAGAGTCTGTTGCTCTACCAGCTGAGCTAATGGCCCGAAGTCGTGTGTGACTTAGTGATAATGAATATATACTAATCAAAAGATTTAATCAAGTGCTTAAAGCACTTTTTTATCTTTTTTTTGATTTTTTTTATTATTTTGTAGTAAAAATCTTCATTGTGCCTGTTTTTCCACGGATTTCAGCATCAGCCAGAAAGGTAAGCATATCAGATTCATCTCTAATACGTTCAGCAGCTGCTTCTGAAATCAATAAATCAGTCTTATAAGTTTTGCAAAGAGATTCTAGTCTGCTTGCGGTATTTACAGTATCTCCAATCACTGTATATTCCATGCGGTTTGCAGCTCCTATGGTTCCTGCAAAAACGGGGCCTGTATGAATTCCTATTCCAAATCTAACTTCCGGCAGGCCATCTTTTTCAAATTCTTTATTAACTTCTATTAATGCTTTTCTCATATCAAGGGATGCTTCAAAGGCCTCTTTAGCACTGTTTTCAGATTTTACTGGCGCACCAAAAATTGCCATTATGGCATCTCCGATGTATTTGTTTATTATTCCGTGGTGTCTTGTAATGCATTTACCGAGGGCGGTAAAATATTTGTTCAAAAGGCTTACAACTTCTGCGGCTTCCATATTTTCGCTCATTGCGGTAAAGCTTCTTATATCACAGAATAAAACGGTAACTTCTCGTGTTTCTCCGCCAAGGCCTGTAAATCCAGCTGTATTTTTTTCCTTCATCAGATAGTCGCGGACTTCCGGGTCAACAATCTTTCCAAAGGTATCCCGCATGAATTCTTTTTCAGCAAGGGAATCTGCCATGTCATTAAAACTGTCTGCCAGGTCGCCAAGCTCATCGGAAGTTACTATTCCTACACGGCTTTTATAATCTCCCTGCTGAATTCTTTTTGAAGCTTCTGTAAGATTTTTCAGGGGATTCAAAATCAGCCTTGAAAGTCCATTCGTAATAACAAAAGCAATCACCATAAGAAGTATTGAAACAAATATTACTCCTCCATGAATTTCCAGACCGTTATTTATCTGGACTGAAATATAACTTGACAGCAGAATAACCACAGGAAAAACGGAAGATACAATAAAGCAGAAAATCATAAGATGCTTAAAGGAAGGTCTGAAGGAAAAACCACTGCGGCTGATATGGCCTTCTGGAAAAACCTTTGGAAGCAGGACGGTACGATTCAAAATCTCAATTGCGAGATAAGAAAGGGTCCAGGCCGTCATTCCGGAAAAAAAGGCAAAAGCCCAGCTGGAAATCAAAATTGCTTTTATATAGATGCCAAACTGTGCCCTAGCATAAATTACAAAAGGAATTTCAATAAAATAGTAAAGATTCCAGCCGATTACCGAAGAAAGTGAAAAAACAGAGGGAATTTCTGCAACATTCTTTACGATTTTTTCATCTGATTTAAATATTCGGGCAGAATAGACAATGCAGACAATTGTCGGAACAAGAAAGGCAAAAACCATAGCTATAGATGCCAGATTATTATTGGCAAGAAAAGCTTCCCACTTACGATTATTTTCTTCATCAAGAACCGGAATTGAAATATACTGTGGAATGAGTACGGCAATTACATTCGAAAGCAGTTCAATAAGCCCGTAGATCCGAGTCATTCTGGCAATGAACTTTTTATTTATTTCCATTCTTATATTATAACATAGAATTCATAGCCTTCAAGAAAATAGGTTTTTATTAAAAAAAATCTAAACAAAAATTTTCAAAGTCCGATATTCAAAGAGAAGGCCCATAATGTAAAAAGGGGCTTAATCAGGAGTTTTGAGATGGACGAATTAATAAAAGAGTATGCTACAGTTCTTGCAGAAGAAGAAAATCTTCTTGACCGCCTTACTGAAAAACAGCAGAGACTTAGAAAGGCAATTACAGAAAAGGACTGGGAGAGTCTTGTCGGACATATTAATGAAGTAAATCTGATTTCCGACAGTTTTCAGAACTTTGATATTCGTCGTGACCAAATTCAGAATCAGCTTAAAACTGAAGAAATGAAACCATTTTTTGAGCGCCTTGGCCGCCTGCGCACAAAGCTCCTTAAATGCAAGGTAGAAAATCAGGTTATTTCTAACTATGTAAATGTTACAAAAGAATTTATTGCAGAGGTTGTAGAAAAGGCTCTTCCACAGACCCGCAATAAAAACTATACAAAAAATGGCACTGTCACACAGCCAAAGCCAGCCAGTGTACTGGTAGATGTGAGGGGGTAAGCTATGGGATCAACTTTCTCTGGAATTGAATTAGGTAAGCGCAGCATAATGGCAAATCAGGATGCCATCACAACTGCAGGTCATAACATTTCAAATGCAAATACAGAAGGTTACAGCCGCCAGCGCGTACAGATTAAGGAATTTGACCCTCTTTATAAACCTGATTTGGAACGCCTTGAACGCCCAGGGCTTATTGGTCAGGGGGTAGATGTTCAGTCAATTAACCGTATCCGCGATGAATTGCTGGACGAGCGCATTGTGGCTCAGTCTAATCAGGAGTCTTACTGGGATACCCGTTCAAAATATTACACCATGATTGAACAGATTTATAATGAGCCGGATGATATTTCTGTACGTTCAAATATGGATAAGTTCTGGGAAGCATGGCAGGAGCTTTCAATTAATCCGGAAAGCAAGGCTGCACGTCAGGCTGTTGTTACAAGAGCCGAAACTCTTACTGAATCAATAAAACAGCGCTGGGAAGCTTTGGATGGAGTAGGTAATCTTATTGATGGCGATATTGAAGCTACCGTAAAGCAGGTAAACTCTTATGCCCGCCAGATTGCAGACTGCAATGCAGAAATTGTCCGCAGCCGCGCAATGGGTGATAATCCTAACGATCTTCTTGACCGCCGCGATCTTTTAGTAGACAAGCTTTCAAAACTTATAGATATTTCTACAGACCAGAGAGACAGTGATGAATTTATGGTTCACGTAGGTGGCCGTGTAATTGTTCAGGGTAATATTTCCCGCGAAATAGACCTTGTTCCTCGTTTTGATGATACAGGATACAGCAAGCTTGTATGGAAAGACACTGGAAATGATGCAGTATTCAAGGGCGGTACTCTTGGTGCTTTAGTTGAGCTTCGTGATGTTGATGTGCGCAATGAAATTCAAACCCTCAACACAATGACAATGAACTTTGCAGACCTTGTAAACGATGTTCACCGCAATGCAGTTGGTGCAAATAAGGTTACGGGGCTTGATTTCTTTACTCAGCATAGTTTTGTTGAAAATGCAAACGGTAACTTTGACAGAAACGGAGATGGCGAACTTGATACTTCTTACGTATTCCGTTTTTCTGGTACAAATCAGCTGGATAAGCAGCAGCAGGTTGGGATTGAAGGTGTAATGACCTTTAGCGGCTCTACAGGTAACGTTCAGGTTCCATATTTCCATACAGATACAGTAGAAACAGTTATTGCCCGCATAAATGACAGCACAAGTGAAGTAAAAGCTTATCTCGATAAGAATAATCATCTGGTATTGAAGGCTACTACAGCTCAGAGCATAGATAATCCGGATTTTGTAATCCGTCATGTTGAAGATTCCGGATATTTCTTAGCAGGATATTCAGGAATTCTTGCCGGAACTGGTGCAGATGGTGCTTATGATTTTGCTCAGGCTGATGCGGTGAATGCATTGGTTGGTGGTGCACAGTTTGCTGTTTCTCCGGTATTTAATCCTTCTGCATATATCGAAGTAAATCAGGTAATCAGAAATGATGTTATGAGCGTTGCAGCAGGTTATATGGATGCAGCAGGTACAGCTCCAACTGGTGATGGTCGTGCGGCTGTAGAAATTGCCGCAATCCGTAACACAAGTGTTATGGTTGGTGGAATGAAAACCTTTGACGACTACTTTGCGGATACAGTTACAAATGTCGGTCTTAAAGGTGAACAGGCAGAAACAAATCTTTTGAGTCAGAATGCCATTATGGATGACCTTCGTAATCTTCGCGACTCAATCAGTGGTGTAAATATTGATGAGGAACTTGCCGAAATCATGAAGTTCCAGCATGGCTATAATGCAGCGGCAAAGTTCGTAACAGTCTGGGATAGTTTGATTGATACTGTAATCAACAGACTTGGAGTGTAAAATATAATGGAAAGCCATATACGAGTTCGTCAAGGCACGCTACGCTTAAAGCCTTGACAAACTCGTTTAATGGCTTTCCCTCAGGAGGATAAAGCCATTATGCAGCGTATATCTAGTCAGATGAATAATAATAATACTCAGAGCAGCCTTCGCCTTCAGGAAAGCCGCCTGAATCGTGCTAATAATCAGATTGGTTCACAGCACAGAATCCAGCAGCTTCGTGACGACCCGATTGCTGCAGGACACCTTGTACGCTATCAGTCTTACCTTGGTCGCGTGAATCAGTTTGAAAAAAATGCACTTACTCTTTCCGATCAGTTTATGGTTCGCGAAGGCTATATGACTGATTCTCTGGAAATTATGCAGCGTGTACGCGAACTTGCCGTAACTGGTGCAAACGGCATTTATACAAAAGAAGATATGGCAAATATGGCAACTGAAGTAGATGAGCTTTTGAAGGCTCTTGTTCAGAATGCAAATGCCGTAAGCGCAGACGGAAATTCAATTTTTGCCGGAACAAATACTAAGTCTACTGCTTTTGATGTTGAAATGGGAAACGTTGAGGGTAGTGGAGTTCCTCTTATTCAGAATGTACGCTATAACGGAAACATTGATGTAAACCGTGTAGAAATTGATGAAGGAAAATATCTTGTAAACGACAATGCCGGAATCAAAACCTTCTGGGCAGAAAATCAGCAGGTATTCGGTGCAAGAGACGCTTCACAGTGGCAGGCAAGCAGCGATACTGTAATTTCTGTAGACGGTGTAAAAGTTGAAATTAAGCAGGGTGACAATGTGTACGCAGTTGCTGCAAAAATCAATAATTCTGGTGCTGCAGTAAAGGCTACAATTGATCCTGTTCGAAATGCCCTAAATTTTGAAACAACAGATGCACGACAACTCTGGCTTCAGGATGTAAGCGGTTCTACACTTGAAGAACTTGGAATTATAAAGGATTCTTCTCAGCTCCCACCATATAATCTTGCTAATGGAGCACGTCTCAGTGGTGGAAGTATGTTTGATACCGTAATTGCATTCCGTAACGCATTGCTTGCAGGAGACCAGGAAAGCATTGGAGGCCGTGTTTTAGGTGCCCTTGATAAAGGAATTGACAGTCTCGTAACACGTCTTGCAAAATCTGGAGCTGAATATGAGCGTGCACAGTTGAATGCAACAAGAAGCAGTAAACTTGCACTTGATGTAACATCTATGGTTAGCCGTGAGGGAGACCTGGACTTTACAAAGGCAATAACTGACCTTAAGATGCTTGATTATACAAATCAGGCAACCTTGAGTCAGGCTGGCAAGATGTATTCGTCGACATTGTTGAATTACATGCGTTAAATGTCATTGTCGGACTTGATCCGACAATCTGCATTGTAAAATAGATTCCCGGGTCAAGCCCGGGAATGACACTTTTTTGAGGAAAAAAATATGGAACTTATAACAAAAGCCCGTGGAAAAATAACTGTTACAGAAGACCATCTCATTACAATTCCCGCAGGTCTTTTTGGTTTTGAGCAGTATACAAAATATGCACTTGTAGATTCAGATTATGAGCCGTTTTTGTGGCTGCAGTCTTGTGAAGATCCTAATCTTGCATTTTTGATTGTAGATCCATTTTTAATCTGTTCAGAATATGAAACTGATATTGATGATGCTTCTCTCAAAAAAATTGGAATTACAAAACCAGAAGACATCATCATAATGACAATTGTAACGGTTCCTCATGATGGTTCTGCAATTACTGCAAACTTCCAGGGACCTCTTGTAATCAATAAAAAGAATCATGAATGTATGCAGGCTATCTTGAATGATAACCGATGGTCTACAAAAGTTGACATAGTAAAAGCTCTTAACAAGAAAGGAGGCTGCTAATGCTTATCCTTTCACGCAAAATAGATGAAAAAATAAAAATTGGAACAGATATTACTATTACACTGATTGATGTTCACGGAGATCAGGTAAAGATTGGCGTTGAGGCTCCTAAAGACGTAAAAGTATTCCGTCAGGAAGTATTTGATGCCATTCAGAATGAGAATAAAGCAGCTGTTGTGGACACACAGGAATCAGGAAATGAAAAAGCCATTTCTGCAATGAGTGCCCTTAGTAAGCTGCTTAAGAAATAGTGCCCTTGAACTTGAGTTCAGCTTCACTTGCACGTAAATAAACCGGACCGTCAAAATCCTTAAGCGGTTCGGCTTTTTTTTCTATAAGCTCTTCTGTAATCTGAATTAAAGATTCTGCTGTTTCTGGTCTTGTCTGTGCAATAAGATAATTTTTTTCGCCATATACAGTTTTAAGTTTTTCAACCAGTTTTGGGGCATCTGGTCCGCATACTAAAATAGTTTCAAAATCTTTTACTGCATCTGTTATTTTTGAGATTTCATAATCATCATCTTTTAAAATGATTTTATCTCCATCTTCAAAACGGGCATAAAATTTATCTTTATTTGCATCGATGCAGGAAAGAAGTGGCATATTAAAATTCTTATAAGCAAAAGCATAGGCTTCCAGAGAAGAAATTCCATAAACTGGAACACCGTATGCCAGTTCAATTGCCTTGAGCGCAGAAATACCAAGTCTAAGTCCTGTAAAACTTCCAGGTCCAATTGTCAGACAGGTTGCATTCAAATCGGCCGCAGTCAAATCAGCTTTTTTCAAAAGTTCATCAATCGAAGGAACGAGAATTTCACTCTGTCTCATTCCAATATCATAAGTTGCGCTTAAAAATTTAGAATCAGTTTTTACTGCAAGAGAAATCCGTGTTACGGCGCAATCTAAAGCAAGAATATTCATTATATTTCTCCATTGTTCCAGTTTTCAATTTCTATAAGTCGGCTTCCGTCATCTTGAGGCGTCAAACGTAAAATTATTGTGCGGGATGGTAATTCTTCCATGATTTTTTCTGACCATTCAATAATACTTACCCCGTCTCCGTAAATCATATCATCTGTACCAAGATTCACAAAGTCTTCGCCGCCTTCAAGACGATAAACATCCATATGATAAAGAGGCATTTTTCCATAATATTCGCTTATGAGACAAAAAGTAGGGCTTGTTATTGTTTCTGAAATACCCAGTGCCTGTGCAATTCCTTTTGTGATAGTCGTTTTGCCGGCAGCTAAGGTTCCCTGCATGGCAATAACGTCACCTTTTTTAAGCTTGTTGCCAATCCTGACACCAAGCGCAATAGTTTCTTCTGGAGATTTAGTTGTGAATGTTAACAAGGTAGTCTGCCTTCGAGCTCTTCTGTAAAAATATATTCAAGTAAAGCCTTTTTTACCGGAATGAGCGGATAATTAATAGGCTGAGGGAATGAGAGCTCAATAATTTTCTTTCCCATTGGGCTTGTTTCAATACTGAAGAAGATTTGAACTGTGTCGGTACTGGTCGGAAATTCAATTACTGCATCGCAGGTATATTTTCTAAGATAGAAAATCTGACCTTCTTCCCGCTGAATATTCTGTAGTTCAATGACTCTCATATTCTTATAGAATACTCCAAAAATGCTGTGATTTCAAGTAATATTTTTTTTAATATAACATTGTGTTAGAAACTGAGTTTAAAATATATTTTTAAATTACAATTCATATTTATAAACAAGAATGTGAATTCTGTTTTTTGCTGCCAGCGGTATATCAATAAATTGAATATGCAGAGCAAGCTTTCCTGTTGGAAGCCGTCTTGTACTGCGAATAATTCCAACAAGAGTCTGTTCAATTCCTGAATCCGGAAGAATTATGCCGATATGCTGTTTTTCTTTAATTGGTAATGTTGTCTGAATACAACATCCGCCTGCAGAAATGTTTGTTATTTTTCCGGCATATTCTTTATCACTAAAAGAATATTTTTGTTCTCCTTTTTGAGGATTAGGATTTACTCTTACCGCTTTAAAATTACATTCCATATCAAGAAATTCACGTTTAAAGTGACGTTGTGCCTGACATTCCAGCTGTTCTGAATGCGAAAGAACCATATAGATTTTTCCGTCATTTCCTTCGTTATAGCGGATGATTCTGGTAATAAGATTGTAAGAAAGGCCGTCTGATGTTTTGAAGGTAAAACGACTTCGTTCCAGTAATTTTGGACGTCTTGGTGTTGTATAAATGAATTCCGGAACTTCTGCAGTAAAGAAATCCTTTTGATTCTGAACTACAGTAAACGGATACTGTTCACCAGAATCTGATATGAAAAAGATTATTACTCCAGGTGCTAACTGGCGGGTAGAGAGAACTTTTTTTGTCTGAGCAACAATCATTTCAAGCTTAAAAAGACAGGTAAAAAAATCATTCAGTTTAGGCTCAGTCAAAAGATTCTGTTCCTTCATAATATTATAAGCATTTCTGAAAAGATTATTTACTTCAAGATTGCTTTTTACTGAATAAAGAATATTGCTGCATTGGGTTATTCGGCAGATGTCCCAGAGAATTGTGGCTTCTGCCTGTGAAAGATTATTTTCTTTTGTTAGTTTTTGAATGTCTTTGTATTTTGTTTTTCGGTTTCTTTCTTTTTCAAGATATTGCTCAGATTTATAATAACTTTTTATTCTTATGTAAACTATAAAAGCAATACCAAGAATTACAGCAAAAACTGCAAGAAGGATGATGATTATTGCTAAATCACCGCGGTGTGTCTGTCTGGCTTCCAGAGGTGAACCGCTTCCTGAACCTAATAAAAAGAACATTTAAGCCTCCTGCAAAGTTTTAAGGGCTTCTGAAATCTCTTTTAATCTAGGACAGATTTCATATTCCGAAAGATCTCCAAGCATAACAGTATCGTTGTTTTGTAATGCATCTTCAAAGTCTTTAAGAATAGGAGAGAAATCAGCAAAGAAATCTTTAAAATTCATGCCGCCTAAAGATGAAGCTGTGAAGGTTTCTGGGAAAAGCGAAGCAAGGGTTGCAATATGGCAGAACTGGTCAATGCTGTCTGCAAGTTTTTTTATTGATTCACTTACTTCAAGATTTTTTCCGCTTTGAAGTGCAACTGGAACTCCTTCCATCTGAATTGCTAATTCATTAAATAATTCTGCAAGTTTTGCAAAAGAAGTTTTTATATCAAGCTTTGTTACAATTGAGAATTCAAATTTTGTATCTTTACCAAGAGGTTTTGCAGCTTCTTCATCGAAAAGTTCCGCAGTAATCTGCTTTCCGTCTACTTTGATTCCTATTACGGCTGCTTCATTTTCTTCGCAGGTCTTTTCAAAAGATTTGAGTACATCTCCAATTGTCTGCTCATCTTCCAGTTGAACTTCAACCTGCTGT
>OCVV011265237.1_pt1 | contig 12167 bp, 7 predicted proteins | sample 1539721 | NCBI WGS metagenome assembly OCVV01 (sample SAMN02144230, study PRJEB22623) | gut metagenome | biome: sheep rumen | host: Ovis aries | place: New Zealand | reverse complement strand
CAAGAAGCTCGGCTTCATCATCCAGGAGATGGGGCGCGAGATCAACACCACCGGCTCCAAAGCCAACCACGCCGGCATCCAGCGCCTGGTCGTCCGGATGAAGGACGAACTGGAGAAGATCCGGGAACAGTCGATGAATATCCTTTAAAAACGAGGCCGCCCCGGAAGGGACGGCCTCGATTCGTTTCAGAAGCAGGTCCGATTATTCGACAACGCGGGTAATCGTCTGCGGAATCTGGGTCGGACCGGCGTTCCAGGTGACGGCGGAGGTACCACCGCTGGAATTCTTGTACCGGCCGTAGAACTGGATATTCTTGAAATAGTAGCCATTGATCAGGCCCGGCTCCAGATCTGCGGTCTTTCCGTCCTCGGAAAGCGTACCCCGGAACAGGACGACATTCAGCGAGGATGTGTAGTAGGTCTTTCCGGCCTTGGTGTCATCATACTGACCGGAAAGGAGCACATCGACATGTCCACGGCTGCTATCCTCATAAGAACCGGTATAATGCGTCTTGAGGACAAGGCGGCCTTCCTCGTCCACGGTGGCCTCAGCATAGTGCCTCTCCGGGTCGGAGAAGCTCTCGATACCGACGATCTGGAGCGTTTCCCCATCCTTCTTCACGGTAATCTCCCAGGTGTCGATATCGTCATACTTGTCGTTCTTGCGGCTGACATTCCACTTGCCGATCCACTTGTAGAAGGCGGGCGTCGCATCAGGCAACGTAAACTCCGAAACCTGATAATCACCTGTGTAGAACTGGTTGTCACCAAAGGCGACCACCACGACATACGCATCCGGCGCAACATTCACGCCTTCGACCGTCGTGACACCGGTGCTCAGCCCGGCATCGAAATCGGACAGCTCACCGCTGGCGACCTTGGCAAGAATGGCCTCGCGGGTCTCCATGGCAAAGGTTGTGAAGGTGTAGTCCTCGATGGAAGGGACGTCTTCCTTGTTTACGACCGTGGCGATATACTTGACATTCTCGAAACCGGCCTTGGGCGTAACCGTGAACCGGTCGGTCTGGTCGGGATGGGCATAGGTAGCGCCCGCATGGGCGATTTCCCAGCCATCCACCACGGTTTTCTTCGGACCGCGGTCCGGGATGGTGACATCCGTCACGACGTACTGTCCAGTCGGATAGCCTTCATCGTCAAAGCACATGACCACAGCTTTACTCGTACCGGGGAGATTCGTGAATTCGTCGCTGGCGGAGCCTTTGACGGCAACTTCCGACATGGACTGGATCTCACCGGCAGCCAGTAATTGCCGGATTTGGGCACTGATCTCATTGATGACCGCACGCATCACATCATCCACATCACCGGTCGGGAACTCTATCGGATCGATGACGTCAAAGACATACCAGACACCGGCCATGTCTGCGGGCGGCGTAACGGTAATCACGTCAATCTGGTCCGGGAAGACATACCTACCGTCCGTATCCTCGACCTTCCAACCGGAGACCTGCCCGTAGGTGGGTTCCTGGATAACCTGTGCGGATCCGCTGTTGGAACCGGCGGTATAGGAGACCGTCGCAAAACGGGTGCCGAATCCCTCGTTCTTGTCCACCGTCACATAGACGATGGGGTTATCCTCATCGAAAGAGATATGGACCCAGGGCTGATCGGCCTTGACATCGACGGCGAGGTTGGACGTGAACGGATAGGCGAACTCGCCGCCCTCCTTCGGGACTTCCATATCGGCCAGCTCCATCCCGTCGAACACCTCACCGTACTGGATGACGGCGGCGTTGATACTCTCGGAACCGGACTTGATGGTCAGTTTGGCGTAACGGGAAAGCTTCCCTTCGTTGGCCGGAACGGTCACGGAGATGATGTTCCCGCTGACGGAAGCGGAAGCCCAGGACTTGTCGGACGTCACGCTTACATTAGAGAGGTTCACCTCCAGCGTCTCGGTACCTCCGCCCGGCATGAAAACGAGATTGCTCTTGACGGCCTGAAGTTCGGTCCGCCACTCGATTTCCTGCTCGCTCGACTTGCGGCACGAAACGGCCGCAAGGAATGCCAGGGCAGAAAACAATACGATCGTTGCTATTCTTTTCATGTCGTTTCCTCCTTATTTCTTGGTCATCGTCACCCAGAACACGGCATATCCGCGGTAACCGAACGGGAACCAGTCGGCATAAGCGTTTCCGGTCATGTAACCGGCCGAAGCTCCTGAAGGAGTCTGCCCGATCAAGGCGAAGCCGGTGATAGGCTGCGCAGCGGAAGGATTCGGACCCGGCGAGAACTTGATCACGATGGTGCCGGCCTCCGCCGAGGCGTCGTCATCCACATAGAGTTTCATGCCGTAGTTGGTACTTCTCCAGCCGGAATAAGTCATGCCGGTTCCCGCCGCATTGGCACGGGCGAAAATCGGCGCCCAATAGACATCGTTGACGCCATACTGGCCGATGATCTGGCCCCGCATGGACAGGTTGCCGGAGGAGAGGTCGTATCCGATCTTGATCGTATAGTTGTCGTTCACGCCGGTCATGATCATCGACTTCTTGTACTCGTCTTCAATCAGGGAGACATTCGCATGACGGGGAGCGGACCAGAAGGGCTCGCCGCTGTCGTTGAACAGCAGGTCGTAGTCGCCCAGCAGGTCATCGTAGGACCGCCAGCCCGGAGGCAACTGCCCCTTGAGGCTTACCGCGACGGGATCGCCGCTGCGGCTCACAAGACTCTGCGTGTCATTGACCCAGTCAAGGGCTTCGATGGTATAGCCGCCGATGGTGACCGGATCATGGAACAGGAGTCCCGTGTCGGTATACAGGAACGGCACCTCCGCCTCGGCATCATCGGCCTCCGCATGGGAGTCCGAGGTCAGCTTCAGGGTAATCCAACGATTGGTCAGGTCAATATAAGCTTCGGCCGGCTCTCCGGAAATGGTACCTGTATAACTGCTCACGAAAACGTCATTATACGTCTGGGTGGCCTTGGCAATGTAGGATTCCGGAGATTCGGACAGCGGATACATGTACAGGATGTTGCCGCTCCGCTTTCCCTTCAGGACGATCTCCTCGGGCGAGGATTTCATGATCAGGAATTCGAAATCGCCTTTGTGGGCCTGGTACAGACCGCTTTCACCATACAGGTTCTTGCTCGTCCCGGAAGGCGTGGCGAAATAGTGGAGCACCTCGTTGCCGGTATCGAAGGAGAGCACCGGGCCGTCGTCATACGACATCTTGTAGAGGGATGTGGAACTCTTGGAAAACAGATCGCCCCAGGCTTCCACTTTATCCTCCGTAAATTTGAGCGTGAACATATAACCGCCGTAGTCCAGGTCCGGATGCGGATAGTAGTACAGCTTCCAGCCATACTCCGCTCCGACAAGGGTCTTCTGCGCATTGTCCACGACATCCTTCAGGCGCAGGGACGCGGACTTCTCGAAAATGAGCTCTTCGTCCCGTACGCAACCGGAAAAGACACAGCCCAGGAAAGCGGCTGCCAGTGTTATGGAAAGTATTCTTTTCATGGTCATTCGGAATTAATCGATTTCAAGGGAAGTCAGGTCCACATGACCGGCCACCACCTCGCCCTGACGGCGAAGCACCGCCGCACGCAACTGGTCGATGTCAATATTGAAAGTATCGGCCATATACTTCCTCACCAGCGCGATCTTGGACAGGATCAGCTTGTCCCCGTCGAAATGGTCGCCGGCCCGCACATCCGGGAAGGAGGTGTGGAACTCGTCATAGTGGGAGTTCGAGGATTTGTTCATTTCTTCCTCCGTCACCTCGCGGCCCGCATCGTTCAGCCATTCCTGGAGGGTTTCCTCCGAGTTGGTGACATAGAGGGACAGGACCTCGGCGAAATCCTCCCGGTCGGAATGCTGGGAATAGGTGGACAGGAAACCGCGCTGCCGGTAGTACGTGTTGTAGTTGGACGTACTCCACGACTCGGTGATATAGCGCGTCGGCGTCACCTGGGTGAATTCGACCGGGAAATCCTTCGTCTGGTTCAGGATATGCGTGAACTCATGGTGAATGGTCTTGATGTAGTAGTGATTCAGGTTCGCTGCGCTGCTGAGATACCGCGGCAGATAATTCAATCCGGACAGGAGGATTTTCTTGCCGCCCTCCGCGGTACCCAGGATGTACGTTCCGTTGTTCTTGTACTCCCATTCGCCGATATAGAAGAACGCCTTGGGGAAATACTTCTGGGTGAACCGGACGCCGCCCACTTCATCATAGGTGTCGATGCACAGGTACTTCACCAGATGTGCCATCTTGATGGAGCAGTCCAGGTTGGCCGGGATGGTGTAATACGTGTAATCCGACTCATTCATCTCATAGCGGTACTTGACCAGAATGTTGTACGGATTCACATAGTTGGCTTCCAGCCACTTGTCGAAGTCGTTCAGCTTCCGTGAATCCAGCGTGATGACGCTTTCGGGGTTCAGCTGCTCTTCCTGGCAGGAAACGGACGCAAGGGATGCCGCCAAGGCAAAAAGGATAGGATATATTCTTTTCATGGCTCTGCGATTTTAGCGTTTATTGGCTTCGAAACCCGCATCACGGGCCTTCTGGGGAATCTGGACCGCCCGACGGAGATCGTCCGGGCCCAGCGTGTCAGTGATGGCGACCACGTCGGCGTTGGAGTTCACCTCACGCCGATATACGGTGATACCATAGCGTTTGATGTCGAACCAGCGGACTCCCTGGCCCATCGTCTCGGTACGGCGGCAGTTCAGCACGAGATGGATCATGCTCTCCTGGACGCCCTTGTCCACGACAATCGGTTTCTTGGGAGCGAGGGGCTTCTTCTGGGTAGGGGCATCCCATTCATAGTAGTCCATGTTGGAATAGAAGTTGTCCACCATTTCCGTGGTCATGTTCACATCCTGCACGTACATGTTGTTCGCCCAGAGGTTCAGGTCCTCGAGCGCCTCGTCATAGCGTTTGAGAAGGATGAAGGCCTCGGCACGGTCCAGCAGGGTCTGGTCGGCGGTAAAGCAGGGATAAACCGTGTGGCGGTAACCGATGCCGGCGACCGGGTCTGTGTATTCGAACTCGTAGTCGATCTTCCAGAAGATCGGATAACGGAGCATGCCCACCGGATAGGTGCGGGGCTTCCAGATGAAGTTGGCATCGGACTGAAGCACGTTGTTCCAGGGAACCGGTGCGAAGAAACTCTCGGTCTGGGCGATATATTCGGTGAACGCATAGTGCTTGTTGCCGCCGGAATAGTTCCCCCAGAAGAGGCCCATGTTGGAGTATCCCGTAATCATCAGGAAATTCGCCTTCTGGTCCGTACTGTTGTAGGCCAGACGGGCTTCGCCGATGCTGGAGTAGTTTGCCTGCAGGTCGGCATAGTCGCGCAGGAGATTCTTCGGAGCCGGTCCGAGGCAGTCCGTCGCATACTGGATGGCCTTTTCGTATTGTCCGTAGTACAGATAGAACCGGGTGGCGAAGGCCAGGGCGGCCTGCGTATTGAAATGGTACTTAGGAACGGAATAGCTGTCACCCACATACTTCAGGCCCTCCTGGATATCCTCGTCGATCCTTCTGTAAACCTCGGCAACGTTGCTGCGCTCATACATGGGATTCAGTCCCTGTTCGGGACGGTCCATGTAAGGAATGCCCGGATCTGTGGCGCTGGTCTCTTCATTGTACTGGAGGCAGAAGATGTTCACCAGGATGAAGTGCGCATAGGCGCGTGCTAACAGCGCCTCCCCGTATGAACCGGAGAGTTTCGGATCAGAAGGCCCCCCCAACTCGTCAATCGCTTCGAGCGCCTGGTTGGCGGATGCGATGGCCATCCAGAAAGAGGACCAGATGTTCTCTTCGGAATCGTTGCTCGATTCAGTATTGTCCTTGTAATTCCAGATTGCCTGGTAGAAACGGTCTGCCTCGGCGGTGACGACCGCCCGGTTGTTGTCCATGTTGTCACTCAGCAGTTCCGTCACCATGCTGAACGTATGGTCGGGATAGGCAGATCCCAGCAAAGCGGCTACCTTCTCGGGAGTGTCAATCTCAGTTCGGTTGTCCGGCATCGTATCCAGGAACTTGTCGCAGGAAACCAGACTTGCCAGGACGGCGATAGCGGTAAAGATATATTTATGCTTCATAAGTCAGGTCTTTTTTGGATTATTCGACGACACAGACGGCGACGCGGTTGGACTCTGGCGAGGCGCTGGCGTCGCGGTCTCCGCCGAGATGTTCGATGGAGATGCGGCTGGCGGCGATACCGCCGGACCGCAGCATGGACGCGACGGCCTCGGCGCGCTCGCGGGCAAGCCGGTCGTTGATTTCATTCGTGCCGGTGGCACTGTCGGCAAAGCCCTTGATAACGATCTTCGCCTTGGGGTTGTCGGAGAGGAGCTGGCAGATACGGCCCAGTTTGAAAGCCTCTTCCGGACGGAGTTCGGTCTTGCCGATCAGGAAGAAGAGGTCATCCGAATAGATGTCCTTGAGCGTCGAAGCGGGAACTTCCTTGACCACTTCCTTGACGACCTCCTTGACCACTTCCTTCTCCACGACTTTCTCGACGACCTTCTCCACCACTTCCGGCTTCGGGACGTAGGCGGGGACGGCCGGAGCGGCCGCCTTCTTGGAAGAGCCGCCGAGTCCGAGTTTCAAGGTGAGGGTGAACTGCTTCGGGACCGGAACGGCGACACCGCCGGTATTGAAGAATTCCGGATCCTGACCGTTCAGTTTCTTGTCGGCGTACAGGAGGCAAAGGTTCGTCGCCTGCAGCTTGAGGGACATGGAAGCGAAAGCGATCGCCTCGGCCCAGCGCTTAGGCAGGTCATAACTCAGGGAAACTTCCTTCAACCGGACGAAATCGCCGCTCGCAATGCGTTCCGTGGAATAGTTGTACGCATTGTAGGCATGGCTGAGGGAGGTGTTGTTCTGATTCTGGATGCGGCTGGCGATGACCGGAATGGTCGTATAGGCCTCGTCGCCCGGAACGGCCCAGCGGTTATTGAATTCCTTCGGCATGGATGTCAGGTCACTGTAACGGGCCTTGAAGACTGGATCCAACCGGACGACGTTGCCGAACGATCCGGTAATGAACACATTGAGACGCAGTCCCTTCCATTCGAAGGTATTGCCGATGGAAGCCACATCCGTAGGATCGGCCGTACCGGAGTATTCAAGGAAGGCGACATTCGCCATGTCGGAAGCAGAAGTCTGGAAATAAACGCCGGTCGTAGAAATGCTTTCCTTTACCAGCTGGTAAACACCGTTCTCATCCTTTTCATACACCGCATCGGTATCACGGAAAGTCGGGAGACCCTCATCATTAAGGCCCATGAACGGAATGGAGAAGATAGAATGGTTCTGGTATCCTTCCAGCGCAAAGCCCGTACCCCGGATCAGGTCGATCACCCGTTTGGTGGTGAGGAGCTTCGTGACCAGGTTCTTCGAATGGGAGTAAATCAGGTTCGTCGTCCATTTGAAGTCACGGGTCCTGATGTTCTGCGTCGTCAGGGACAGTTCATAACCATGGGACTGCATCTCGGCGACATTACCGTATTTCTGGATCTGACCGCCGACGCCCTGCGTGTTCGTGATGGCGATCAGGTCGTGGTTGTTCCGCTTGTAGATGTCTCCCATGAAATTGACGCGGTTGTCAAAGAAACCGAGTTCCAGGCCCAGGTTGATCTCATGCTTTTTCTCGAAGGTGAGATCCGGGTTCGCCAGGTCGTCGATATACAGGATGGTCTCCTTGTCAAAGGCCGACGGACGCCAGCGGTTCGTGGCCGCGATGACCACGTTGGAGTTGGTCACCCAGGACGGTCCGCTTTCCGCAGTCAGGGAGTAGGAAGCCTTAAAGGCCGCATGAGAGAGATAAGGCTGGAGAGGACGCATCCACTTTTCGTCGCTGATATTCCAGCGACCGGAGACGTTCCAGGTCGGAAGCCAACGGGCGGAACGGGACTTGCCCAGCCGGTTGGAGCCCTCGTAACGGATGGTACCGTTCAGGCTGTACCGGCCCCTGTAGGCATAGGTACCGGTGGCGAAGAACGCCGCCTGGCGGCCGTGGGTATTCACCATGGTGAAATACTGGGTGTTTTCCTCGGCGCCTTTCTTGAAGATGCGGTAGTCATAGTTGGCGACCTCACCCATCGAGTACTGCATACCCCAGCCGCGGAACCAGATCTCATGACGGTCCACGGAGTTGACTTCCATACCGCCGTAGCCATTGATCATGTGGTGTCCGAAGTTCTCGGTGAAGTTGCCGGACAGACGGATGTCCCATCCCTTCATCTTGTTGTCGGTACGCTGGAAGATACCGCCGTAAGGGAGGACGGTTTCCGGAAGGGCGAACTTGACGTCCGGATCGGTATAGAGGAAGGAATTGTTGTTCCGGATGGTCGTCGTATAAGCGGCACGGTAGGCCTCCGCCTGGTTGGAACCGTCCAGGATGTAATGCTCCCGCGACGTCCCGGCATACTTGTAGGCCGCAAGGGCCGACAGTTCGAGCTGGCGGAACACCTTCCACTTGATCTCGCCCTGCACGCGGATATTCGTCACATCCAGGTCCAGGTAGTTGTTCTCCAGTTCGTTCAGGATGTTGAAGGGCGCATAGTTGCGGGTGTAGTACTCGTTCGGGTCCAGGGCGCGGGAGGTGTTCAGCGCATAGGAATACGGGTTGATATCGAAGTCGCGCTTGACTTCGCCCGAGACGGTGTCCAGGGAAGATCCGAGCGTACCCGGGGCCCGCTGCGTACGGTAGGAAGCGTTTCCGATCACGTTCAGCGTGACATTGTCGAACATCCGGTAAGTGGAATTGATGTTCGCGGTGAAACGCTGGACGGAACTCTGCAGGGTCCAGCCCGGGTCATCCATCACGGAGAGGGAAGCATAGTAGTTCCCCTTGTCCGTACCGCCCGACATGGAAATGGAGTGGTTGTGTTGGATGTTGTAAGTGAACAGCCGGTCGAACCAGTCCGTGTTCCGATACTCCGCAGCACGCAGATAGGCGGCTTTCGCGGCATCCGTATTGGGCAGGCCGAACTGTCCGCTGGTCTCGTCGAAATCGGTAATGAGCTGGTACATCTTGCCGTAAACACCGCTCTCGGAAGCATTGGCCGTACCGGCATACTGCAGGTAGCCCTTCTGTTCCAGTTCCTGATAGATGGACATCTGGTCCTGGGAATTCATGATGTTGAAGTTCGCATAGCTGGGCTTCAGGCGCACCGTGTACTCACCGGTATAGGTAAGGCTGCTGTGACCGGCCTTTCCCTTCTTGGTGGTGATGACGATGACGCCCGCCATCGCGCGCGCACCATAGATAGAAGTCGCGGAACCGTCCTTGAGAATGTCGAAACTCTCGATATCGTCGGAGTTCAGGCCGGCGATGGCGGACGAGATCAGGGTATTGGCATCACCGGAACTCAGGTCTTCCGCGTCGATGTCCACGATATCCTCCATGATGACGCCGTCAACCACCCACAGCGGCTTGGAGGAGCCGTAGATGGAAGTCGCACCACGGACGCGGATCTTCGGGGCGGTACCGAACGTACCGGAAACGTTCTGGACAGAGACACCGGCCACACGGCCTTCCAGCGAGCGGGAAATGTCCGCCATACCGCTGATCTTGGTGTCGTCGGCGTCCAGTTTGACGGTGGATCCCGTGAACAGACGGCGGTCTACCTGGGTCATACCGGTGACGACAGCCTGTTCCAGGACTTCCGAATCCGGTTGCATCAGGACACGAATGCCGTCCTGCACCGGAACTTTCGCCTCCTCATAGCCCATGAAGGAAACCACGAGGTTCTTTGCACTTTGCGGCACTCCGTTCAATACGAAGTTACCGTCCAGGTCCGTGAGGGTCCCGATCTTGGTCTGGCCTTCCACGGTCACGAACGCTCCGACGACCGGTTCTCCGTCATCGGCGGAGACAACCGATCCCCGGACCGTCCGCGTCTGCGCGGAAGCGGTCAAGAGTCCAAGCAAAAGGGAACCGACACAGAGCACATAGGTTAGCAGTTTGGTTCTCATTTGTTAAAGATTAGAATGAAAGTTTCAGGCTCGTAAAGATGCAAGTTATGTAAATTTCCACAAATACGCAACCTTTCCTTCAAAAAATTTTCATCCAAACCCACTGAATTACCGACACTTATTGTTAATAAAACAAAATCGGAAGGCCGCAACCTTCCGATTAAAATTCACAAAACAGAAAATAATTACTTACAATCTGTAATCAATCTGACCCATATACACGCCCATCCATCCGTCCTGCACGACCGGGACCGGAATCCCGTCCGCATTCGGATGATACACCATTTCTTCCAGGAAAGTGTGGGAATGCCCCGTAACGAACAGGTCGATGTTCCGTGTCTTGGAACACAGGACCGGATCGATCACATCGCCCGGATTGTGTTCCGTGTAGCCGATGTGCGTGAGAGCGATCACGAGATCGCATTTCTCCTCCCCTTTCAGGAGGTCCGCATACTTCTGGACCGTCTCCACCAGCGGGAACTCCGGCACCCGTTCGGCGATATCCCCCGCCACCATGGACTTGAGGTCACACAGGACGCCGAGGATACCGATTCTGAGTCCGGCCCGCTCCACGACGACATAGGGTTTCACGTATTTCCCGATCTCGAAAGGAGAGAAATCGTAGTTGCACACCACAACGGGCATTTCCAGGGAGGAAAGCCGCCGGCCCAGGTCCTCCAGTCCGTTGTCGAACTCGTGATTGCCCAGGGTGACCACGTCGTACCCCATGGCGTTCATGGCCTGGATTTCCAGGTCGCCGCCCAGTTCGGAGAAATAGGTCGTTCCCTGGCTGAAATCGCCGGCGTGCAGCAGGAGCACGTTCCCGGCCCCTTCCGCCTTCCGGACGCTGTCCACGAAGGCCGCGCGCTCGATGATACCGCCCATGCCGGCATACTCGCCGGCTCGTTCGGGCTCGAAATGGCTGTGCGTATCGTTCGTGTGGAGGATCACCAGATGCCGCCCAGGAGCCGCCTCCGTGCGCTGCCAGAGCCATCCCGCTGCCGCAGCCAGCGCCACGCCCAGGCAGATGAAAAGGATTCTCGCTGTCTTGTCCATCCCTTAGTCCTCCATGATTACGCGTCCGTCCTTCTTTCCGTCCAGGACGATGCCGGCCGCCTCCGCCTTCCGCACATACTCCAGCATCACGTCCCGCACGAGGACCGGGCTCAGCACCACGTCCTCCGCCAGGGCGCCGATGGCGATCTGGTCGCCGCCGGAGAGGAGGAAATCGATGGTCGCCACGTTATACACCTTGTCCGGGTCGATGGGCTTTCCGCCCACCTCCGCCTCCACGAGTTCATGGGCCTTGACCTTCACCCGGCAGCCGCTCACGGCCTGGAAGGCCTTCGTCTTCGCGAGTTGCTCCAGCAGGCGCGTCAGATTCTTGCCCCGGACCTTCGCATAGCACATATAGTTCTTGAACGGGAACATCGCCTCGATGTCGTCCATCAGCACGGGTCCTTCCGGCAGCGGGATCCGGATTCCGCCGTAGTTGGTGACGGCGAAGTCCATGGGCACCTTATAATAATCGCTGGCCTTCTCCCGCAGCGCATCGGCCACGATGTTGCCCAGCGGCAGGTCGGGTTCCGTCCGCAGGTTCTCCAGCATCCGGGCGCTGTGTCCCACGACTTCCTTGAGGCGGGCCATCCTGGGCTGGGCCTCCATCAGGAGCATGGCCACTTCGGGCGTGGCGCCGTCCGTGAAATGCTTCCCGTTCGGAGCGATGTAATCGTCCTCGAACGTGCCCAGGGCGGAGTCCACGTTCTCGGCCGTAACCGGCACCACACCGGTCCGGCTTCCGTCCATCGCCACCCGCTTCCAGGTCATCTGCGGGCCTTTCTGCGAACAGGCGGTGAGGGCGAGGAGCGACAGAAGGATCAACTTTGCCTTAACCATTTCCAAAGGTCTTTGAAGGTCGATTTCTTGCCATACATGAGGATACCCACCTTGTAGATCTTGGCCGACGCCCATGCGCACGCCACGAAGGTGAGCACCAGGAGACCGATCGACAGGACCAGCTCCCAGGTCGGAACGCCGAACGGAAGGCGGGCCAGCATCACGATGGGCGACGTGAAAGGAATCATCGAGAACCACCACACCAGCTGGCTATCCGGTGCCCGGAAGGCGTAGAAGGCCACGAAGAAGCCCACCAGCAGCGGGATCGTCACCGGGATCTGGAGCTGCTGCGTATCGGCCTCGTTCTCC
>OCVV011307127.1_pt1 | contig 12170 bp, 9 predicted proteins | sample 1539721 | NCBI WGS metagenome assembly OCVV01 (sample SAMN02144230, study PRJEB22623) | gut metagenome | biome: sheep rumen | host: Ovis aries | place: New Zealand | reverse complement strand
ATAGATATGAGGATCATGAGTGACAACGTTTATTTCGATAAGCTGACAGATACACACAAAATGCCTGAGTGGGTTCGCGCAGAGCGCTATGAGTACTGCGAAGACTTCTTCGGAAGCGTAACCGATGACAAGCGCGGCAGCTTCTTCACAAGACTGCTCTCCGTCATGACAAGCATCTTCGCATAATCCAGTTGCAGGACGAATTGCAAATCCAATCACAACCTGAAATAAAAGAGCTGGCGTATGAAGTAAATTCTTCGTACGCCAGTTTTTTTGTGCGATAAGCCGGTAAGTACAGCTCGTGACCCCACGAAGATGCATTTACCGGCCAACGGTCAATCGAGCGGGAGGCCCTCCTACACGATTGTGCGACAGACTTAGGTACAGACGGCAGGTTTCGATGAATTGTTCTCCATGGTTTGTTGGCTTCAGGCTGGGTTTAGGTACAGACGGCAGGCTTTGATAAATTGTTCTCCATGGTTTGTTGGCTTCAGACTGGGTTTTAGGTACAGACAGTAGGTTTTGATAAATTGTTCTCCATCGTTAATGAGATAATTAGGAACTTTTCTTATAAAAGCTGTTGCTGTACCTAAAGCCGCTGAAAGCTATGGAGAACAAATTAATAGAAAGCCACGTTCGTACCTAAACTCGCAATAAAACGAAAAAAGCTATGGGGAACAATTCTATAGAAAGCCACGTTCGTACCTAAACTCGCAATAAAACGAAAAAAGCTATGGGGAACAATTCTATAAAAAGTCGCGTTCGTACCTAAACTCGCAATAAAACGAAAAAACCATGGAGAAAACCCATATATAATCCTCGTCTGTACCTAAGCATAGAAGCAAAGAAATCATAGAAGCATAGAGTGCCCATGGCGCGCACAAAAAACAGGCTCCTACGAGCCTGTTTTCCATCTTCTACATCTAAAAAACAACTGCCTCACTTCGCCTTAATCCCCGCCTGGATCCTGGCCCTGTTCAGCACCTCATTGACTGCGAGGCTGTGTTCGAGCTGTTTGTAGCAGAATTCATAATCCTGCTCCTTAATAGCGCGGATGAACTGCTTGAATTCCGGGATCATTCTCCGCTCCGCGTAGTGCTCCTCGGCGACCTCGCAAGTGCCGTCCCGCAGCTGCAGCGTCACGTTGCCCACCTTGTTGGGCGTCATGTCGCTCTTAATGAATCCGTTGGTGCCCTGGATGATCGCACTGCTGTCACCGTTGCAGTCCTTGGCCGCGACACACACCGCTGTGAACTTGGGATACAGCATCATGAGCACGCCGCTCGTGTCGATGTTCCTCTCCATGTTGGGGAAGTAGGAAATGCTGTCCGGCCTGCCAAAATACTGCATCACATAATGAATATTGTAGAGGTTGAGATCCATCAGCGCGCCGCCTGACTTCTTGGGATCAAAGGCAGGCGCAATAATGCCCTTCTTGAAATTATCATAGCGACTGGAGTACTGGCAGAATCTGCACTGCACGATCTTAATATCTCCCAGAAGAGGAAGCCATTCGCGGATCTTGCGGTAGCCTTCCATATAGACCGTCGTGATCGCTTCAAACAGGAAGAGGTTCTTCTTGCGGGCCAGCGCCGCGAGGCTCTCCGCCTCCCCCGCGTCATCCGTCATCGGCTTCTCCACAATGACGTTCATTCCCATTTCGAGTGCCTTTTTGCAATAGCCAAAATGAAGGTTATTGGGAACAGCCACATAGACGGTATCAATGCCTGTTTCACACAGTTCCTCGAGATTAGACACGGCCTGCGGGATTCCATACTGCTGACTGAGCGCCTCCGCTTTGGCAAACCCACTGGGGCTTCCCATGATCGAAAGGACTTCCAGTCCCTCCATTTTGACAAGTTCCGGAAGGAACTCCTTCACGATCATTCCTGTACCTATGATTCCTAGTTTCATAAATTAATTCCTTTCACAGCGCCCAGGGCGTAAATGCGAACGCCGCCGCGATCACAAGCCCCGGCAACATATTGGCACAGCTACTTGTTGCGCGTGAGCAAATGCCGTATGAATACATACAGGCAGATCACAAACGCCAGTATATATCCAAAGAACCCCAGCGCCGGGATGCCCAACAGCTGCGGCTGCATGTCTGTCGTGCAGATGATCGAGGAGCTGATGAGAAGCGCCATGACCCACAGGCCCATGACTACGTTTCGGACCAGCTGTCTCATCAGGTGGGAGAATTTTCTGGTCGCATCCAGTTCCATGTTGATCCGGGATTGGCCTTTGAGATACTCCTCCAGCGCGATTTTGACGAGGGGCGGGATATCCAGCGTTCGCCCGGCCGCCTTGTAGATGCGCCGTCCTGCCTTCCCCGCTTCTTCCTTCCAGTCAAAATTCTGCAGCATCTCTTCTTTGAGCCGGCCCGCCGCGATTTCCGCCATGTTGATATCAGGGCTGATGTTGAGGAGCACGCCCTGCATCTGGGTCAGACCCCGCACCAGCATAGTCATGCCGTGAGGAAGCTTGATCCCATTGCCTTTCATGATCTCCATCACGTCCTTGAAGAACTCCACCGCGTCGATGCTGCCCATGGAAGCATTTCCATAGCGGTCCATCAGATCGCGCAGCTCGCCGTAGAGCTTGCCGGAGTCGATCTTGCCCTGCACGTCACCAAGCTCCAGAATGGTTGATTCCAGCACGGCGATGTCGCCCACAGCGATGGCACGCACTGCTCTCGCCATCAGGTTTCTGTCGCGATTGGACAAGCGTCCCATCATGCCCATGTCAATCCAGACGATCTTGCCGTCCATAACCTTTACATTGCCGGGATGCGGGTCCGCGTGGAAGAAGCCGTCTTCCATGACCTGCTTGACATAATTGTTGACCAGCTTGCGGCCGATCTCCCCCAGGTCGTACCCCTCAGCCAGAAGGCTCTTCTTGTCATCCACTGGGCATCCGCCTATGTACTCCATGACCAACACACGGGATGTCGTGTATTCATGGTAGAGCTTGGGGCAGCGGATATATTGGATTCCCTGATTGTTGCGGGTGAACTCCTCCATATTGGCGGCTTCCTTGAGGAAGTCCATCTCCTCCTGCGCCGTGGCCCACAACTCGTCCAGAACCATGTCAAAATCTACAACGTTCTTAAAACCTCCGACCGGCGGCAGGATGCCGACCGCTCTCTTTAAAAGGCCGATATCCCTGGCCATGATGTCATAGATGCCCTTGCGCTCTACTTTGACAATGACCTCCCTTCCGTCCAGGAGCTTTGCTCTGTGGACCTGCGCAATGGAAGCCGATCCCAGCGTGTCATGGTCGATGGAAGCAAAGATGTTGCGCCAGTCCTCTCTGTAGGACCGGTTGATGACTTCCTCCACCTCCTCGAAGGGCATAGGCGTAACCTCGGAAGTCAGCTTCATCAGCTCATCACAATAACGCTGCGGCAGCACGTCGGAATGAAGCGACATGATCTGTCCCAGCTTTACATAGGTAGGTCCCAGCTCCTCCAGGATCGCGCGCAGCTTCTCCGGTGTCACACCCCTTGTGATCTGGTACTTCCTGATTACTGCTGTGATCTCCCGGAGCCGCGACCGGTTGTCTATTTTGGCCTTGTCGGACTGCGCCGCATGATTGTCTTGCTCCTGCGCACGCTCCGAAGGGGCGTCAGATCCGGTCTCCGGCACCCCGATTGGTCCATTGTCGGTAGCAGCATGCAGCTGCTCCTCTTTTCTGTTCTCTTCGCTCAACGTTCCTTATTCTCCGGTCTTGCCAGACTCCTCAGCCTTCGCGATGAACGCTTTGAGTTTCTCGAGTTCCTCTGCGGACATGCTGGCGATCTTCTGTTCCAGGGTAAGATCCTTCTCCTCCGCAGCTACTTCTTCAGAAGCCTTTGCAGCTTCGTCGATGCTCTTCTTGACGTTTCTCTTGAGTTCCTGGTTGAGCTCCTTGCCCTGCTCGACGGTCAGCTCACCCTTCTTTACCAGGTCATCTACAACCTGCTGGGATTTCTCTACTGTCATGGCTGCTGCGCCAATTCCCATAAGCAGAAACTTCTTGATTCCATCGCCGATCATCTTATCCATCATTACCCTACCTTTCCAAGGCTAAGCCTTCTGTTACAATATATTTTGACAAATGATCATTGTGCCTGGCCCTTAGCCGGCAAGATTCACAATGAACGCCCACAGTTTGGGAAAGAAAATAATGCCGCCGGTGACCGCCGTCCAGATGGCCGCGATCAATACCGCACCCGCCGCGCAGTCCTTGGCTCTCTTGGCGAGCGGCTTCCAGTCCTCTGTCACGAGGTCCACCACAGACTCCACGGCTGTGTTGACAAGTTCCAGTCCCATGATCAGGCCGAACAGAGTAAAGCAGATACACCATTCCGTCACCGAAATATGGAGGATGAAGCCGAACAGGATAACCATCACTGCGGCAAAACAGTGAATCTTGATGTTCCTCTCCTCTGCCACGCACATAACGATTCCGTTCCAGGCGTTTGCAAAGCTGCGCGCCAGGGTCTGCCGGGATTCGCTATGATTCATCTTTTCGTTTGGGGATGTGTCATGATTCTGCATACAAATAGGTCCTGCCTTTCCATTCCCTAGTATAGCACCATTCTCTATCCTACGACAAAAACTACGATAAAAAAGAAAAGCGGTGCACGCGCAGATGCACCGCTTTTTCTATATGTGCGCGCCTTAAAGGCGTGACAATCATACTTAATTTCATCAGAAGACGGATCAGCAAACCTTGTAGCAGATCTTGCCGGGGTTGAGGATCATCTTGGGATCGAATACTCTCTTGATGCCTTCCATCAGTCTCATCTGTGCAGGGCCGGAGAAGTCTGCCAGATAGTCCATCTTGCCGTGGCCGATTCCGTGCTCACCGGAGATCAGGCCGCCGAAATCTGCTGCCTTATGATAAATGTCCTTCATGAAGACTTCGACGTCTTTCTGGAAGGTCTCTTTGTCGACTGTATCATCGCCGCATGCGTAGATGTGCAGGTTTCCGTCGCCTGCGTGGCCAAAGCTCTTGATCTTGAAGCAGTATCTGTCCTCTGTGGATTTTACATAGGTCAGGTACTCGGCGATCTTGGTTACAGGGACAACGACGTCGCACTCATCCAGCCATGTGGTCTCCGCCTCGATGGCCTCGAGGAAGGAAGAACGGGCTGCCCATGCGTCGCGCTTCTTGGCGGGCGTATCCGCTACCAGAACGTCGATAGCGCCTTCTTCAAGAACCATCTCCGCAGCCTTCTCGACTACGTCATTGAGCTGGTCCATGTCTTCTCCGTCAAAAGTCACAAGCAGGTAAGCGCCTACATCGATTCCGCCGATCTGCTTGGGGAAAGTGCTTCTTCCGATGAATCTCTCGGAAGAAAGGACGATCTCTCTCTCCATGAACTCAACTGCCTGCGGATTGAGGCCGTGTTTCATAAACTTGGGAACAGTAGCGATGCATTCGTCAAGTCCCTCGAAGGGAATGATCAGGGAGACTGTCTCCTTAGGAGCAGGGATGACCTTCAGGGTCAGCTCTGTGATGATGCCGAGTGTTCCCTCGGAACCGATCATCAGGTTGAGCAGGGAGTAACCTGTGCTGGTCTTGGAAACGGTAGCGCCGAGCTTGATGATCTCGCCTGTCGGGAGAACAACGGTCATCGCGCGCACGTAATCTCTTGTGCATCCATATTTGACAGCGCGCATACCGCCGGCGTTGGTGGAAACGTTGCCGCCGAGGGTTGCGAACTTCTCGCCCGGATCCGGGGGATACAGAAGGCCTCTGCCAAGAGCGTCCTCTGCCAGATCGTGAAGAAGAACACCGGGCTCTACGCGGACAACAAAATTGTCCTCATCGTACTCAAGGATCTTGTTCATCTTCTGCATGTCGATCATGACGCCGCCGTAGATGGCGACAGACGCTCCTGTCAGGCCGGTACCGGCACCGCGAGGGATTACAGGGATATTGTTCTCATAGCAGATCTTGACGATTGCCGCAATATCTTCTGTGTTGGTTGCGTCTACAACTACTTCAGGGGGATTTGAGCCGTAGATGGGCATCTCATCGCGGAAAAAATCTTCATTGATATCCTTGCCTGTATGTACCTTACCGGGTACGATCTTCTCGATCTGGGCAATGATTTCAGGAGTTACTTTGTTATACATGTTGTCTGCTCCTTTCATAAATCCTGTGCGTTGATTCAAGCCGTCTGTACCAGCTTAAATCCGATTAACAGTTGCGCCTAAATATTTCCCTTTGGTCAACCAATTTGTATATATTGGTTCTACCACTTCATATAATTATAATACCCTCTACCAACAGTCACTGTCAATGAAACTCTGCCGGCAGAGGGTGATTTCTATGTTTTCACTATATTTTGGCAACAGCTTTTGTAATTATTGCCAGTTATCCCTTAAATTGTCTGATATATTCGAAGTGGCGGTCCAGGCCGTCCAGGCCCATCTTGAGATCGCTGTCCACAACGCCCATGACAAGAAGGCGGTGTGCGGACTCGAGCATGTCGTTGCTCCGCATTCCCTCGATGATCTTGCCGCGCAGAACGGGGATGTAGTCCTCGATCACGTTGGTCAGCGCGCTGTACGTAGTGATCAGATAGTCGTTGCGAGAGGCCTCGATCAGCGTCCGGTGAAGCGCCATGTCGTGCTCATAGCGGTCCTTCTCCGTCTCCGCAGACAGGAGGGCGTCAAGATGCGCCTTGATCTGGATCTTCTGCCGCTCGGAGGCATTGACCACCGCAAGATGCATGGCCTCCCTCTCCAGGCAGTAGCGGAACTGGTTCAGATCGTCCCGGCCCATCTCCTTCATGGTATAGATCAGTGACAGCATCTCCGTCATCGGCACGTCAAAATTCAGAGAGACATAGTGTCCCGCTCCGTGCCGGGAGGCAGTTACGCCCATGTTCTCCAGAATTCGCAGGCCCTCTCTGACCGAACCCCGGCTGATCCCCAGCTGCTCGGCAAGTTCCCGCTCTCCCTGCAGCCTGTCGCCGGGCTTGAGTCTCCCCTTAAGGATCTCCCCTTTGATCAGATCGATCACAAGCTGATATGGCTTTTCTTTCTTCAGATCCTGGTGATTTTCAGTCGCAGACATAGTAAACCTCATCTATTTCAAGCTTATGCTTTTCATTATAGAGGATTCATATTCGAGGGGCAAGTTTGTTAGGGCTTCACGCCCCCTGAAAGCGGAGCGGCAGCTCCATCCGGTTGGCTGTGAGGAGTTTCTCATCCCGCAGGACTTCACGGACTGGTCCGTCCGCCGCGACTTTGCCGCCCGCGAGCAGGATCACACGGCTGCAGGTGTCATAAATCATGTCCAGATCATGGGACGTGATGATCTTGGTCTGCGGCAGGCTATTGATCGCGCGGATCACAACGCGGCGGTTATAAGGATCCAGCGCGGAGGTCGGCTCGTCCATCAGAAGGACCTCCGGCTCCATGGCGAGCACAGTCGCAACCGCCGCCATGCGCTTTTCTCCGCCGGAAATCTTGTGGTTGTAGAGATATTTAAGGTCCATAAGGCCCAGGCTCTCCAGAGTACTGTCCACTCTCTCCTCAGCCTCTTGGCGCGTCATTCCACTGTTCAGAAGACCAAACATCATGTCCTCCAGCACTGTGGGCATGAACATCTGGTTGTCGGAGTTCTGCAGAACGAAGCCGAGCTTCTTGCGGATTCCGGCCATATGGGCAGGGAGGACCTCCACGCCGTCCACCAGGATCGTTCCGTCAAAGAACTGTTTTGACACACCTGCGCCGGGTCCCGCAAGACCCAGAAGAAGTTTCATCACCGTGGATTTTCCGGCGCCGTTGGCGCCGATGAGGCCTACCGTCTCTCCTCTTTGCACATGAAAAGAAACCGATTGGACCACCGGCTTTCCCTTCTCATATGCAAATGTCACATTCTCAAATCGTATCATACTCTCCGATTCTCCAGCGCCGTGTCATTGTCTTTGGCGTCCGGCCGGCGTTCTACACGCATCCCCCTGCGTTAACGCGTCACAAGCATGCCCAGAAGCCGCGTCAGGTTGACGCTCCGCGCGGCGATAAAGAAAAGGATCCAAACAGCCGCATAGGCAGCGTCTCTCGCCGACCCGGCCCGTTCTTCCGAGTAATAGAATTTCCCCCGGTAGCCCCGCAGCAGCATCGAGGAATAGAGCTCCTCCGCCCGGTCCATACTGCGCAGAAGGAGCTGTCCCAGGAAGGAGCCCCACGCCGTGTAGTGGATGCCCTTTTGCCCGGGCGCGCGCAGGCTGTAGGCCTTGGTCATGACCGAAACCTCCTCGGCCAGCACGGCCGCATAGCGGTAGGTCAAAAGGAGCAGCGTCACGAGGATCTGCGGCACGTGGATCTTTCTGAGCACGCCGCAGACTGCCTCGATCCTGGTCGTCGCCATGAGAAGGAACGACGCGGCGAGACAGAAGACGCCTTTCACCATGAGCGTCACCATGGAGATCATCCCCGTGGTCACGACGAAACTGCCAATCGGGAAGGCCGGCGTCCGGTCCAGAAAGGGATTCAGAACGCCTACCGCGCACACCAGGGGCAGCACAAAGCGCAGCTTGTACAGGCAGGTCATGACCGGCACTTCGCTCACCGCGAACAGTACCGCCGGGTAAAAGACCATAAAGAGCAGCCCGCTCATATTGTATTTGTCAAAAGATACCACGATCAGAATGTAGACCACTGTCACAAGAAGCTTCGCCGCCGCGCTTACTGCGTGGATCGGCGAAGCTTTTGCTGCCAATTCGTCCATTTCTCTCAGGTCGTGGATCGACTGATCGATCGTACGGCTCATAATGCTCCTGTGAATCGAATCTGCTGCGTGTAGTGCCGCAGCTGTGAACGGTTCTTCCGCATCATGTTCCGCAGGCATGAACCGTATCTGCTATATCATTTCACCGCAGGATCAAGGTCCTCCGGTTTTCTCTTTCTGAAGAACCGCCCCGCCAGGCAAATGGCCAGCGCTGCAGCCGCGACCATCGCGCTTCCGGCGATCCCCGATACAGTTGTCCCCATCGGGCTTTCGCTGTTCGCAAACGCGTAATCGGGAAGAACGGAGGTTTTCTCCTGCAGAGAAGCCGCCGCTTCCGCCGCCTGACTGCGCACGCCGAAGTTGTCTTCATCCAGTCCCATATTCGCGCTGTAGCCGGCCTCCTCGTTTCCAAAGAGCGCCCACTCCAGACCATCCGGATTGCCGCTTGCGAAGTGGGAGAAGACACCGCCTGTCAGAATAGCCAGCGCAGCCAGTGTGAAAATGACAACGCCGAGCGGTTTGGAGCTTCTTCCCGCACTGCTCTGTGCAATCAGATCCACGTCACGGATCAGTTCCGGTCTGGTCTCATAGACATAGGTCAGTACTGCCGCTGTGATCAGGCCTTCAACCAGGCCGATCGCCAGATGGATGGGCTGCATGAGCGCGCAGAACGCGCCGAAAGGAAGCGCTGTAATACCGGAAAGCGTAGTCTCCAGCACGACCGAGAAGGCGCCCATCTGCAGTGTCACGATGCATCCGATGAGGGACGCCGCAATGATCTTGGCTCTCTGCGCCTTGCGGGGTTCCATCTTGCCAAACAGGCTGCTCTTCATAATCGGCCGCCAGATCAGGTAATAGCCGATAAAGCACCCATAGAAGGCCATGTTCCATATGTTGGCGCCGAGCGCCATCAGCCCGCCGTCGGCAAAAAACAGACATTGGATCGTTAACACCACGATCATGGACAAAAAGCCGGCCTGCGGCCCCAGCAGTGCGGAAAGAAGCATGCCGCCGCACAAGTGGCCGGAGGACCCCGTGCCCGGGATCGTGTAGTTGATCATCTGCCCCGCGAAGACAAGCGCGGAGGCCACTGCCATAGTGGGGAGTTTCTGCGTATTTTCATCCTGGGTCAATGTTTTGACCGATAAGACGGCTGCCGTTCCGGATGCCGCATACATGGTCGCAGCAACCGCGGGAGCCAATAAAGCGTCTGCCATATGCATAATTGAAATCTGCTCCTTTACGAGTTGTATCTGATTCAAGTTCCATAAGACCAGATCCGTGGAAATCCCTCTGCAGGACTTCGCATCCTGTCCCTACGTAAAGTTTATAATGGCGAACTCCCCTTTCACAAGCCCCCCAGGGGGATAGAATTTAGTGCATTACCTTGTTGACTTGTCTGACAGGCGATCCCTTTTTCCCTACCGGGCGGCCCGATCCTTCTACTCCACTGACTTGAGCGATTCCACCATGTTGATCTTGCGAATGGAGAAGAAAGAGAAGAAATTGACGGACAAAGAGAATACGATCGTCAAAATCACAGCGTACACATAGCTCTTCATGTGCAGACCCCGCCCGAAGATCATGTAATCCATGGAGATCGTATCGATCAGCCATCTGTGCAGCCAGTACCCGGCAAAGGTCCCCAGAAAGGCGCCCAGCGCGGTCAGAATGAGGTTCTCCCGGTATACATAGGAGGCCGTCTCGTTGTCGTAAAAGCCCAATACTTTCAGCGTCGCTAACTCGCGGATCCGCTCCGTCACATTGATGTTGGTGAGGTTAAACAGGACCAGGAAGGCCAGCATCGCGGCGGCCAAAATAATGATCCACACCACAATATCAAGGCTCTGCAGGCTCTCATGAAAATGATCCCTTGTCTCATCCAGACGGCTGTACGTGATGACGCCCTTGAGGTCCGACACTCTTCCGGCCACCTCTTTGGGATCCAGTTCGCGCCCCTCTGCTGCGCCTTCCGCATTCGCGGTTTTGACCAGCAGCAGGTTGTTGGTGGGCCGCTCTCCGAACACCGTCTTATAGTAGGCGTGGGTCATGTAAATATGGTGGTTGACATAGTTCTCGCAAATGCCGCCCACGACCGCCTTATATTCCGCTTCGTCATTGTCAATGAGCGTGACGGTGTCTCCCTCCTTGATGCCCAGAAGCGTGCTGAGCTTTTCGTCGATCACGATTGCCTCATCTGTGGGCGTCAATTTGGGAAGGTCTCCTACCGAGCCATAGCGCCGGAGGCCGTCGCCGCGCGGATAGAGATTGATGTAGTCGTCAAAGGTGTACTTCTGCGAATTCTGCGTGCTCTGTCCAGTGGGGTCGCCTGCCTCTGTCAGCCCGGCCTTGTCCCGGACGTATTTCCAATCGGCGGAGGCGTGCAAAACCACGTTCCCGACCGTGCCCTCTCCCGTGCGCACGTCGACCGTTTGCTCGTAACATCCCGTAAAATCGGCGATGCCGGGCTCATTGCGCAGTGCCGCAAGGAGCTCCGCGCGGTCCGACGGCGTCAGATCGCTGCTGATGGAAATCGCCGCATTATACGGCATCAGGTCGTCAAACTGCCAGGTGAGGACGTCGAAGATGGAATCTCGAAGTCCATATCCGGTCGCCAGAAGCGCTGTGCAGCCGGCGATTCCAACGATGGTCATCCAGAAGCGCTTCTTGTAGCGAAAGAGGTTGCGCGCACTGACTTTGCGGATAAAGGACAGCCTCTTCCAGATGAAAGGGATGTACTCCAAAAAGATCCGCTTGCCGGGCTTTGGGGCACGCGGACGCAGAAGCTCCGCCGGTTTGGACAGAAGCGTCGCATAGCAGGCGGCGTAGGCGGCGCCCGCTGTTGCAAGAACGGCCGCACCGACCGAATAGAGCGCCACAATGGGCGAAATCGTGACCTCGAGCTTCGGCAGCATATACATGATGCCCCACTCCCAATAGATCAGGGAGGGAAGTGCGATTCCGCCAAAAATCAGCCCGATCCCGCCGCCCAGAAGGCTGGCTGCCAGCGCATACCCGATATATTTGATGGAGATAGACATAGTCGAGAAACCAAGAGACTTGAGCGTTCCGATTTCCGCGCGGTGGTCCTCCACCATTCTGGTCATCGATGTGAGAGAACTCAGGGCGGCGACCATGAAGAAGATCAGCGGAAAGACGTTGGCCAGATCGCTCATGCGCGAGGAGTCCTCCGAAAATTCCACATAACTGCGAATGGTATCGCGTCCCAATATATACCAGTCCCCGTTCGATCCCGTCAGTCCCTCCATGGCGCTCGCACCGGAGCTGCCGGACTCCGCAATCCCGGAGATGATCAGTGCGGCCAGATCTGCAAAGCTGAGATCCTCGCTCACCTGCGAACTGCGGATGCGCGCCCGCTCCTTGGCAAAGGGCTTGATCTCCTCGATAAAGGCGTCCACATGTTCCTCATAGGCATC